>Ga0079220_10000223_pt1 | contig 12777 bp, 11 predicted proteins | sample GAAS100_FD_75071 | JGI IMG/M metagenome (GOLD analysis project Ga0079220, IMG submission 75071) | Agricultural soil microbial communities from Georgia to study Nitrogen management - GA AS100 | ecosystem: Environmental > Terrestrial > Soil > Agricultural land | place: USA: Georgia | collected... | reverse complement strand
CTCGACGCTGCTGAACGTGAACGGCGCGCCGCGGTCGACCTTGTAGTGGCCCTGCGCGTCGAGGCCGACGTTGATCTCGCGCGGCCCCTGCTTCGCCGGGTCCGCGCTCGCCTCGGGCAGCGTGATCTGCAGCTCGGTGATCCGCTGGTAGGTCGTCGTCACCATGAGAAAGATCAGGATGACGAGCAGCACGTCGATCAGCGGAATGAAGTTGATTTCCGGATCGTCGCGCGTGCGGTTGCCGCGCAGGTTCACGCTCTCACCCGCCCCTCTCGCGTCTCGCGGCCTCTTCCCGCGTGCGGGGAGCGGGCCGGGGTGAGCGGAATGATCATCGCCGCTCGTTGTGCGCGAAATCGACCAGCTTGATCGCCTGCTGCTCCATCTCGACGACGAGCGCGTCGACCTTCGCGCGGAAATGGCGGTAGAAGATCATGCTGGGAATCGCGACGATCAGCCCCATCGCCGTGTTGTAGAGCGCGATCGAGATGCCGTTCGCGAGCTGGATCGGGTTCGAGCCGCCGGCCGACTGCGAGCCGAAGATCTCGATCATGCCCACGACGGTGCCGAAGAGCCCGAGCAGCGGCGCCATCGCTGCGATCGTGCCGAGCGTGGTGAGGAAGCGCTCGAGGTCGTGCGTCACGACGCGCCCGACCTCCTCGATCGCCTCCTTCATCACCGGGCGCGGGCTCTTCACGTTGGCGAGTCCCGCCGCGAGGATGCGGCCGAGCGGTCCCTGCTCCGCGGTGCGCGCGAGCAGGTCCTGCGTCGGGCCCGTGTGACGGAACTCGACGAGCACGTGGTCGACCATGCCGGCGGGTGCCACGACGCTCTGCCGCAGCGACCACAGCCGCTCGAAGATCAGCGCGAGCGCGACGATCGACGCGATGATGAGCGGCCAGATCGGCCAGCCCGCCGCTTGAATGATCGACCACACGTCGTGTGACTCCTTGTCGCGATATCCCGCGCGAAATGTAGCTTGGCTGAGCGGTACGAATCAACCGATCGCGCGCGTGCCCGATTCACGACGCGCGGCGCTCGCGCCGCCCGCCCGGCTCGGCGATCGTCGCGCTCACGGCCGCGCCGGTGAGCACGATGATCCAGCAGAGGTAGATCCACAGCAGGAATATCGGCAGAGCGGCGAGCGCGCCATAGACGATCTGGTAGGTCGACACGCGCGCGAGATACCAGCCGAACCCGTGTTTCGCCACTTCGAGCGCGGCCGCGCCCAGCGCGCCCGCGATGAGCGCCGGAACGAGCGGCACGGGGCGCGCGGGCACCCACTTGTACAGCAGCGTCAGGCCGACCGTCGCGAACAGGAACGGCAGCGTCTCGAGGACCTGCGTGCCGAGCGTCTTGCGCAGCGAGACGACGGCGAGCGAGTGCACGACGAGCCATGTCGTGAGCGAGATGCTGCCGCCGAGCAGCACCGGCCCGGCGGTGAGGCCGAGCACGTACGCCAGCGCGCGCTTCGGCAGCGCGCGGCCGCGACGCACGCCCCAGATCGCGTTGATCTCGCGATCGACGGTCGCGACCGCGAGGAATGCACTCACGGCGATCAACGAGACCGACAGTCCCTTGAGCCGCGCCGCCTGCTCCGAAAAACCGGTGATGTAACCGCGGATCTCGGCCGCCGCGCTGAACGGCAGCAGGTGGCGCAACAGGAACTGCTCGAGCACCTTGAGCCAATCCTCCAGCAGCGGGAAGCGCGCGACGAACGCGAACGCCACCGTGATGAGCGGCACGATGGCGAGCAGCGTCGTGTACGAGAGGCTGCCCGCGGTGCGCGCGAGGTGAATGTCCCGCAGTCGCGTGACCACGCGATAGACGAACCGGAACGGGTTGGCGGTCAACGGTCGTTCGGGCGGGAATCGAGCGCCGCATGCGCGCCGAATGCGCGGGACGACGGTCCCGCGTCGCGGCGGATTATCGCAGGCTCTCGCCGCCGCCGGGGTGGCTGCGCGCTCGGCACGTCGCAGGAGTTGCGCCGCGTAAGCGCGGCGGCGGCGGGCGCGACAATGCGGCATCGACGGGAACGGAACGCGCACGCGGGCCGTCTCACCGGTGAACGGTCGCGTGGCACTCGCCGCGCGCGAACAGGATCGACAACGACATGCCCTCCCCTGCACTCGAAACCGCCGTCCTGGGCGGCGGTTGCTTCTGGTGTCTCGACGCCGTGTTTCGCGAGCTCGCCGGCGTGGAATCGGTCGAGTCGGGATACGCCGGCGGCCGCAACGCCGATCCGACCTACGAGCAGGTGTGCTCGGGCGACACCGGGCACGCCGAGGTCGTGCGCGTTGCGTTCGACCCGGCCGGCGTGTCGTTTCGCGACCTGCTGCGCGTCTTCTTCACGATCCACGACCCGACGACGCGCAACCGGCAGGGCAACGACGTCGGCACGCAATACCGCTCGGTGATCTTGTGCCAGACGCCGCAGCAGCGCGCCGATGCGGAAAGCGTCATCGCGGAGCTCACCGCCGAAAAGGTGTGGCCGAACCCGATCGTCACCGAGATTGCGGCCGCCGCGCCGTTCTATCCGGCCGAGCGCTACCACCAGGATTACTTCGAGCGCAACGGCGGCCAGCCGTACTGCGCGTATGTGGTGGCGCCGAAGGTGGCGAAGTTCAGGAAGGCGTTCGGCGAAAGATTGAAACGGCGTGATCAGGGACCAGGGGCTCGGGACGACCGAGTCCCTGGCACCTAGTTCCCAGCCCCTGCCCTGCTACCCCTCGCCCCGCGCGTGAGCCACCCGCCGGTGGCGAGAAACACGCCCACCGACCACAGCACGGGCGCGAGGCCGATCGTTCCACCCACCGCGCCGAATACGAGCGGCACGGCGACGGCCATCGAGTTGATCAGCGACATTCGCACGCCGGCGGCCTCGCCCATGCGTCCCGGCGGCGCATGGCTGTGAAGGAGCGACATCACCATGGGCTGCCCCGCGCCGAGGCCCAAGCCCAGGCAGAACGACAGCGCCATCAGCGTGCCCACGCTGCGCGAGAACGGCAGCGCGAGGTAGACGAGCGCGCCGATGTAGAGCGCGCTGGTGAGCACGCGCTGCTCGGACACGCGTCCCGCGATCGCCGGCATCGCGAGGCGCACCGTGAACGTTGCGGCGGCGAACGCGGCGAGGATGAGGCCGATGCCCGACGCCGAAAGCCCGATCGCGTTGCCGTAGATCGGGACGAACAGCGTGTGGAGCTCCCAGGCCATCGCGATCAGGCCGTTGATGACGAATACGCGGCGCAGCTCCCGGTGGGTGACGAGGTCGAGGGCGCTCGCCTGCGCGTGCGCGGCGTGTTCCGGGTGCGGCCCCGGCAGCGCGAGGCGACCGCTCGCGAGGATTCCGATCGGCAGCAGCGGCAGCAGCGTGAGCACCGCGAACGTCGCGCGGAAGCCGGCGTGGTCGATCGTGAGTCCGGCGATCATCGGGCCGGCGATCGACGACGTCGAATAGCCGAGCGCAAGCAGCCCGAAATGGCGCATGCGCGCCGCCGCGCCGCCCATCTCGCCCGTCGCGTATTGCGCAGCCACCTGAAAGAGCATGAACGAAACGCCGGTGACGAGCGCAGTCACGAACAGCGCCGGCAGCCCGGGCAGGAGCGTCGCGATGGCGACGCCCGACGCCATCCCGATCGATCCCGCGAGCATCGGACCGCGCACGCCGACGCGATCGGCCAGGCGCCCGGCGGGAATCGCGAACACCATCGGCAGCAACGCGAACAGCGCCATCAGCCCGCCGACGGTGGCCGCGTTCGCGCCGAGCGCCAGCGCGTCGAGCGACACCGCGACGCGCGAGCCCGTCAGGACGAGGTGGTTCGCGATGCCGAGCGCGATCAAAGCGGCAAACGGCGATACGCGCGGCAGATTGCGGTCGCGCCTCGGCGCATCCTTCATGGAGCGAGCCGGCCGACCATCCAGCGCGTGCCGTCGCGCGTCCACACCAGGCGGTCATGCAGTCGCGATGCCCGGCCCTGCCAGAACTCGAAGCGATCCGGCATCACGCGTACGCCGCCCCAGTTGGGCGGGCGCGGCACTTCGGCGGCGTAGCGCGCTTCCGCTCGCGCGAGCTCGGCTTCGAGCCAGGCTCGATCGGCGACGGGATTGCTCTGTGGCGACGCCCATGCCGACAGTTGCGAAGCGCGCGGCCGCTGCGCGAAATAGGCGTCGGATTCGTCGGCGCTCACGCGCTCGGCGGCGCCCTCGATGCGCACCTGCCGCTCGAGCTCGGGCCAGAAGAACAGCAGCGCCACGCGCGGGTTGGCAGCCAGCTGACGCCCCTTGCTGCTGTCGTAATTCGTGTGGAAGACGAAGCCGCGCGCGTCGACCGCCTTGAGCAGGACGATACGCGCCGACGGGTGGCCGGCCGCGTCGACGGTGGCGAGCGTCATCGCGTTCGGCTCGGGCACCGCGGCAGCAACCGCCTCGTCGAACCAGCGCGTGAATTGATCGAAGGGATCGGCGGCGGCGTCGCGCTCGCTCAATGCGGCGCGCATGTAATCGACGCGAAGCCGTGCGAGATCGGTGGTGGCGGACATCGGGGCGGGAGTGACGTTCGATTCTACTCCGCGGTGCGAGGTCGCGACGACGAAACGCGAGGCGAAGTGCATGCGTGCGCGCGACGTTCGCGCCGTTGCAACACCGGTCTTGCGCAGAGAGAAAATTCCCCTCTGGCACCCCTTCCCTGCGAGGGAAAATGCGGTATAGTCGCCGCCGATGGAGCGTCGTGCCTCGGACAGGAAGGCGCGCCCGGAAGGACGCTACAGCGTAGACCGCCCGCACAACTGACAGGAAGGAGAAACATGGCTACTGCCAAGAAAGCTGCGAAGAAGACTGCGGCCAAGAAGCCGGCCGCGAAGAAGGGCGCCGCGAAGAAGTCCGCCGCCAAGAAGAGCGCGGCGAAGAAGCCGGCCGCGAAGAAGTCCGCAGCCAAGAAACCCGCCGCGAAGAAGTCCACCGCGAAGCGCAAGCCGAACGCGGCGTTCATGAAGGCGATGACGCCCTCCTCCGTTCTCGCGGCCGTCGTCGGCGCCATGCCGATGCCGCGCACCGAAGTCACGAAGAAGATCTGGGACTACATCAAGAAGAACAAGCTGCAGGACGCGGTGAACAAGCGTCTGATCAACGCCGACGAGAAGCTGCGCGCCGTGTTCGGCGGCAAGCAGAAGGTCTCGATGTTCGAGATGACCAAGCTCGTCTCGAATCACCTGAAGTAAGCGCGCGTCTCGCGCCGCGCGCGAGCTGCATCGCGCGCCCGATGCGGCCGGTCGTCACGTTGGGTGAGCCGGCCGCAATTATTTCTACCTTCACGATACGGCGCGCGTCTGCGGCGCATCGGCACCGGCCGTCGCAAGCAGCCGTCGCGATGCGCTGCGCGCGACTCGGAGTGCCGGCCGTAGCGGGTGGCGCGGCGAGGAAGCGCGTGGGTTGCCGACCGACGATCCGCGCCGGGCACCCGCGGGCCGGCGTTTACGGACGCAGCGCGCAGCCGCGTCGCGACGGCTGCAACGATCAATAGTGCGTGCGTCCGGCCGTCACTCGAACGCCGCCATCCCGCGCGCGACCCCTGGACGAGCGGCGAGCTCGTCGGCCCAGCGCGCGAGGTGCGGCAGATCACCGCCGCGCTCCACGAGCCCGTAGCGCACGCGCACGATCGGATAGAGCGCGAAATCCGCGATCGTCAGCTCGTCGGCGAGGTAGCGGCGCGACTCGAGCCGCGCATCGATCACCGTAAAGTAGCGCGCGACGCGATCCTCGAAGAAGGCGACATTCGCCGCCGCGCGCTCGGGCACCACGGCGTTGTTGAGGAAGATCATCGTCGACATGCTGGCGCAGTCGGTCGACGCGAACATGAACCACTGGAACGCGACTGCACGCAGCGCCGGGTCGTGCGGGAAGAAGCGTCCGGTCTTCATCGCGAGATAAAGCAGCATCGCGCCCGATTGCGACAGCGTGAGCGCACTGCCGCCCGGTCCCTTCGGATCGATCATCGCGGGCACGGCACCGACGGGATTGAGCGCCAGGAACGCGTCGCTGCGATGCTCGCCGGCGCCGAGATCCACCTTGTGCACGAGGTAGGGAATCGCGCATTCCTCGAGCATGATCGCCACGCGCTGGCTATTGGACGTGTTCGCCCCGTAGACGTCGATCATCGCCGGCTTCATGCTTTCCCCCGCGCCGGCCAGTCGTCCTCGTCCTCGAGGATGCGTATCACGCGCGTACGCTTGCCGCCGGCGAATTTCTCCATCTGCACCAGGATCGGGAACTTCTCGGCGAGCGCCGCGCGGGCGACCGCCTCGTCGTCGAACACGAGCACGGCACCGTCCTCGCCGCGCACATCGCTCCAGATGCCCGTTTCGTCCTGCACTTCGATCTTGTAGCGCATCGTTCGGCTTCCGTTCATCGTGCCGCGGGCGCGTTCTGCAACGCCGCGATCCTCGCCTCGATCGGCGGATGCGACGCGAAGAGCGCCATCATGCCGCCGCCGCTCGTGATGCCGAACGCCTGCATCGCCTGCGGCAATGGTCCGCCCTGGATGCCGCCGAGGCGCATCAGTGCGTGGATCATCGGCTGCGGGCCGAGCAGGCGCGCGCTGCCCGCGTCGGCGCGGAACTCGCGCAGCCGCGAGAACCACGCGACGATGAGGCTCGCGAGGATGCCGAACACGATCTGGCACACCATGACGGTGACGAAGTAGCCCGGCCCGGTCCCGCGCTCGGTGCGAAACACCGTGCGGTCGACGATCGAGCCCACGATGCGCGAGAGGAACACGACGAACGTGTTGACGACGCCCTGGATCAGCGCAAGCGTCACCATGTCGCCGTTGGCGACGTGCGAGATCTCGTGGCCGAGCACGGCCTCGACCTCCTCCTTGTTCATCGATTGCAGCAGCCCGGTCGACACGGCGACGAACGCCGAGTTGCGGAACGCGCCGGTCGCGAACGCATTGGCGTCGCCCTCGTAGATCGCGACCTCCGGCATGGCGATTCCCGCCGCGTTGGCGAGCTTGCGCACCGTCTCGACGAGCCAGGCCTCGGCCTCGTTCTGCGGCGCCTCGATCGTGCGCGCGCCGGTCGACCATTTGGCGATCGTCTTCGACATCAGCAGCGAAATGATCGCGCCGGCGAAGCCGACGACCAGCGAGTAGGCGAGGAGCGATCCGTATTGGATGCCCTGCTGCGCGAGCGCGCGATCGAGCCCGAGCACCTTCAGGACGATCGACAGCACCAGCACCACGGCGAGGTTGGTGGCGACGAACAGGATGATTCGCTTCATGGCAGTCCGGGTCGAAGTGAACGGTCCGAATATTAGCGCGCGAGGACACGCTCACAAGACCGGGATGCCGTCGCGGCGCGCTCGGCGCGCGGCACTGCGGATCAGGGCGCGGGCGTTCGCGCCCAGGAATCGCGCAACGTCACCGTGCGATTGAAGACCGGCCGCCCGGCCGCGTGATCGACCAGGTCGGCCACGAAGTAGCCGTTGCGCTCGAACTGGAAGCGCTCCTCGGGCTGCGCGGCCGCGAGCGCGGGCTCGACATACGCGCCGATGACCCGTTTCGAGTCGGGATTGAGGTCGTCGAGAAAGCTGCGCTCGCGATCCTCGAGGGCTTCGTCGTCTTCGCCCGCGTTCGCCACCGCGTGGTGCGGCTGCGGCACCGCACTGCCGGAGGTCTCGCCGCTCGTGCCATGCGCGTCGCGTGCGCCCGGGAAGGGCACCCGGAACAACCGATCGTAGAGGCACACCTCGGCCTTAACCGCGTGCGCGACCGACAGCCAGTGGATGTTGCCCTTGACCTTGCGCGCATCGGCACCCGGGGTACCGCTGCGCGTGGCGGGATCGTACGTGCAATGGACGACGGCGACGTTGCCGGCGGCATCCTTCTCGAACGACGTGCAGCGCACGACGTAGGCGTAGCGCAGCCGCACCTCCGTCCCCGGCGAGAGGCGGAAATAGCCCTTGGGTGGCGTCTCGGCGAAATCGTCGCGCTCGATCCACAGCTCGCGCGTGAGCGGCAGCGCGCGCCGGCCGAGTTCGGGCTTCTGCGGATGATTGGGCGCGAGGCACTCCTCGCTCGCGCCGTCCGGATAGTTGTCGATGACGAGCCGGATCGGATCGAGCACCGCCATGCGGCGCACCGCGTGCGCGTTCAGGTCCTCGCGCATCGCGTCCTCGAGCACGCTCATCTCGATCCACGAATCCGACTTCGACACGCCGATGCGCTCGGCGAAGCCGCGAAACCCCGCCGGCGTGAAGCCTCGACGGCGCGCGCCGACGAGCGTCGGCATCCGCGGGTCGTCCCAGCCGTCGACGTGCCCCTCGGTCACCAGCTGGATCAGCTTGCGCTTCGACAGCACGACGTAGGTCAGGTTGAGCCGCGCGAACTCGTACTGGTGTGGCAGCGGCCGGTCGAGCCGACCGCCGTCGGCGAGCTTCCCGATGATCCAGTCGTAGAGCGGCCGGTGGTCCTGGAACTCCAGCGTGCAGATCGAATGCGTGACGCGCTCGAGCGCGTCCGAGATGCAGTGCGTGTAATCGTAGAGCGGGTAGATGCACCAGCGATCGCCGGTGCGATGGTGACGCGCATGCCGGATGCGGTAGATGACCGGGTCGCGCAGGTTGAGGTTGGGGCTCGCCATGTCGATGCGCAGCCGCAGCACGTGCGCGCCGTCGGCGAACTCGCCCGCGCGCATGCGGCGCAACAGGTCGAGGTTCTCGGCGACCGATCGGTCGCGATACGGCCCCGCCACGCCGGCCTGCGTGAGCGTGCCGCGGCTGGCACGCAGCTCCTGCGGCGACTGGCTGTCGACGTACGCGAGCCGTTGCATCACGAACCACTCGGCGAACGCGTACAGCACGTCGTAGTAGTCCGACGCGTGATAGCGATGCGTGCCCCAGTCGTAGCCGAGCCAGCGCACCGATGCCGCGATGGAATCCTCGTACTCGACGCCCTCTTTGAGAGGATTCGTGTCGTCAAAGCGCAAGTGGCACGTGCCGCCGTTCTCGGCAGCAAGCCCGAAATTCAGGACGATCGACTTGGCGTGCCCGAAATGCAGGTAGCCGTTCGGCTCGGGCGGAAAACGCGTGACCACGCGGCCACCGTACGTGCCCTTGGCGTTGTCCTCGGCAACGATCCCGCGCAGGAAATTGGATCCGCTCGCCGGGCTTTCGACGTCGGTGCGCGTGGCGACCGCTGCGCCGGGGGACGCCGTGGCAGCGAAGACCGCGTTCTGCGGTGCAGCATGGACGGTTTTGTTCATGAACAATGCTTGCAGGCGGGGATTCTAACCGCCGGTCGTTTTCGCGTCATCGGCCGCCTCATTGGGGAGCGCCGGCCGCGCCCCGGAAACCCGCATCAGGCAACGGTTTGCGGGCAACGGCCCGCGCGGCGTTTACAATGTTTTCCACAAATCCTGTGGATAGCGGTGTGCATATCTTGTAAATTCGCTCGCTAAGTGGCCCGCAGGACAGGGAAATCGGCCCAATGACGAAATTCGAGCCGCGGAAAACCTTTTTCGCTTCAAGGGCTTGCAACGGCGCTTCCGCACGCATCGCCGCCCGCGCGCCCGCCGATCGCGGGCGCCGTCAAATGCCGATGCGGACACCCTTCGGGTCACTGGTGGCCGGTTTTGTCCTGGACAATCGGCCACCGTGTACACGACAGGCCGTTCAGCCGACCGCGTAGCGGAACGCCTCGAACATGAGCGATGACGGCCCGCGCAAGCGCGATCTGTTCGACGCCGGACCGCATGCTCCTCCGATAACGGCCGAGGCCGAGCCCCCGCCGACACCGCCGGCACGCGCGCCGGCGCCCGTCGTACCGGTGTCGCGCTTCGTGGCCTCCGCGCGGCTCCTGCTCGAGCGTCATCTGGGGCTGGCCTGGATCAGCGGCGAAGTTTCCGGCTGCACGCGGGCGCCGTCGGGACACCTGTACTTCACGTTGAAGGACGACGCGGCGCAGGTCCGCTGCGTGTTCTTCCGCCACAAGGCGCAGCGGCTGCCGTTCACGTTGCGCGAGGGGCTTGCCGTCGAGGTGCGTGCGACGCCTTCGATCTACGAGCCGCGCGGCGAATTCCAGCTCAACGTCGAAACGATGCGCCTCGCGGGACTCGGCGCGCTGTACGAGCGCTTCCTGCAGCGCAAGAACGCGCTCGCCGCGGCGGGTCTGTTCGACGAGGCGCGCAAGCGTGCGCTGCCCGCATTCCCGCGCCGCATCGGCGTCGTGACGTCGCGGCGTGCCGCGGCGCTGCGCGACGTCCTGACGACGCTCGCGCGACGCTTTCCCGGTGCGCCGGTCGTCGTGTACCCCGCCTCCGTGCAGGGCGCGGGTGCTGCCGGCGAGATCGCGATGGCGATCCGCCGGGCAAACACTCACGCCCACGTCGACGTGCTGATCGTCTGCCGCGGCGGCGGCTCGCTCGAGGACCTGTGGGCGTTCAACGAGGAGATCGTCGCGCGCGCCGTCTACGAGTCGCGCCTGCCGATCGTATCGGGTGTCGGGCACGAAACGGATTTCACGATCTGCGACTTCGTCGCCGACGTGCGCGCGGCAACGCCGACAGCCGCGGCGGCGCTGGTCGCGCCCGATCGCGCGGCGCTGCGCCTCGCCGTAGCGGGATTGGCGCGGCGCTTCGTGCGTGCCCACGAGCACGCGGCGTCGAACCGTGCGCAGCGGCTCGACGCCGCTGCGCGCCGCCTCGTGCACCCGGCGGCCCGGCTTGCGCAGCAGGCGGAGCAGATGCGGCAACTCGCGCACAGGCTGACGCGCGTGTTCGCGCACCGCCGTGAAGGGGCGCGGCGCCGGATCGATGCCGTGCAGGCGCGCCTCCTGCGCGAGTGCCGCGCGCCGCTGCCGCAAGCCGCACGGGTGGCGCACGTCGCACGGGCATTGGCCACGGCGGGTCGCGACCACGTGCGGCGCGCCGAGCGTCACATCGATCGTCTCGGCGCAGCGCTCGCGCTGCTCAATCCCACGGCGGTGCTCGACCGCGGCTATGCGATCGTCACCACGGCGGACGGCGCGATCGTTGCCGACGCGCGCGACCTGGCAACGGGCGCCGACGTCGCGATGCGTTTCGCCAAAGGCCGCGCGCAGGCGAGCGTCACGAAGGTCGAGCCAGGCGACACCTAGCCGCGCCGGCGACACCGACGTCGTAAGCGCCGAGTCGGTGCCTTCGCGCGTCGCACCGACCGCTGCGCGCGCGAGCACGTGATCCTGCTCGCATCGGCTTGCGCGCCGGCGGCGGCCTCGCGAGAATGCGCGGCACTTCGTCCGCTCCCTGCCCGCGGAACGCGCCCATGAGCTCTCCCGCCAGCCAGTTCTCGCTGCTCCGGCAGCGGCGTTTCGCACCGTTCTTCTGGACGCAGTTCGCCGGGGCCGCGAACGACAACGTGTTCAAGAACGCGTTCGTCGTCTTCGTGACGTTCGAGGCCGCAAGCCTCCTCGCGGTAGATGCGGGAACCATCGTCAACCTGATCGGCGCCGTGTTCATCCTGCCGTTCATGCTGTTCTCGGCGACGTCGGGACAGCTCGCCGACAAGTTCGAGAAATCGGCGCTGATCCGCTGGATCAAGCTGTTCGAGATCACCATCATGATGCTCGGCCTCGCGGGATTCGCGCTCGGCAACGTCACGGTGCTTTTCGTCGCGCTGGCGCTGCTCGGCGTGCACTCGACGCTGTTCGGCCCGGTCAAGTACGCGATCCTGCCGCAGCACCTGCGCGACGACGAGCTCGTCGGCGGCAACGGCATGGTCGAGATGGGTACGTTCGTCGCGATCCTGCTCGGCACGATCGCCGGCGGCCTCGTCGTCGCCGTCAAGCCGCACGGCGCGCTCGCCGTGGGCGTGCTCACGATCGTCATCGCAGTCGCCGGCTGGCTCGCCGCACGGCGCATTCCGTACACGCCCGCGGCTGCGCCCGCGCTCGCCATCAACTGGAATCCCGTGAGCGAAACGTGGCGCAACCTGGCGATCGCGCGTGCGAACCTGGTCGTGTGGCGCTCGATGCTCGGCATTTCGTGGTTCTGGTTCTACGGCGCCATCTACCTCGCGCAACTGCCGGCCTTCACGCAGCAGGTCCTCGGCGGCGACGAGCACGTCTTCACGCTGCTGCTCGCGCTGTTCTCGATCGGCATCGGCGTCGGCTCGCTGCTCTGCGAGCGACTGTCGGGCCGCAAGGTCGAGCTCGGCCTCGTACCGTTCGGCTCGATCGGGCTCACGGTCTTCGCCGTCGACCTGTGGCTCGCCACGCGCGGCATGACCGCAGCAGGCCAGGCGGGCGTAGTGGCATTCCTCGCCGAGGCGGCGCACTGGCGCGTCGCGCTCGATATCGTGCTGCTCGGCGTCTTCGGCGGCTTCTACACGGTGCCCCTCTACGCGCTCATCCAGTCGCGGTCGCAACCGTCGCACCGCTCGCGGATCATCGCTGCGAACAACATCCTGAACGCCCTGTTCATCGTCGTGTCGGCGGGGGTCGCGATCGCCCTGCTCAGGAGCGGCCTCGGCATTCCGGCGCTCTTCCTCGCGGTAGGTGTGATGAACGCGCTGGTCGCGCTCTACATCTACACGCTGGTGCCCGAGTTCCTGATGCGCTTCCTCGCGTGGATGCTCGTCCACACGTTCTATCGCGTGCGCAAGGTGGGCCTCGAGAACATTCCCGACGAGGGTGCCTGCGTGATCGTGTGCAACCACGTGAGCTACGTCGACGCGGTGGTCATCGCCGCGTGCGTGCGCCGTCCGGTGCGCTTCATCATGGACCACCGGATCTTTCATGCGCCGCTGCTT
>Ga0079220_10000222_pt1 | contig 12823 bp, 18 predicted proteins | sample GAAS100_FD_75071 | JGI IMG/M metagenome (GOLD analysis project Ga0079220, IMG submission 75071) | Agricultural soil microbial communities from Georgia to study Nitrogen management - GA AS100 | ecosystem: Environmental > Terrestrial > Soil > Agricultural land | place: USA: Georgia | collected... | reverse complement strand
ATTGAACCTTCAGTTTCGCGCCCTTATAATCGCGGCGGAGGCGCAAGGGGTCCGGTGATCCTCCCGGTCTTCAAAGCCGGCGATCCGTCCCTTCGCGGGGTGGATGGTGGGTTCGACTCCCACTCGTCTCCGCCATATCTCTCTATGAATCAGCATGTTACAGTTGCGCGAGGGAACATTGAGGGAGAAGCGTGTGGATTTCTGGCCCACATACTAAGGTTCAAAAACTACTCGCCCCGAGGACACTGTTTGCGACCAACAACCTATGGAATATGTGATCCCTGGCGTTGCACCAGGAGTCGGTCCGTCCTTATATATTAGAAAATCGTTCTTTTCTCTCAAACCCAACGTACTGCAGGACACGACTATCACTCACAAACTTCCGCCATTTCCGAAACGGTAATTGTCGCAAGCGTGGCGTTAATAACCGCGTAATAGGCTCGATAGGATTCGAAAGAGCACCAAACGCGCAAGGTCCGTGATGGCATATTTATACGATTCGGTATAGGGCCATCCCCACCCGCGCGGGATTCGGTTTCGCCCCGTAAATTAGCAATCCATGTGCGCCTGCAGTAATTCCCCGGGCAAACGAACCAGCCTGGGGCCAGGTGTCACCGGGAAGCGCTCCATCCCTGGTCGATGGGTGCGCGCGACCTTCTCGAACGACCTACCGTTCGTCGAAACTCGCTCCATCCGAATTCCAAGTGCACGTTCCAACTGGAACAAGTCTGTCCGCTGCTCTCTCACGAAGAGAGTCGAAGCAAGGCCACGCTCGCCGGATCGTCCCGTGCGGCCAACACGATGAATGAAAGTTTCGGCTACCTCAGGAAGGTCATAGTTAATAACGTGAGCGATGTCTTGGACGTGAATGCCACGGGCAACCAAATCCGTGGCGACGAGCACGCGGTATTGCCCTCGCTGAAATCCGCTTAGTGCCGCAGTGCGCTGGGACTGCGAACGGTCCCCGTGAATCGTCGCCGCATTGATTCCCTGGCGGTTTAGACTCTTAGCAATTCGCTCGGTGCCGCGTTTGGTCCTGGAGAAAACCAGACAGCGCCCGTTCTCCCTATTCAATAGCTTGTACAGAAGTTCAGGCTTTTCACCATCTGACACTTCAAACGCTTGCAGACGCACGTTTTCAGAGGGCTTTAGTGTCGAACCTAGTGATACGCGAACCGGATTTCTCGTGTAATCCCTCACCAACTGGGCTGTTGCCCCATCCATGGTTGCGGAAAAACAGAGAGTCTGTCGTTCTCTGGGTACTGCTGACACAATCCGTCGAATCGCAGGTAGAAATCCCATATCCAGCATGCGGTCTGCCTCATCGAGCACGAGTGTCTTCACACCAGCTAGAGACACCAATTTGCGGCTTATGTAATCCTCAACGCGGCCGGGAGTTGCGACCACGAGCCCCGCACCCCGCCGAATCGCATCGAGCTGCCTTCCTTCCGGTAGTCCGCCGACCACCAAGGCTGCGCCCTGCGTCTGTTTGCTCCTCAGTATGTCGTACTGCGCCACCACTTGCATGGCTAGTTCGCGCGTCGGTACGAGGACAAGCGCGGCGATTCCTGCCGCCTTTTGTGCTGCCAGTTTTTCCATCACCGGAATCAAAAACGCTAATGTCTTGCCGGTTCCTGTCTGGGCCGTGGCGATCACATCCTTGCCCTCTAGGGCTTGCGGAATGGCGGCCGCCTGCACCGGCGTCGGCGCCGAAAACCGCGCCGCAGTAAGTTGCTCCTTCAACGATGGAGATATTAATAGTTCTGAAAAATTTTGCATTTTGCTTTCTTGCTGGCGAGATTTGGCAGGCACGTTCCACAGATAAGCGGGATGCCATGGCAACCTCGATTGCCAGTCTTCTTTTTAAATTACGCTGAAAACGAACGGAGGGAACGAAGGGCGGGTATTCTCAAATTAGTCTTTGAACCAGAGGGTCCGCACAACACAACCGAATGCGTTAAGCGCATAAACAGCATACCATGGTAAAGGAATTCTCGCTAATCCAGTTTTCTTTTTCGCGTGTGGCGGGCCGGTCGATCCAATCAGTACAGAAGACAGCATACGACAAAGCTTTCACACCGTCGGCGGGCAATCTGAGAAACCGGCTCGACGCCACGGCGGCTCATGATTTCATGTATGGTCTGACGTTTCAGCTTTGCGGTACGTTATTAGGAGCTGCCGGCGTTGGCTTGGGCGGAGTGCGCTCGTACCTTGATTTCGTAGGCGCCCGTTGATCCTTGGCTTTCTTTGGTTTCTTTGCTTCTCGGCCTCGCCTGTCTCGGTTGCCCATAACTCACTCCTTTTTATCCTGGATTGACTTGATGGTGCCCTAACTGTGCTTGTGAATGATGTCATCGATCAGACCATACTGCTTGGCCTGCTGAGCCGACATAATGAAGTCGCGCTCCACGTCTTGCTCGATTTTCTCGATCGACTGCCCGCTGTGGTCTGCCAGGAGCTGGTTGATCACCGACCGCATCCGCAAAATCTCCTTCGCGTGGATATCAATATCGGTTGCCTGGCCCGAAAGCCCCGACATCGAGGGCTGGTGGATGAGAATGCGCGAGTTGGGCAGTGAGAAACGCTTCTTGGGAGTACCCGCGGTTAGCAGCAACGCGGCCATCGAGGCGGCCTCCCCAACGCAGGTGGTGACCACATCGGGCCGAACGTATTGCATCGTGTCGTAAATTGCCATGCCGGCGGTAATCGAGCCGCCCGGCGAATTAATATAGAGCTGGATATCGCGCTCGGGGTCTTCCGCTTCCAGAAACAACAGTTGGGCCGTCACTAGATTAGCAACGTGGTCGTCAATCGGAGTGCCGATAAACAGAATGTGGTCCTTAAGCAGGCGCGAGTAGATATCGTACGCGCGCTCTCCTCGCGTGGTCTCCTCGATGACCATGGGGATGAGCATTGAACCGGCTCCTCGCGGCAGACCTGAATATTGCATTCAGAATCTCAGATTCGAGTTTGTTCAGGGCTTCTACTCCCGCTTTCTCCATACAATCACTGCGCCTGCGGTGATGGCGACTATCACGAGGAGTAGAACTATCTCTGGCCAGCTCATGTTGATCACCTACGGCAGAGAAGCATTCGCGGCTCAATTATTTATACATCTTACGCGGCGTCGTGCTTCCCCCTCGCGGCAGCGATTCTTTAATCTTCGCAATCCCCTTAGGATGCGAGAACTACCAAAGTTTGAGCGCAACTGCATATCCGGTCAGAAGTCCATGGAAGAACGCCTGCCGTACCTTTTGGTTAGAATCCTTGTAGTGTCGGTTTGCGTCGTCGAGCGCGCGAAGGAGTTTCTCGCGGCGCTGTTGGTGTTTGCCTCCATCCGCCAATTTGGTGACGAGAGCGCGCACTGCATCCTCGTCAGCAATAGTGAACTTGTGCGAATGTCGAGCCATGATCGCACCTCCGTTTCGGAAGATTATACAGTCCAAGGCTCATTGCCAGCGGGAACAGCGTGGGTTTTCGTAAATTGCTGGACTACGAGGCGGGTTCGGCGGAAAGCATTACGTGGCGAGGGGGCTCGCGCAGATCCCAGACGATCCGGAACCAAGAAAGAACGCGCAGAACGTAGAAGGTGACATCTACTTCCCACCAGAAGAAACCCTGGCGCGCCGAAGCCATGTAGTGATGATGATTGTTGTGCCAGCCCTCACCCATGGTCACCAAGGCCAGCAGAGCGTTGTTCTTGCTGGAATCGGCGGTGGGGTAGCGTCGGCGACCGAAGATATGCGAGAGCGAATTAATTGTGAACGAGCTGTGCCACAGAATCACCGTACTGATGCAATAACCCCACACGAGCATGCCCCAGCCACCGATAAGGAACATCAGAACCCCAAGCGCAACCGGCGGAATCACGTGATATTTGTTCAGCCAGCGCAGCTCCGGATACCGCTGGAAGTCGTGAATCAGATCCACCCGCGTGGCGGTGTAGCGGTCTGAAAGAATCCAACCAATATGCGACCACAAGAAACCCCGTAGCGAAGGTGAATGCAGGTCATCCTCCGTATCCGAATAGCGGTGATGATGCCGATGGTTAGCCGCCCACCAGAGCACGCCCTTTTGCGTGGAAGTCGTGGCCATCAGAGCCATCACAAACTGGAAGAACCGGCTGGTCCTGAATGAGCGATGGGAGAAGTAGCGGTGGTACCCGGCGGTCACGAAGAACATCCGCCCGTAATAGAGCGCTAGGCAAACGATCAGATATGACCAGTGGAACCTAAGAAAGAACGCGGCGATGCAAGCGAAATGCACCGCGACAAATGGGGACGAGCGAAACACCGAAATATGGTCGCCACTTTTCAGAGTTATCCAACCGAGTGCCATAAGCTATTTCCCTCCACCGAAGCATCACAACAGACGTGTGCTATGCAACTCCCATTTGAAATCTGTCAGCCTAGTTCACTCTAAGGGTAGGCTGCGCGGTGCATGTTGGGCGACAGATTTTCCCAAGCTAGACTCGACCGCAGTCTTTTCATAAATTGACTCTCTTCCGAGAAAGGTGGGAATCGTGGTAGGTGTTCAGCTCGATGTCAGTGATCCGATAGTGAGTCTTGAGCGGATGGTTTAACTGTTCGGCTAGCTCGCGATGGAGCTTGATTGAACAGATCTCCGGCGCATCTTGATATCTGACGCGATGCGAGCGGAATGCCTCGTTCAGGATAGTGAATGTGAACTCGCGCGGCTCACCCGAGACATCTCGTACGAGAAAGCAGTACTCACGGACGAGCGACTTCGACGTAAATCCGGCATATTGGACGATCGCGCTCCGACTCATTTCGGCCGTCCAGACGACTTCCGCGTCGACGAACCGGAAGCGTCACGAAAATGGAGTGGGTCTCTGAGATTCTGTAATTCCCGGTAGTAGTAGAGCGGGGTGGGGCGCTTTCCGTTGAACCTCAGTCTCTTCAGGAACGCGATTTCATCCTCGGTAGCATCACTACTCAGAACGCGGTCCCGAAGGAACCGTTTGAGCCCCGGCTCTTCTTCCGACAGCCATTCGGCCTCCCTTTCCACAAACTCAAATCTTTTCGGGTGGCCCGGAGCCAATCTTCGGCTTAAGACAACTTCCATGGCAAAGGTTCCGAGGTCGATATCCCAAGATTCGATCAGCGGATCGAGGAAGGAGTCACAGTCTTGCACAGACACGTTGAACACATCCGTGTCCAGGAATTCCAGGACGATGACCCGCATATGTTCATAGCTCCGGCCGACCAGCCGGGCCACTAACCGGAGCCAATTTTCGCTTTCTAGTTCCTCCTTGGCGACACTCTTCACCACGTCCAAAAGCTTCTGTATGACAAGCCGTTCGAGTTCACCGAAGGGCTGTTTCTCAAAAATAGCCCGCACCTGCTTCTCTTTGTCCGGCGCGCATTTGCGAAGGATTAATTCTCGAACCTCTTTCAGCAACGGCGCGGGCGGCTCTACAAGTTCTTTTTTCAATTCTTCTCGGCGTTCGTGGTCCGCCAGCTTCGATATCTTGCCACTCGGAAGTTTTAGGAATTTCTCCATCCGGGCATAGATATCCGTCCGGTCAGAGGCGGGGGGTAATTTCTTCCGCGTCAGCAATTGGGAGATATAAGACTCCGTAACATTAGCGGCCGCCGCCAAATCTCGCTGCTCGAGATGCAACTCTTCCAGCCGCTGCTTGATCACTAAACAAACGTCCACGGGTGCCCCCGAAACTTAACTATGTGCGTTAAACTAATATCGATACTCTCATATTGTACTTGACACGTCCAGTTAATTAACCTAGAGTGGTTAACGTACTGAGGGAGCCTTCAGGTCATCCTGACCGAAACCGGTTATCTGAATCCCCCTTGGGCATAGGACCAAGGAGAGTGACCCATGTTTGCACGTCGAGTGTACCTGCACTTGAAGCCCAATAGCGTGGCCGAGCTTACACAAAGATTGGAAAAGGAAATCATTCCGCTGCTTCGAAAACAGAAGGGGTTCCAGGACGAGATCACCTTCGTGAGCCAAAGCGGGAAAGAAGCATTCGGAATCAGTTTGTGGGACAACCCGCAGAACGCCGAGGCTTATAATCGCGGAACTTATCCAGAAGTGACCAAGATTCTCGCTACGGTGGTTGAGGGAGCTCCTCAGGTAGAGACCTTTGAAGTCTCCAACTCCACCTTCCACAAGATCGCCGCTGCAGCAACGGCCTGAAGTCTGACTCGTCTTCGCGTTCATTAGGGGGGCGGGACAACCGCCCCTACGAGAACGCAGGAGATTTCCAATGAGTACCACAATTAGAGAACCCGCGGAACACGTGCCGTCAGGCGACGAGTCCCTCCTAGAGCGCGCGAGAAGCCTCCGCACCCTATTCGAAACGATGGCGTCGGCGATTTTCATTTGCCGGGGGAAGTTTTTGAGTTATGTCAATCGTGCCGCCGAGATTATCACTGGCTATACGCGCGAAGAACTCGTTTCCATGGATTTTTTCGATCTCGTCCATCCCGATTCTAAAGATCTGATCACAAACGGCGCCACTTCGCGGTACGAGATCAAGATTCTCACCAAGGATGGTGAGGAGCGTTGGCTCGATATCACGGCAACAGCGGTCGATTTAGATGGCGCACCTGGGCGTCTCGTCTCAGCCTTCGACTTCACCGAACACAAGCGAGTGGAGGAGCGTGCACAACTGTTGGCTGCAACCGATCCGCTCACTGGGTTGGGCAACTACCGCTGCCTTCTGCAGGTACTCGGCGCCGAGGTCAGAAGGTTCGATCGCACTAGACGGCCATTCGCCGTGCTACTGCTGGATCTAGATGAGCTAAAGAAGACCAATGATCGTTACGGCCACACGGTCGGCAGCCGGGCATTGTGTCGCTTGGGAGATGTGCTCCGCCTACATTGCCGAGCTATCGATACAGCAGCACGGTACGGCGGCGACGAGTTTGCCGTGATCTTGCCGGAGACAACCGCTGAAGCTGCAAGAGTCGTCGCGTCTCGCATTCACGACGAACTAGCGAGGGACAACGAGCAACCTCCACTTTCGGTAAGCATCGGCGTGGCAAACTATCCCGAGGGCGGCCAAACAATCGAAGACCTCCTTCGGACGGCGGATCGCGAGCTATACGGGGTCAAGAATCAGGTTGAGAAAGCTCTTCAGTAAGCAAAGGCCAAGCAAGCAGGCTTTGGCAAAAGGAGGCTGTATGTACCTTCTATCTTGGGTCATCGTTGGATTGATTACCGGTTGGCTGACCGGAAAACTGGTAAGGGAAGGCGGATATGGGCCGATCGTGAATATCGTAATGGGTGTCGCCGGAGCAGTTGCAGGTGGTTTCATCGCGCGCCTCGCAAGTTCGCCGAATCATCGCGGGCTGACTTATACGAGTTTGGCGGCGATTTTGGGCGCCGCGATCGTGACGTGGATCAACGCCTATGCGAGCGTCAGAAAGCGATACGCCTAAGCATTTTCCTAGATTGCGGGCGCAGCGGTGCTGAGTTCCGCAAGCAAAGAAGACGAGGCAAAAGCGATGTCTGACACAACCAACACTCGGAACCAAATAGGAATCGATAAAGCCTTTCAGTATGCAGTGACTCTAGCCTGGGAAGATTTGAAGAAACCCATCGAGCCGCGTTCCATAAGGGTTGAATACTTATTCGAACCAGGAACCGCCTTGGATCACCTAAGGGTGTGGTCGGTTCGAGCTGGAGGCTATCAAGATCTGGTGTGCGACTGCTGGAAATGTGCTTCTCCGGCTCATCCTAGCGGGGCCTGCTTCGGGAACAACTACCACTCTGAGGCATTAGGGCAGACCTTGCTATTTGTCATGAAGAACCAAAGCCGGTTCACGCGTCCCGCAGATGCTGGCCGTCATGGCCTGGTTCTGATTCATCCACCCGACGCGGACGATCGTATCGAAGCCACTACCTGGATCAGAGGGGTCCAGAGCACGGAAAATGAAACATATAGGGAAGAAGCTCCTAAACGGCCCGAAGACCATCGACAAGACCGAAGAGAGGAAGCGACTTCGCCAGCAGATGAGCAAGCGTACCCCAGCGAAGTTACCGCAACGGCGCCCAATGCAATAGGATACAGTGGATGCGAGCCTGACGAAGCTCCGGGAGACGCGAAGGCGGCAGATTATTTCAAATTACGGTATGCGTGGCCCGAGTGACGCCTTCCACAAATTCGCCTGCTGAAAAGATAACGAGCACCTTGAAGTAACACGGTAGAAGAACTTGAAAACGTTTCGCCCTTGATATCGGTGTGACGGCAGCTTCGAGCTGCCGAACAAGGATCCAAGTTGGAGTGAGTATGCGTGTCTTTTGGGAAAAACTAGGGGTCTTAGGCCCCATTTATCGCTTGGTGGGCCAGGGCTTGGCTGATCGCGATATCGCAACAAAGCTGAACGTTGCCGAGCAGAACGTTCAAAGCTGTATACGCTGGACGTTGCAGTTCCTACAGTTTACTGAGCGAGAGCAGCTGGTTCGATATTGTTCGCTAGCTGCCGCCATCGAAGAACCTATTTCAAAATAAATGATCTGCGAAGGCTGTTGTCCGAATCTGTCAGTGTCGATGCCGAGGAGAGCTAAATGCTAAATGCAATCGAAACAGGGAGAATATTCGTCAGGGACGGCACGGTGCTGCCGGAAATCATGCAGCTCGAAAGCGAGCCCTATATGCTCGGCTGGAGATCGGTCAGTAATCTTGACGGATACGCCTTGGGTCGAAAAATCCACGATGCTGGATGGACCTTCTTCTGCCTGGCCTATGAAACGAAAGCCACTGTCTTTGGTATTGACGGAGAAAAGATGGTGCGCCGGGCGATCGAACGGATCTTGGCAAACCGGGAGGCGGAGGCAGAGAAATTCAATTCCTTGGAGATTGTGCGGGTGTCCTCACTGGCCTCGAAGCGTTACTTGGGAATCCGCCATGTAACTGTGTCCGCTCGATCCCGGCATATCCAGCAGAGCCCCATTATCTTTCAGGCCCAAGACCGAGGCTTTGAGGTCACGGCTCCGAGGAAAATTGAGTCGCGCCCGGACCAAAGCATTGGGCTATCACCAAGCAGGGAACTGCCTTTGGATGAGATCAAAAGGCCAAATCTTGAATCGGTACGTTCTTAAGGAGATTTCAAATGAGAACTACGATGCGCAGTCTGGTGGTTTGCTTACTCGTGGCTGTCGTGGTCCTGCTTTCAATTCCTCAGGTTCACGCGCAGGATCTTTCCAAATACCGGAACTTCTCGTTCGGAATGACTGTGGCCGGTATTTCCAAGCAGATTGATCAAAAACCAGCCAATGCCGCGGTGCTGCATGAACACCCGGCGCTGATCCAAGAACTGACTTGGTGGCCGCCAAAACCCTATGACCTTTCACGCCCAGCGGAGCCGGTTGATCAGATCCTCTTCTCTTTCTACAACGGGGCACTCTACAGAATGCTGGTGACCTACGAGGATTCCGCCACTAAAGGGCTAAATGAAGAAGATATGATACGCGTTGTTTCCGCGAAGTACGGGCCGGCAATGAAGCCTGTCGCGGCCGTGGTCAGTTTCCCCACGAACCCATCGTATAAGTCCACCGAAAAGGTAATCGCGCGGTGGGAAGATTCCCAATATTCACTCAACCTTGTTCGATCTTACACGGATACCTTCGCAATCGTCATGTTTACAAAACAACTGGATGCTCAAGCGGGGATCTCCATTGCCGAATCCGTGAAGCTGGAACAAGAAGAAGGTCCCCAGAAGGAAGCCGCACGTGCCAAGAAAGATGCTGACGATTTGGAACTAGAGCGACAGAAAAACATCAAGACCCTTCGGCCCTGAGATCAGGGCACAACGACGAGATTGTTTGCGAAATCTTCGAGGTGATTTTGACGGAGGATTTAACATGACAGTGCAAGTAACACCTCTACACGACCGGGTTCTGGTAAGGCGGCTTGAAGAGCAGGAGACTGCGAAGGGTGGCATCATCATTCCCGACACAGCCAAAGAGAAGCCTCAAGAGGGCGAAGTGATCGCCGTTGGCGCCGGCAAGATCGAGGAGGGTAAGCGAATCCCGCTGGACGTAAAGGCGGGCGACCGGATCTTATTCGGCAAATACACCGGCAATGACATCACCATCGATGACCAGGAATATCTGATTCTCCGTGAGGAGGAAATCCTGGCGAAAGTCAGTGGGATCGCCAAAGCAGCAAGCGGCAAGAAGTAGCTCTCTGTCCAAACAGGCTCATTCACCCCAGGAGGGTGAAGTCTAATGGCAAAACAAATTGTAACGGGTGAGAATTCACGTCAAGCCATTCTGCGGGGTGTCAACATTCTGGCCGATGCCGTCAAGATCACGCTGGGCCCTAAGGGCCGCAATGCCGTCATCGAGAAGAAGTTCGGCGCGCCTACTGTCACTAAGGACGGAGTAACCGTTGCGAAAGAGATCGAGCTGCAAGACCCGCTCGAGAACATGGGCGCCCAAATGGTGCGCGAAGTTGCATCCAAAACCTCGGATGTGGCCGGCGATGGCACCACCACCGCGACCGTGCTCGCCCAGGCGATCTTCCGCGAAGGCGTGCGGACGGTTGCGGCCGGCGCTAGCCCGATGGCGCTTAAGCGCGGGATCGATAAGGCTGTGGAGGTTGCCGTGAGAGAGATCAAGAGGCTCTCCCGTGATGTGAAGGGCGACATGATCGCGCAGGTGGGCACCATCAGCGCCAACACTGACAAGCAGGTCGGCAGCCTCATTGCTGAGGCGATGAAGAAGGTAGGCAAGGACGGTGTCATTACCGTCGAGGAATCAAGGACGATGGAGACGACGCTCGAAGTAGTGGAAGGAATGCAGTTCGACCGCGGCTATCTCTCGTCCTACTTCGTCACCGATCCCGCGCGGATGGAGTGCGTGTTCGAGGAGGTGCACATCTTAATCCACGAGAAGAAGATCAGCTCGATGCGGGAGCTGCTGCCCTTGCTCGAACAGACTGCCAAGATGGGCAAGCCGCTGCTGATTATCGCAGAAGACGTTGAGAGCGAAGCTCTCGCGACGCTCGTTGTCAACAAGCTCCGGGGAACGCTGCAGTGCGCTGCGGTGAAGGCGCCGGGCTTTGGCGACCGGCGTAAGGCAATGCTGGAGGATATCGCCACGCTCACCGGTGGGAAAGCAATCACCGAGGAGCTTGGTATCAAGCTTGAGAACGTGAAAATGGAAGACTTGGGCTACGCAAAAAAGGTCACCATCGACAAAGACAACACCACCATTATCGAGGGAGCTGGTAAGAATAGCGAAATCGACGGCCGGATAAAGCAGCTCCGCGCACAGGTCGAGGAGTCCACGTCTGATTACGACAAGGAAAAGCTCCAGGAGCGGTTAGCGAAGCTGGTTGGCGGCGTGGCAGTGATCAAGGTGGGAGCCGCAACAGAGACGGAGCTGAAAGAAAAAAAGGCTCGTGTTGAAGACGCCATGCACGCCACTCGTGCGGCAGTCGAGGAGGGTATTGTTCCCGGCGGCGGTATTGCTCTTCTGCGCTGCCTGCCGGCCCTCGAAAAGCTCAAGGTCTACGACGATGATGAAGCCACCGGCGTGAATATCGTGAAGCGCGCACTCGAAGAACCTACGCGCCAGATCGCTCAGAACGCAGGGCTAGAGGGTGCCGTGGTCGTCAGCCGCATTCGCGAATCGAAGGATGAAAGCTTTGGGTTCAACGCCGAATCCGGCGAATTCACCGACCTGATCAAAGCTGGTGTGATCGACCCGGCCAAGGTTACACGCCTGGCGTTGCAGAATGCTGCGTCTATCGCCGCGCTGATGCTGACCACGGAAGCCTTGATCGCCGATATCAACGAAAAGGAAGCCGCGGTTACGGCCGGTGCCGGACACGGTGGCGGGATGAGTGGGATGTACTAGACCAGCGGCGATCCTAGAACCTTTGGAGGTAGCCGTCTACACGACAGTTGACAGAACGGAGCGAGGAAAACATGGATGTACCGGACGAACTTCGACAATTGGAAGAACGAAGGCAGGTGTACCTGTCGACCTTGCAAGATCCCAGCACAACGCGTGTTCAGCGTGAAGAGGCTCTCGGCGGCTTGGAACTGACAGAGGCCAAGATAGCGAAGCTAGGAAAGGCTCGATTTACTCCAGACGAGCATCAGTTCGACATAGGCGGAGAAGCGTAGTTCCGTGGGATTCGAGAATCGGACTCGAACGCAATAAAGTCACTCACTGTCGCAGAATGACACCCGAGGGAGAAATATGAAAAAACTAGAAAGGAATCGAGAATTTGGCGTAGGCGCGCGCGTTGTCGTCAACAAGAAAGCACCCGGCGGATATGTCACGCTGCTTGGAACGGTTAGGGAAATTGTACTAGGTTCTCGATACGGCGTTGCGCTCGACAACCAGAAGCAACTAACGGTCTATTTGGACTCGGAGTGCCTTGACCGGGCTCAGAAGGAAGCAAAATAGTCACACGTTACGTCCCCGCTGCTGACTATAGCGCAGTTCCTAAGACCCCTTTGCGCAGACGGAAGCGGTAGCTGGAACAATCACGATTGGAAAGGCCCAAGAACTTCAGGAGATCTCTCATGTATGCCAAAAGCGTGAAATTGGTTTCCATAGCTGCATTCTTGTTGATGTTTATCGGGTGGTTCGCCGCAAAGAGCCAGCTATGGTCAGTCGGAGACGGAGGTTATATGGAGTTGCTTGCACTCGCCGTATTTTTGGCAGCGCTTCTTCTCGTAGCTCAGACAGCCCTCGGCGGGAAGTACCTTTGGGCGGTCGCATTCGCTGCGATCGCGGTACTTTTCAACCCTCTTGCCCCGTTGAAGCTTTCTCGGACCACCTTTCTCGTTTTAGACGCGGTTTGCATGTGGGCTTT
>Ga0079220_10000221_pt1 | contig 12823 bp, 22 predicted proteins | sample GAAS100_FD_75071 | JGI IMG/M metagenome (GOLD analysis project Ga0079220, IMG submission 75071) | Agricultural soil microbial communities from Georgia to study Nitrogen management - GA AS100 | ecosystem: Environmental > Terrestrial > Soil > Agricultural land | place: USA: Georgia | collected... | reverse complement strand
GATCCTACCCTGAAAAGGGCCGCCGGGCTTGGTGAATGTCCAGCTCGCGGGGGTTGACCCAAGTCCAAGTCCCCCCTTAGCTTTCAAGTCTGTTTCGCTACTTTTTCGCGACAGCTTTTGGAGCGTATGCCGACCATCAATCAGCTCGTCCGCCACGGCCGCAAGAGCGTCGAGGCCAAGGAAAAGGCCCCCGCGCTGCGCGGCAACCCGCAGAAGCGTGGCGTGTGCACGCGGGTGTACACCACCACCCCGAAAAAGCCGAACTCCGCGCTCCGCAAGGTGGCGCGCGTGCGGCTGACCAACGGCTTCGAGGTGACGGCGTACATCCCGGGCGAAGGGCATAACCTCCAGGAGCACTCGATCGTCATGATCCGCGGCGGCCGCGTGAAGGATCTGCCGGGCGTGCGCTACCACATCATCCGCGGCACGCTCGACGCCGCGGGTGTGAACGAGCGCAAGCGGTCGCGCTCCAAGTACGGCGCCAAGCGGCCCAAGGCCGGGGCGGCATGAGCCGGAGAAAGAAAGCGGTCCGCCGGCCGGTGCCGGCCGATCCGCGCTACGACAGCCAGACCGTCTCCAAGTTTCTCAATAACCTCATGGAGCGGGGCAAGAAGTCGCTCGCGGAGCGGGTGTTTTATTCGGCGATGGACCTGATCGAGCAGCGCACCGGGCAGCCGGGCGTGAACGTGTTCAAGCAGGCCCTGTCCAACGTGAAGCCGGCGTTGGAAGTGAAGTCGCGGCGCGTAGGCGGCGCCACCTACCAGGTGCCGGTCGAAGTCCGGCCGGAGCGGCGCACCGCGCTGGGCATGCGTTGGCTGATTCAGTTCAGCCGCGCCCGCCGCGAAAAGAATATGGCGGAGCGGCTCGCCGCCGAGTTGATCCTCGCCTCGAAGGGCGAGGGCGAGACGATTAAAAAGAAGGAAGACACGCACCGGATGGCGGAAGCCAACAGAGCCTTCGCGCACTACCGCTGGTAACTAACTAACTCCGGGCGCAAACCCGGGGCTCATCGAGGGGCGGAATGCCCCCGATGGTGGCGGAGCGAGACCGGCCCAGTGACGGGCGTCACGGTCGCCCCGCGTTTTTGCTGAGTAAGGGAGCGCAATGCCGCGCGTTACACCACTCGATCGCATTCGGAATATCGGCATCATGGCCCACATCGATGCCGGGAAAACGACTACGACCGAGCGAATCCTCTATTACACGGGCCGCACGTACAAGCTGGGCGAGGTGCACGACGGCACCGCGACGATGGACTGGATGGAGCAGGAGCAGGAGCGCGGCATCACCATCACGTCCGCCGCTACCACCGCGTTCTGGCCCCGCCGCGGCGAACAGTTCCGCATCAACATCATCGATACGCCGGGACACGTCGATTTCACCGTGGAGGTGGAGCGCAGCTTGCGCGTGCTCGACGGCGCCATCACGGTGCTCGACGCGGTGGGCGGCGTGGAGCCGCAGACCGAGACCGTGTGGCGTCAGGCGGACCGGTACCACGTGCCGCGCATCATCTTCGTCAACAAGATGGACCGCGTGGGCGCCGACTTCGAGATGTGCGTCAAGATGGTGCGCGAGCGGCTCGGCGCCAACGTCGTGCCGGTTCACCTGCCGCTCGGCTCGGGTGAGCTGTTCACGGGCATCATCGACCTGATCCGCCAAGTCGAGATCGTGTACGACGACGAGTCGCTCGGCAAGAAGTACGTCGAAGGACCGGTCCCCGCCGCGCTCCGGGACAAGGTCAAGGAGATGCGGCACCACCTGCTCGAATCCATCGTGGAGCAGGACGACGCCATCCTCCATAAGTACCTGGAAGAGCACGAGCTCACCGAAGACGAGATCCGCACCGTGCTGCGCAAGGCGACCATCTCCGGCAAGGTCGTCCCGGTGCTCGCGGGTGCCGCGTTCAAGAATAAGGGCGTCCAGGCGCTGCTCGATGCCGTGGTGGATTACCTGCCGTCGCCGGTCGACGTGCCCGCCATTCAGGGCCACCTGCCGCACCACGACGCGACCCACGCGGTGCGCCACGCCTCGGACGACGAGCCGTTCTCGGCCCTGGCGTTCAAGATCATGACCGATCCGTATGTGGGAAAACTGACGTTCTTCCGGGTCTACTCGGGCGTGCTCAGCGCTGGCTCCTACATCTATAACAGCACCAAGGACAAGAAGGAGCGCGTCGGCCGCCTGCTCCAGATGCACGCCAACAAGCGCGAGGAGATCGAAGAGGTGCGCGCCGGCGACATCGCGGCGGCTATCGGCTTGAAGGACACGAAGACCGGTGACACGCTGTCCGACGAAGGCCATCCGATCATCCTCGAGGCCATGAAGTTCCCCGAGCCGGTGATCTCCGTCGCGATCGAGCCCAAGACCAAGGCGGACCAGGACAAGCTGAGCATCGCGCTTCAGAAGCTTTCCGAGGAGGACCCCACCTTCCGCGTCCACACCGACGCGGAGACCGCGCAGACGATCATCTCCGGGATGGGCGAGCTGCACCTGGAGGTGTTGGTGGAGCGCATGAAGCGCGAGTTCAAGGTCGACGCCAACGTGGGCCGCCCGCAGGTGGCCTACCGCGAGACGGTGCGCAAGCGCGTCGAAGAAATCGAGGGGAAGTTCATCCGCCAGACGGGCGGCCGCGGTCAGTACGGCCACGTGGTGATCAACATGGAGCCCGGCCAGCCGGGCACGGGCTTCGTGTTCGAAGACAACATCGTTGGCGGCGTGATCCCGCGAGAGTACATCGGACCCGTGGAGCAGGGCGTGAAGGAAGCGCTCGAGAACGGCGTGCTGGCGGGCTATCCGATGGTCGACGTGAAGGTGGAGCTGGTCGACGGCTCCTATCACGATGTCGACTCGAGCGAAATGGCGTTCAAGATCGCCGGCTCGATGGCCGTGAAAGAGGCCGCGCGCCAGGCGCATCCGGTGCTGCTCGAGCCGATGATGGATGTGGAGGTGGTCACTCCGTCTGATTACATGGGCGACGTCATTGGGGATCTCTCCGCCCGACGGGGCAAGATCGGCGGGATGACCCAGCGCGCCGATGCGCAGGTCGTCGCCGCGACGGTTCCGTTGTCGGAGATGTTCGGCTACTCGACCACGCTGCGCTCGATGAGCCAGGGCCGCGCGATCTACAGCATGCAGTTCAGTCATTACCAGGAAGTGCCCAAGCAGAAGGCTGACGAAATAGTGAGCAAGGTGAAGGGATAGACAGGTACGTGGTGCGTGGTGCGTGGTTGCCGACGCTGAGAGACGGCACCCCGCTGCGCATCGGAGGAAACCACGTACTACGCACCACGCACTGAGGAGCTATGGCAAAGGCAAAGTTCGAGCGGACAAAGCCACACGTAAACGTCGGCACGATCGGCCACGTGGACCACGGGAAGACGACCCTGACGGCCGCACTGACAAAGGTGGCGGCGGACAAGGGACTCGCGACCTATGTGACGTACGACCAGGTGGCGAAGGCGTCGGAATCGCAAGGACGGCGCGATGCGACCAAGATCCTGACGATTGCCACGAGCCACGTGGAGTACTCGACCGCCGAACGGCACTACGCGCACGTGGACTGCCCGGGCCACGCCGACTACGTGAAGAACATGATCACGGGGGCGGCGCAGATGGACGGGGCGATCCTCGTCGTGTCCGCGGTGGACGGACCGATGCCGCAGACGCGCGAGCACATTCTCTTGGCGCGGCAGGTGAACGTGCCGGCGATCGTCGTGTTCTTGAACAAGTGCGACCTGGTGGACGACGCGGAGCTGTTGGACCTGGTGGAGCTGGAGGTGCGGGAGCTGTTGTCAAAGTACGAGTACCCCGGGGACGACGTGCCGGTGATTCGGGGGTCGGCGCTGAAGGCGATTGCGGGCGACAAGGCGTGGGTTGGGAAGGTCGAAGAGTTGCTGGCGGCGCTCGACAAGCACATTCCGGTGCCGAAGCGGGAGGTGGAGAAGCCGTTCCTGATGCCGGTGGAGGACGTGTTCTCGATCACCGGCCGCGGCACGGTGGCGACGGGCCGGATCGAGCGGGGCAAGGTAAAGGTGAATGAAGAAGTGGAGATGGTCGGCTTTACGACGGACAAGAAGACCGTCGTCACCGGTGTCGAGATGTTCCGCAAGCTGCTGGACGAGGGACAAGCCGGGGACAATGTGGGGCTGCTGCTGCGCGGCGTCGAGAAGCACGAGGTGGAGCGCGGCATGGTGCTGGCGAAGCCGAAATCGATCACGCCGCACACGAAATTCGAGAGCGAGGTGTACGTCCTGACGAAGGAAGAGGGCGGGCGCCACACGCCGTTCTTCAAGGGATATCGGCCCCAGTTCTATCTGCGCACGACGGACGTGACGGGGACGGTGGAGCTGCCGGCGGGGGTGGAGATGGTGATGCCGGGGGACAACACGAAGATGACGATCGAGCTGATCACGCCGATCGCGATGGAGGAGCAGCTGCGGTTCGCGATCCGCGAGGGCGGGCGCACGGTGGGCGCGGGCGTCGTGACGAAGATCTTGACGTGATACGTCATCGGACAACGAGGCGCTAATGGCTGGCAGAATCCGGATTCGTCTCAAAGCATTCGACCACGCTCTGATCGATCAGGCGGCGGCCGACATCGTGCGCACCGCGGAGAAGACCGGCGCGCAGGTCTCAGGGCCGATCCCGCTGCCCACCAAGCGGCAGCTGTGGACCGTGCTCCGCAGCCCGCACATCGACAAGAAGAGCCGGGAGCAGTTCGAGCTGAAGACGCACAAACGACTGATCGATATCCTCGATTCCCGCTCGCAGACGATCGACGCGTTGACCAAGCTCGACCTCCCTGCGGGCGTCGACGTCGAGATCAAAGTGCAGTAACGGACGACTGACGACGGATGACTGCTAACGTCCTATGACTGGTCTCATCGGTCGCAAACTCGGCATGGCCCGCGTGTTCGACGCGGAGGGGACGCATGTGCCCGTCACGATCGTCGAAGCGGGTCCGTGCCCGGTGGTGCAGGTGGGTGCCTCGCAGGTGCAGCTCGGCTTCGGCGCCACGAAGCCCAAACGCACGGCGAAGGCGCTCGCCGGTCACGTGAAGAAGGCCGGCCTCGAGGTCACGCCGCGCGTGCTCGAGAGCTTCCCGCTGACGGGCGACGCCCCCAAGCCCGGCGAGACCGTCACCGTGGCGATCTTCGCCGCGGGCGACCGGGTGAAGATCACCGGCGTCACCAAGGGACGGGGGTTCCAGGGGGTGGTGCACCGCCACCACTTCGGCGGCGGCCCGGAGACCCACGGCAACACGCGGCACCGGAAGCCGGGCTCGATCGCTCCGGGAACCGACCCGTCTCGCATCATCAAGGGAAAGCGGATGCCGGGGCACATGGGAGCACGGAACTTCACCGAGCTGGGCCTCCGGGTGGTGAAGGTGGACGCGGAGCGCAACTTGCTGTTCGTACGCGGCTCGGTGCCCGGCCCCATGAACGGGCTCGTCACGGTCCGCAAGCAGGGAGGGCCGAGCCGCCATGATTGAAGCGCCGCTCTATTCCGCGTCGGGCACGAAGAAGAAATCGGTGCGGCTGCCGGCCACGTTGTTCGACGGCACCGTGAACGAGCACGCCATGCATCGCGCGGTGGTCACCTTCCTCTCCAACCAGCGCCAGGGCACGCACGATACGCGCACCCGCAGCGAGGTCTCAGGCGGCAACCAGAAGCCATGGCGCCAGAAGGGGACCGGCCGGGCGCGGCAAGGGTCGACCCGGGCGCCGCACTGGCGCCACGGCGGGATCGTGTTCGGTCCGCACCCGCGCAGTTACCGGCTCGGCATCCCCAAGAAGATCCGCCAGCTCGCGAAGAAGTCGGCGCTGAACGCGCGGGCGCGCGAAGGGGCCCTGTTCATCGTGGACGCGCTCGAGTACGAGAAGCCGAAGACCAAGACCCTGGCCGAGCTGCTCGCGAAGCTCGGCGTGGCCGAGAAGAAAGTGCTGGTCGTGACGGCCGGAGCCACCCACGCGCACAACGTCTACCTCTCGGGCCGCAACCTGCCCAAGGTGCACGTCATGCGATTCGCCGACGCGACGGCGTACGAGATCCTGTGGGCGGACGCGGTCGTGGCGGAGCTGCCGGCGCTCGAGGGCGGAGCCACCGCGGAGCAGACGGAGGCCGAGGATGCCTGACCAGCATCGGCTGATCGTGAGCCCGGTGGTCACCGAGAAGTCGTCGGCCGCGTTCCAGGCGCGCAAGGAATACGCGTTCCGGGTGCACGCCGGGGCCACCAAGCCGCAGATCCGCGCGGCGATCGAGGCGCTGTTCGACGTCACCGTGACGGACGTGCGCACGCTCGTGGTGCGAGCCAAGCGCAAGAGTCACCGCACGGTCGGGCGCCGGCCGGCATGGAAGAAGGCGATCGTGAGCCTGAAAGAGGGCGACTCGATCCAGGTGTTCGAGGGCTGATATGGGCATTCGCCAATTCAAGCCGGTCACGCCGGCAACGCGGTTCCGCTCGGTCTCGGACTTCGCCGACATCACGAAGACGGAGCCCGAGAAGTCGCTGCTCGAGCCGCTGCGGCGCACGGGCGGTCGCAATAACAAGGGCCACATCACCAACCGCTGGCAAGGCGGCGGGCACAAGCGCCAGTATCGACGCATCGATTTCCGGCGCGAGAAGTTCGGGATTCCCGCGAAGGTCGCGGCGATCGAGTACGACCCGAACCGCACGTCGCGCATCGCGCTGCTCCATTATGTGGACGGCGAGAAGCGCTACATCCTTGCCCCCAAGGGGCTCGCCGTCGGCGACACGGTGGTCTCGGGGCCAGGCTCCGACATTCGGGTCGGCAATACCATGCCGCTGTTCGAGATTCCGCTCGGCACCACCGTGCACAACGTGGAGCTCAAGATCGGGCGCGGCGGTCAGCTGGCCCGCTCGGCGGGCACGGGCGTGCAGGTCGTCGCGAAGGAGGGCAACTACGTGACGCTGCGCCTCCGCTCGACCGAGATGCGCATGGTGCGGGGCGAGTGCCTCGCCACCGTCGGTGAGGTCTCGAACGCCGAGCACGAGCTGCTCTCGATCGGGAAGGCCGGAAAGACCCGTTGGCTGGGCCGGAACCCGCGGGTGCGCGGCGTCGCGATGAACCCGGTCGACCACCCGCTGGGTGGTGGGGAAGGCAAGACTTCGGGCGGCCGGCCGCCGACGTCGCCGTGGGGCAAGGTCGAGGGCCGGAAGACGCGCCACCACAAGAAACCGTCGACGAAACTGATCGTGCGCGGACGCAAGCGCGGGAAGGCCACACAGTAATGGGACGCAGCGTAAAGAAGGGACCGTACGTGGAGCCGTCGCTCCTCGTCAAGATCCAGGCCCTGAACGACAAGAACGAGAAAAAGGTCTTCAAGACCTGGTCGCGGCGCTCGACGATCACGCCCGACTTCGTGGGCCACACGCTCGCGGTGCACAACGGCAACAAGTTCATCCCGGTGTACGTGACCGAGAACATGGTAGGCCACAAGCTGGGCGAGTTCGCCGCGACGCGCCTGTTCCGGGGCCACTCCGCCAAGGGCTCGGCCCAGGAGCGTGAGGCCGAGGCCGCCGCGGCGGCGGCCGAGCAGCCGCCCGAGTAACCGATGGAAGCACGCGCAATTCAACGGACGGTGCGCCAGTCGGCGCGCAAGATGCGCCTCGTGATCGATCAGATTCGCGGCCGGGCGGTGCCGGTGGCGTACGCCATCCTCCGGTTTTCGAAGAAGTACGCCGCCAAGCAGATCCATAAGGTGCTCAAGTCGGCGGTGGCGAACGCCGAGCAGCGGGCGCAGCGCGAGAACGCGGCGCTCGACGTCGACCGCCTGCGCGTCAAGTACGCCGTCGTGAACGAGGGGCCGACGCTCAAGCGCTTCACGCCCGCCGCCATGGGCCGGGCGACGCCGATCTTGAAGCGCACCAGCCACGTGGAGATTCACGTGGAAGCGGCGGCGCCAGCCCCGCCCGTACGGGCGGGGACGTCGGCCAAGGCGGAGGCCAAGGCGAAGCCCGAGGAGAAGGACAAAGGGGCCGCGAAAACCAAGCGGCCGGCGGCCAAGCAGGCGGCTGCCAAGGGCAAGACTAAGAAGAAAGCGGGGAAATAAGGTGGGCCAGAAAACGCATCCCTACGGCTTCCGGCTCGGGATCATCAAACCGTGGCGCTCACGCTATTACGCGCGCCGCGACTTTCCCGAGCTCCTGAAAGAAGACGACCTGATCCGCCGGTACTTGAAGACGCGTCTGTCGCACGCGGCGATCGCCGACGTGCACATCGAGCGCAAGCCGGGCAAGGTCACGGTCACCGTGCACACGGGCCGGCCGGGCGTCGTGATCGGCAAGCGCGGTGCCGAGGTGGACAAGCTGCGCGACGAGCTGGCGCAGCTCACCGGCAAGGAAGTCGGGATCAACGTCGAGGAGATCAAGCGGCCCGAGCTCGACGCCCAGCTGGTGGCGGACTCCGTAGCGCACCAGCTGACGCAGCGCATCTCGTTCCGTCGCGCCATGAAGCGCGCCGTGCAGAGCGCGATGCGGATGGGAGCTCAGGGCATCAAGATCAAGACCGCTGGCCGCCTCGGCGGCGCCGAGATCGCGCGCACGGAAGGCTATCACGAGGGGCGGGTGCCGCTGCACACGCTGCGGGCCGACATCGACTACGCGACTTCGACGGCCAAGACGACCTACGGCACGATCGGCGTGAAGGTCTGGATCTTCACGCGCGAAATGACCGAAGAGCTGTCGGGCCGCACGTATTCGACGGGAGTCTGAGGGATGCTGGCACCGAAGCGCGTCAAGTTCCGCAAGCGGTTCAAGGGCCGCACCACGGGGATGGCCACGCGCGGCAATACCGTCGCCTTCGGGCACTACGGCCTGATGGCGCTCGAGCCTGGGTGGATCACGAACCGGCAAATCGAGGCGTCGCGCGTGGCGCTCACCCGCGAGATGAAGCGCGGCGGCAAGGTGTGGATCCGGTTGTTTCCCGACAAGCCGATCACCAAAAAGCCGGCCGAGACGCGCATGGGGAAGGGCAAGGGCAACCCCGAGGGCTGGGTGGCGGTGGTGAAGCCCGGCCGGGTGATGTTCGAGCTCGAAGGCATCGCGGAAGACCTGGCGCGCAAGGCCCTCGATCTGGCCGCGGCGAAGCTGCCGATCAAGTCGAAGTTCGTGCGGCGCGAGGAGCGGTAGCATGGCGACCAAGAAGCCCGAGGCGCTGCGGGAGATGAACAGCGAAGAGCTGGAGCGGCAGCTAGTGCTGCTCACGGAGGAGCGCTTCCGGCTCGGGTTCCGGCGCGCGACGGAGGCGCTGCCCAATCCGCTGCAGCTGCGCTCCATCCGCCGCGAAATCGCGCGGATCAAGACCATTCTAGCCGAGAGGAAGCGGGCATGAGGGGCCGGCGCAAGGTTCGCACAGGCGTGGTGGTGAGCGCCAAGATGCAGAAGACCGTCACGGTCTCGCTCACGCGCCGCTTCGCCCACGGGTTTTACGGCAAGCAGGTGGTCCGCACCAAGCAGGTGGCGGCCCACAACGAGACGGATGCCAAGGCGGGCGACACGGTGCGCATCGTGGAGACGCGACCGCTCTCGAAGACCAAGCGGTGGCGGGTGGTCGAAGTCGTCGAGCGCGCGCAGTAGGGACCGGGAGGGGGAACCGTGGTGCAGCAGGAGTCGATACTCAAGATCGCCGACAACTCGGGCGCCCGGCGGGCGCTCGTGATCCGCGTGCTCGGTGGGTCCAAGCGCCGCTACGCGGGGCTGGGCGACATCGTCGTCGTGACGATCAAGGACGCGATCCCCACCGGCCAGGTCAAGAAGGGCGAGGTGGCGAAAGCCGTGATCGTGCGGACCGCCAAGGAGACCAAGCGCAAGGACGGCTCCTATATCCGGTTCGACGAGAACGCCGCCGTCCTGATCACCGAGCAAGGCGAGCCGCGCGCCACGCGCATCTTCGGGCCGGTCGGGCGCGAGCTGCGCGAGAAGCGGTTCATGAAGATCGTGTCGCTGGCGCCGGAGGTCATCTGAGATGAAGCCGCTGGTCTTCAAGAAGAGCCGGCGCCGGGCCGCGGCCGTGGCGCCCGAGCGCCACAAGCTGCACATCGCCAAAGGCGACACCGTGCGCGTGATCTCGGGCGAGCACCGGGGGAAGGAAGGCAAAGTCCTGCGCGTCCACCCCAAACAGTTCCGCGTGGTCGTGGAGGGCGTGAACATCGTGAAGAAGCACCGGGCCCCTACCGCGAACGAGGAAGGTGGCATCATCGAGCACCCGGCTCCACTGCCGGCGTCCAAGGTGATGCTGCTCGACCCGAAGTCGGGTGAGCCCACTCGCGTACGGCGGCGTCTGGACAAGGAAGGAACGGCGGAGCGGATCGCGGTCAAGTCCGGCCAGCCGATTCCGCGCGTGAAGGCGAAATGAGCATGGCCGACGAGAAAGCAGCGAAACCGGAGCAACAGGGCCAAAGTGAGCCGAGCACCGCCGCCCCCGCGGCTACGCCGCGGGGTGAGGCCGAGGCACCGCCCCAGCCGAAACAGAAGGAGCAGAAGGAAAAGCAGAAGGACAACAAGAAAGACAAGCAGAAGGGCAAGAAGCCGGCCGAGGGTCAAAAGCAGGCTGCGGCCGAGCCCGAGGGTCCGCCGCCCGAGCCGGCGCCGCCGCCCCGGCTGCACGACTACTACGCGCAGCGCGTGCGGCCGAAGCTGGCACAACAGTTCGGGCTCAAGAACCCGCACGAGATCCCGAAGCTCCGCAAGATCGTGCTCAACGTCGGGATGGGCGACGCGTCCAAGAATCCCAAAGGGCTCGAGGCGGCTGTGGCGGAGCTGGCGGCGATCTCGGGGCAGCAGCCGGTCGTGACGCGGGCCAAGAAGGCGATCGCGAACTTCAACCTGCGGCAGGGGATGGCGGTGGGGTGCAGCGTGACGCTGCGCGGGGCGCGGATGTACGAGTTCCTCGATCGCTTCATCACGATCGCGGTGCCGCGCATGCGCGACTTCCGCGGCCTCCCGTCGGACAGCTTCGATGGCCGGGGCAATTACACCGTCGGTATCAAAGAGCAAATGATCTTCCCGGAGATCGACTACGACAAGGTGGAGAAGATCCACGGGATGGATATCACGCTCGTGACGAGCGCCGGCCGGGACGACACGGCCCTGGCCCTGCTGCGCGAGCTGGGAATGCCCTTCCGGGGCGAGGCCCCGGTCGCGGTCGATTAGGAGGCCTGACGGATGGCGAAGCGGACGTGGATGGAGAAGGTCAAGCGGAAACCGAAGTTCAAGGTGCGCGGCTACTACCGGTGCCAGCGCTGCGGACGCAGTCGCGGGACGCTCCGCAAGTTTCGGTTGTGCCGCATTTGCTTCCGCGAGCTCGCGCTGCGAGGGGAGATCCCCGGCGTGCGCAAAGCCAGCTGGTAAAGGACGGACACGAGATGAGTGTCACAGATCCCGTCGCCGACATGCTGACCCGGGTGCGCAACGCGTGCCAAGCGGGGCACCGTCGGGTGGACATGCCGGTGTCGAAGCTGAAAGTCGAAATTGCGCGCCTGCTGCGCGACAACCACTACGTGCAGGACTTCAAGGTGCTGGACGACGGGCAGCATGGGCTGCTGCGGCTGTACCTGAAGTACCACAACGACGCACCGGTGATCCGCGAGCTGCAGCGCGTGTCGGCGCCCGGCTTGCGGCGCTACGTCAAGGCGCGCGAGATCCCGCGCGTCAAGAACGGGCTCGGCATGGCGATTCTCTCGACGCCGCAGGGCCTCATGACCGACCGCGAAGCCCGCACCGCCCGCGTGGGCGGCGAGCTGCTCGCCGTGATCTGGTAGGAGGAGGAGGGGGGCCATGTCGCGCATCGGCAAGAAGCCGGTCCCGCTGCCCAAAGGGGTCACGGCCCAGATCGACGGGCGTCGCATCACGGTCAAAGGGCCCAAGGGTGAGATCAGCCGCGCGGTCCACCCGGAGCTGGCGCTCGCCTTGGAGGAGGACGCGGTCGTGGTGCGGCGCCCCTCCGATGAGAGCCGCCACAAGGCGCTGCACGGGCTCACGCGCACGCTGGTCGCCAACATGGTGGACGGCGTGACCAAGGGGTTCGCCAAGGCGCTCGAGATTCAGGGGGTCGGCTACAAGGCGGAGCCCAAGCCGTTCGGCGTGCAGCTGGTGGTGAGGTTCTCGCATCCGGTCCCCTATCACGCGCCGCAGGGGATCAAGATTTCGGTGGAGAACAACGTGCTGCTCAAGATCGAGGGGGTCGACAAGGAGCTGGTGGGGCAGGTCGCCGCGGAGATCCGCGCCATCCGTCCCCCCGAGCCCTACAAGGGCAAAGGCGTCCGCTACGTGGGCGAGCAGGTCCGGCGCAAGGCCGGCAAGACCGCCCAGGCGGCGAAATAGGCCATGCGAGCTATTCACAAGGTTCGGACGCGGGAACAGCGTCGCTACCGGCGGCACCTCCGGGTGCGCCGCAAGGTAGCCGGCAGCGCCGCGCGGCCGCGGCTCGTCGTGTTCCGCTCCTCGAAGCACATGTACGCCCAGGTGGTGGACGACACGCGCGGCGTCACGCTCGTGGGCGCCGCGGACAGCTCCGAGGGGATCGAGCTCGAAGGCAAGGGCAAGTCCGCCCGGAGCTTTGCGCTGGGGCGGTTGATCGCCGCGAGAGCGAAGGCCAAGGGGATCACCAAGGTTGTCTTCGACCGCGGCGGTTACCAGTATCACGGGCGGGTGAAGGCCGTCGCTGACGGCGCCCGCAAAGGCGGATTGGAGCTCTAATGGAGAACGTGCAACAGCCGCGGCCCTCGGGCCCAGCGACGATCGAGCCCACCGAGACGGCGCACGCCGGTGGGGAAGGCCGGCCGGACGAGCGGCCGGCGGGCG
>Ga0079220_10000220_pt1 | contig 12839 bp, 10 predicted proteins | sample GAAS100_FD_75071 | JGI IMG/M metagenome (GOLD analysis project Ga0079220, IMG submission 75071) | Agricultural soil microbial communities from Georgia to study Nitrogen management - GA AS100 | ecosystem: Environmental > Terrestrial > Soil > Agricultural land | place: USA: Georgia | collected... | reverse complement strand
GGGCGGCAGCTTCGCCGCATTCCGCAAGGAACTGAGCGACCAGATCACCGTGCAGCGGCTGCACCAGAACGTGGTGCAAAGCTCGGTCTCGGTGACCGACAGCGAGATCGACAACCTGCTCGACAGCCCCACCTACAAGGCCGGCGAAGTGCACCTGGCGCACATCCAGGTGAGCATCCCCGGTGGCGCGGACGCCGCGGCGATCCAGGCCAGCCAGGCCAAGGCCGAGCAGGCCGCCGCCGCCGTCCAGGGCGGCATGGATTTCGGCGCCGCCGCGATCCGCTACTCCGACGCTTCCGATGCACTGGAAGGCGGCGACCTCGGCTGGCGGCGCATGGACGAGATTCCACCGGCGTTCGCCGACACGGTCGTCACGATGAAGCCGGGCCAGGTCAGCCAGATCCTGCGCGGCCCGACCGGCTTCCACATCCTCAAGCTCGTCGACCAGCGCAAGGGCGACCGCAAGATCGTCACCGAGTACCACGCGCGGCAGATCCTGATCAAGCCGAGCGAGCTGCTGAGCTCCGCCCAGGCACAGCAGAAGGCGCAGGACCTGTACCACCGCATCGTCGACAAGCACGAGGACTTCGCCGCGCTGGCGAAGGAGTTCTCCAAGGACGACACCACCGCCAACATCGGCGGCGACATGGGCTGGTTCCAGCCCTCGGCGTGGGGCGCGACGATCGCCGCCAAGCTGGCCTCGCTGAAGGACGGCCAGGTATCCGAGCCGTTCCAGAGTGAAGCCGGCTGGCATCTGCTGCAGCGCCTGGGTACGCGCCAGAGCGACCAGACCGTGGAGATCGAGCGCAACCAGGCGCGCCAGGCCATCGGCAACCGCAAGGCCGAGCAGGTCTACGACGACTACCTGCGCGACCTGCGTTCCAACGCCTACATCGAAATCCTCGTGCCGTCCCTGCGCGAGCCCGAGCAGGCGCCCGCCGACGGCGCCGCACCCCAGGCCAGCTGAGCGCGATGGCGCTCACCCGGCTGGCCGTCACCGCGGGCGAGCCGGCCGGCGTCGGTGCGGAGCTGCTGGTGCGGCTGGCCGGCACGTCGCTGGCGGCAAGCCTCGTCGCGATCACCGACCGCCACCTGCTCGAGCGCGCGGCGACACGCTGCGGCATGCACCTCGAATTGATCGACGACGACGGCGCACCGGCAGACTCCCGCGCCGCCGGCGCGCTGCGCGTGCGGCACGTGCCGCTGGCGACGAGGGAAGTGCCCGGCCACCCCGACCCGCGCAACGCGAGCCACGTGCTGGCCACCCTGGCCGAGGCCGCCGACGGCTGCATGGCCGGCCGTTATGCCGCGGTGGTCACCGCGCCACTGCAGAAGTCCTCGATCAACGATGCCGGCGTCGCCTTCCGCGGACACACCGAATTCTTCGCCGAACGCGCGGGCGCCGAGGTGGTGATGATGCTGGCCAGCCCGCAGCTGCGCGTGGCGCTGGCCACCACCCACCTGCCGCTGTCGGCCGTACCGGCGGCGATCACGCCCGCATTGCTGACCCGCGTGCTGCGCATCGTGGACGCCGAACTGCGCGGCAAGTTCGGCATCGACCAGCCACGCATCGCCGTGCTCGGACTCAATCCGCATGCCGGCGAGGGCGGCCACCTGGGCCGGGAGGAAATCGATACGCTGATCCCCGTGCTGGACGTCTTGCGCGGCGAGGGCATGCAGCTGCTCGGCCCGCTGCCCGCCGACACCGCCTTCGTGCCGGCGCAACGCACGCATTACGACGCGGTGCTGGCGATGTACCACGACCAGGCCTTGCCGGTGCTGAAGAGCGAAGCGTTCGATCGCACCGTGAACGTCACCCTGGGCCTGCCCTTCATCCGCACCTCGGTGGACCACGGCACCGCGCTGGATCTGGCCGGCACCGGCCGCGCCGATCCGTCCAGCCTGATCGCCGCAGCCAACCTCGCCATGACGCTGGTGGCGCGAAGGCGAGGAGTGAGTGGAGAGGAGTGAGGAGCGAGAGAGCCGCTCGCGCACTCATCTCCCCGACCTTCCACACACTCACTCCTCACTCCTCATTTCTCACTGCTCGCGCTGCCCCATGACCGCACGCCCCAAGAAAAGCTTCGGCCAGCACTTCCTGCACGACCGCCAATGCATCGAGCGCATCGTCGCGGCGATCGCACCGCGCGACGACGATTTCCTGGTCGAGATCGGCCCGGGCGAAGGCGCCCTGACGCTGCCCCTGCTGGGCGCGGCAGGCAAGCTCACGGCGATCGAGCTGGACACGGACCTGATCCCCGCCCTGCGTGCGCGCGCCGCCACGGTCGGTGCGCTGCACGTCGTGCACGCCGACGTGCTGAAGGTCGACTTCACCGCGATGGCGCACAGTCACGGCGTGCCGCGGTTGCGGCTGGCCGGCAACCTGCCCTACTACATCTCCAGCCCGATCCTGTTCCACTGCGTCGAGCACGCGGCGGCGATCGAGGACATGCATTTCATGCTGCAGAAGGAAGTCGTCGACCGGATGGCTGCCGCACCGGGCAGCAAGGTATACGGCCGGTTGTCGGTCATGCTGCAGCTGGCGTGCCGGGTGGAACCGCTGTTCGACGTGCCGCCGGAGTCGTTCCGGCCGCCGCCGAAGGTCGACTCCGCCGTAGTGCGACTGCAGCCGCTGTCGCCGGAACAACGGCACGACGCCGACCCGGCGCAACTCTACGCCGTGGTGAAGGCGGCGTTCGCGCAACGGCGCAAGACGCTGTCCAACGCACTCAAGCAGGTGATGGACAGCGACGCGATCCGCCGCGCCGACGTGGACCCGCGCGCACGCGCCGAAACGCTGTCGCCGGCGGATTTCGTGCGCCTGGCCAAGGTCGTTCCGCCGGCGCAGTGAAGCCGTCGCGCACGCGCCGCCCCATTGGCGAGCGCAGGCCTTACAATCCGGGCATGACCGAACAATCCCCCTACACGATCGACGTGCAGGTGCAAACCCGCTTCGTTCCCGACCAGTCCAGGCCCGGGGACAACCGTTACGTTTTCGCCTACACCATCACCTTGCGCAACGCCGGCCAGCTGCCGGCGCGCCTGCTCGCGCGGCGCTGGCAGATCACCGACGCGAACGGCAAGGTCGAGGAAGTGAGCGGCGACGGCGTGGTCGGCGAACAGCCGTGGATGCGCCCCGGCGAGGATTTCGAATACACCTCCGGCGCGGTGCTGGAGACGCCGGTGGGCATCATGGGCGGCAGCTACCAGATGCTCGCCGACGACGGCACCGAGTTCGAGGCGCCGATCCCGACCTTCACCCTGTCCATCCCGCGTACGCTGCACTGATGGCCCGGGACTGACATGGCTACGTACGCCATCGGCGACGTGCAGGGCTGCTATCCCGAATTGCAACGCCTGCTGGAGAAACTGCGCTTCGACCCCGCGCGTGACCAGCTGTGGTTCTGCGGCGACCTGGTCAACCGCGGCGGGCAGTCGCTGGAAACACTGCGACTGATCCACGACCTGCGCGACTCGTGCGTTGTCACGCTTGGCAACCACGACCTCAGCCTGCTGGCGATCGCGCAGCGCAAGCCGGAGGCGCAGGCGCGGGTGAACCCCGAACTGCGCGAGGTGCTGTTTGCCGACGATGCGCCGGTGCTGTTCGAATGGCTGCGCTCGCAGAAGCTGATGCACCACGACGAACAGCTCGACTGGGCGATGGTGCATGCCGGCCTCGCACCGGTGTGGACGCTGCGCCAGGCGTTGCGTGCCGCCCAGGAGGTCGAGCGCGAGCTGTCCAGTCCGCGCCACTCGCGCCTGCTGCGCAACCTGTTCGGCAATCGTCCCGCGCAGTGGTCGAGCCGGCTGCAGGGCCAGGACCGTTACCGCGCCACCATCAACACCATGACGCGCATGCGCTACTGCGACGTCAACGGGCGCATCGACTTCGACGCCAAGGGCATCCCCGGCACGCAGAAGCCCGGCCTGTACCCGTGGTTTGCCGTGCCCGGCATGCGTCGACGCGACGTGCGTATCGTCTGCGGCCACTGGTCGGCGCTGGGCCGATTCGACGGACTGGGCGTGCACGCGATCGACACCGGCTGCGTCTGGGGCGGCAAGCTCACCGCACTGCAACTGGACGGCGAGGGGACGCACTACATCACCGTCAACGCCGAGCCGCATCGCAAGCGGCCGCCAGGCGGCGAGGACTGAAAGGCGAGGAGTGAGTGGAGAGGGTGGAGAGGAGTGAGGAGTGAGAGCGGGCCGGACAGCTTTCTCTCACTCCTCACTCCTCTCCACTCACTCCTGCTTTCTGTCTCAGCTCAGCTGTCCGTGACAATGCTTGTACTTCTTGCCGGAGCCGCAGGGGCATGGCTCGTTGCGGCCGACCTTGGGGCCGGCATGCTGCACCGGTTGCGCGGCCAGGTGGGCACCGTCTTCCGGGGCCGCGCCGGCATTGCCGAACGCATCGGGCGGCGCGCCGCCGCCGGTGGCGAGCATCTGCTTCTGCAGGCGCTCGGCCATGCGCTGCTGCTCGGCCTCCATCGCGGCGACTTCCTCCTCGCTGCGGATGCGGATGCGCGCAAGCATCTGCACCACCTCGGACTTGATCCGCGCCAGCATGTCGGAGAACAGCTTGAACGCCTCGCGCTTGAACGCCTGCTTCGGGTCCTGCTGCGCGTAGCCCACCAGCGAGATGCCCTGGCGCAGGTAATCCATGCTGGAAAGATGGTCCTTCCAGGCGTTGTCGACCACGGTCAGCATCACGTGCTTTTCGAGCTGGCGCATGGTCTCGGCCCCGATCTGCGCCTCCTTGCCGTGGAACAGCTCGGCGACCGCCTCGTCCACGTGCTTGCGGATCATCTCGGCGTCGATCTCGCTCTGCTGCTCGACCCAGTGCTTGAGGTCGAGCGACAGGTTGAACTGGCTCTCCAGCTCGCGATCCAGGCCGGCGATATCCCACTGCTCGTCGATGGTCTGCGGCGGCACGTAGGTCTGAACCAGGGTCTGCACCACATCCTCGCGGATGTCGGCGACGGTGGCCGCGACCTCCTCGCCCTCGAGCAATTCGTCACGCTGGGTGTAGATCACCTTGCGCTGGTCGTTGGCGACGTCGTCGAACTCCAGCAGGTGCTTGCGGATGTCGAAGTTGTGCTGCTCGACCTTGCGCTGGGCCTTCTCGATCTGCCGGCTGATCATGCGATCTTCCAGCGCGTCGTCGTCCTTCATGCCGAAGCGCTTCATCCAGCGCACCAGGCCTTCGCCGCCGAAGATGCGCAGCAGGTTGTCCTCCAGCGACAGGTAGAAGCGCGAGGAGCCCGGGTCGCCCTGGCGGCCGGAGCGGCCGCGCAGCTGGTTGTCGATGCGCCGCGATTCGTGCCGCTCGGTGCCGATGATGTGCAGGCCGCCGGCGGCCAGCACCTGCTCGTGCCGCTTCTTCCACTCGGCCTTGACGCGCGCGCGGTCCACCTCGCTGGCGCCTTCGGGCAGTTCGGCCAGCGCGGCCTCGAGACTGCCGCCGAGCACGATGTCGGTACCGCGGCCGGCCATGTTGGTGGCGATGGTGACCTGGCCGGGCGCGCCGGCCTGCGCCACGATGTGCGCCTCGCGCTCGTGATGCTTGGCGTTGAGCACCTCGTGCGCCACGCCCGCCTTCTTCAGCAACCCGGACAGCAGCTCGGACACCTCGATCGAGGTGGTGCCGACCAGCACCGGCTGGCCGCGCTTGTGGCAGTCCTTGATGTCCTCGATCACCGAGTTGTACTTCGGTGTCTGCGACAGGAAGATCATGTCCGGGTTGTCCTTGCGGATCATCGGCTTGTGGGTGGGGATCACCACCACCTCCAGGCCGTAGATGCTCTGGAACTCGAACGCCTCGGTATCGGCCGTGCCGGTCATGCCGGCCAGCTTCTTGTACATGCGGAACAGGTTCTGGAACGTCACCGTGGCCAGCGTCTGGTTCTCGCGCTGGATCGGCACGCCCTCCTTCGCCTCGACCGCCTGGTGCAGGCCGTCGGACCAGCGTCGGCCGGCCAGGGTACGGCCGGTGAACTCGTCGACGATGATCACTTCGCCATCGCGCACGATGTAGTCGACGTCGCGCTGGTAGATGCCGTTGGCGCGCAGGGCGGCGTTGAGATGATGAACCACCGCGAGATTCTTGGAGTCGTACAGGCCGCTGTCCTGGTCGATCACGCCGGCCTCGCGCAGCAGCTCGTCCGCGTGCTGCATGCCGGCCTCGGACAGATGCACCTGCTTCTGCTTCTCGTCGACCCAGTAGTCGCCCTCGCTGTCTTCCTCGGCCTGGCGGATCATCCGCGGCACGATCTTGTTGACGGCGATGTACAACTGCGGGGAATCCTCCGCCGGGCCGGAGATGATCAGGGGCGTGCGCGCCTCGTCGATCAGGATCGAGTCGACCTCGTCAACGATGGCGTAATGCAGGCCGCGCTGGTAGCGCTGCTCCTTGCTGAGCGCCATGTTGTCGCGCAGGTAGTCGAAGCCGAACTCGTTGTTGGTGCCGTAAGTGATGTCGGCCGCATACGCCGCGTGCTTGTCGGCGTGGTCCATGCCCGGGTACACCACGTCGACGGTCAGGTCGAGGAAGTTGTACAGCTTGCTCATCTGCGCCGAGTCGCGCCGCGCCAGGTAGTCGTTGACGGTGACCACGTGCACGCCTTTGCCCGCGATCGCGTTGAGGTATACCGGCAGCGTCGCCACCAGGGTCTTGCCTTCGCCAGTGCGCATCTCGGCGATCTTGCCCTGGTGCAGCACCATGCCACCGATCAACTGCACGTCGTACGGACGCATGCCCAGGGTGCGGCGCGAGGCCTCGCGGGCCACCGCGAAGGCTTCCGGCAGCAGCTTGTCCAGTGATTCGCCGGCGGCGTAACGCTGCTTGAACTCGGCAGTCTTGCCGCGCAACGCGGCATCGTCCAGTTTCTCCATCTCCGGTTCCAGCGCATTGATGCGATGGACCGTACGTGAAAGCTGACGCAGCACACGCTCGTTGCGGCTGCCAAACAGACTCGTCAGGGCACGATTGAACATCGATTTTCCGGTTGGGGGAACAAGACGCCCGCTGCACGCGCGAGCCAATCGGGCATGTTACTACATGCCCGGTACGGCTCACCCGCTCTGGCGGGATGGAGGTGCCCGCGCCGCGCGGGAACGCCGGCGAACCGTCAGGAACTGGCGGCTGCCGGGACCGGATTCAAGGGATCAGGGCATCCCTAGCGGTGGCTGCGCACGAACGCCAGCGGGTTGACCACGCGATCGTGGTACCAGACCTCGAAATGCACGTGCGAGCCGGTGGAGCGGCCGGTGGAGCCGGCCTGCGCGATCACGTCGCCGACCTGCACATGCTGGCCGGGATGCACGTCCAGCTTGCTGTTGTGGGCGTAGCGGGTCATGTAGCCGTTGCCGTGGTCGATCTCGACCACGTTGCCGTAGCCGCGACGCACGCCGGCGAAGGTCACCATGCCTTCGGCCACGGCATGCACCGGCGTGCCGAACGGCGTGGCGATGTCGATGCCGGTGTGCCGCGCCGACTGGCCGTCGAACGGGTCCGGACGCACGCCGAAATAGGATGAGATGTAGCCGTGCACGGGCATGCCGGTGGGCTTCAGGTTCGACTCGATGCGGGCATCGAGCAACAGGCTCTGCAGCGCCGACAACTGCGCCTGCTGGACGTTGAACTGGCCGGTGAGGCGGTCGATGCCGGCCTCCAGCGAGGGCGGCATGGCGTAACCGGTGCTGCTGGTGTCCTCGACACCGCCGACGGCGGGCGGCTGGTCGAAGTTGAACTCGCCGCTGTCGAGCTTGCCCACTTGCACCAGGCGCTCACCGAGCGCGTTCAGGCGGGTCGACTGCGCCTGCAGCTGGCCCAGCTTGAGCGCCAGGGCATCCAGGCTGCGCTGCGCATCCGCGCGCACGCCGCCGAGTTCGGCGTTCTGCCGGCGGATCTGCTGCTGCAGGTCGTGGATCTGGCTCAGCGCGCGGTCGCGCGGGCTGGCGATGGCGAGGGTCAGCGCGCCGCCCAGGGCCAGGCAGCCCAACACGCCCAGCGACAACATCGAGAACAGCTTCCAGCGCACCCGCCGGCTGGCCAGATCCAGGGTTTTAGGCAGCTTGCGGGCACGTGAGACGAGTATGATCTGCATGTCTTTCCAAAATCGAATGTCGGCACCATGCACCGCGCGGAACCCGCCACTTCCCGTCGCCGCGACAACGGACCGAAATCCCTTGCCGATTGCGGCTCCTTCGCGTCGCTGGCCCGAAAGGCCGACGCGCTGGAAGCGCTGGACCGCGCACTGCGCCAGACGTTGCCATCGCCGCTGCGCGAACAGGTCAGATTCGCCAATCTGCGCAACAACCGCCTCGTCTTCCTGGCGTCTTCACCGGCCTGGGCGTCACGCCTGCGCTTGATGCAGGCACAGATCCTTGCCTCCGCAAGCGCCGTCGGCGCCTGCGCCAGTTCAGTCACCGTGAAAGTGGCTCCCCAACCACCGGCCGTTACCGTGCCGGAGCAGTCAAAACCGCTTTCGCCAGCCGCGGCCGCCCACCTCAGGGCTGCCGCTGCCTCGTCCACAGACCCCGAATGGCGGGATCTGTTCCTTCAGCTGGCGTCCTTCGCCGAAACCGCTGATTCCCCCGAGAACCCCTCGTACTGAAAGGCGTTCCTGCGAGACGCGCCGCGTCTTGCCCCCGCGGGCTGACCCGCGCGAGCAGCGTTTATACCACGTGAAGAGTTAATGAAAAGTCCAGCCCTCGCGGGGCTGTGACCCAACCCGCGCGGCGAGTGTGTCGCGGTCAACAAAAATGGCCGGATCTTGCGATCCGGCCATTCGGGTGGGCAGTGCCGGAACAGGCCGGCGTGGTTTCGGGTGTCAGATCGCCTGGGCCGGGTGGGCGTAGGAGATCGGCGACACCGCCGGATCCTCGTGGTAGCTGACCTCTTCCCACGCCGAGGCATCGGCGATCAGGGCGCGCAGCAGCTTGTTGTTCAACTCGTGGCCCGACTTGTGCGCGTGATAGGCGCCGATCAGGCTGTGGCCGAGCAGGTACAGGTCGCCGATGGCGTCCAGGATCTTGTGCTTGACGAACTCGTCCTCGTAACGCAGGCCGTCCTCGTTGAGCACGCGGTAGTCGTCGAGCACCACGGCGTTGTCCATCGAGCCGCCCAGCGCCAGGTTGTGCTCGCGCAGCATCTCGATGTCACGCATGAAACCGAAGGTGCGCGCGCGGCTGACTTCCTTGACGAAAGAGGTGGTGGAGAAGTCGATCTCGGCGCGCGAGGTGCGCTTGGAGATGATCGGGTGGTTGAAGTCGATCGAGAAGCCCACCTTGAAGCCTTCGAACGGCTCGAAGCTGGCCCACTTGTCGCCTTCCTGCACCTTGATCGGCTTCTTGATGCGGATGAAGCGCTTGGCCACCGGCTGCTCCTCGATGCCGGCGGACTGCAGCAGGAACACGAACGGTCCCGCACTGCCATCCATGATCGGCACTTCCGGCGCCGACAGGTCGACGTAGGCGTTGTCGATGCCGAGCCCGGCCATCGCCGACAACAGGTGTTCGACGGTGGCCACGCGCACTTCACCATTCATGAGCGTGGTGGAAAGGCGTGTGTCGCCGACGTTGTCCTGGCGTGCGCGGATGTCCACCGGCGGATCGAGATCCGTCCGACGGAAAACGATGCCCGTGTTCGGCGCGGCGGGACGCAAGGTCATGTAGACCTTGTCGCCCGTGTGCAAGCCGACACCGGTCGCCCGGATGATGTTTTTAAGCGTACGCTGCTTGATCATTATTGTTGGGACCCGTGGAGGCAGCAGCCAATCAGGAGCGGATGCTAACACAGTTTTAACCTGGGATAAAAGCAAACCGCACCGTACAGTCTGGTTAAGCCTTCATCTTTCTTTCATCCTTGGGAACTGGCGCACATTTGGCGCCCGCCAGCGCCGAAAGATAAGGAGCGAAGCCCGGGCCTGGGACGGGAATCCGGCCCGGGACATCGCTTCGGCACCGCGGCGACAAATCCGCGGCCCTGCCCCGCGCGCCCATCCCGGCGCACGGCATCGGGTGCCAACCAACCGCCGTCGCCGCAGCCATCGTCGCGCCATCGCGGACCTTGCAAACAGCCTGCCGCAAGGCAGCCATTCGTGAGGCAATGGAGTGACTGACCGACCCGGCGGGCGATCGTTCAACGCATCGACATGCTCCGCAATGCTCCTCAATCAGCCTGCCGGCGCAGGAATGCCGGGATGTCCAGGTAATCGAGGCCGGCATCGCCATGCTTGGCCGCTGCGCTGGACTCGGTCCGAGCCTGCACCTCCGGCTGGGCATAGTCCACCACCTCGTTGCCGGTGCCGGTGCGCAGCACCACCGGGCGCGGACGCATCTGCATCTGCTGGGTTTCGACCATGCGGATCGGCGGCTGGCTGCGCGAGGCATTGGCGCGGTTGAGGCCGGTGGCCACCACGGTCACGCGCACGTCGTCCTTCATGTCCGGGTCCAGCGAGGTGCCGATCACCACGGTGGCGTCTTCGCTGGCGAAGTCGTGGATGATGCGGCCGATCTCGTCGAACTCGCGCATGGTGAGGTTCGGACCGGCGGTGACGTTGACCAGGATGCCGCAGGCGCCGTTCAGGTTGACGTCCTCCAGCAGCGGGTTCTTGATCGCCGCCTCGGCCGCCGCCTGGGCGCGATCGTCACCGCGGGCGGTGCCCGAGCCCATCATGGCCAGGCCCATCTCCGACATCACGGTGCGCACGTCGGCGAAGTCGACGTTGATCAGGCCAGGGGCGGTGATCAGGTCGGCGATGCCCTGCACGGCGCCCTGCAGCACGTCGTTGGCGGCCTTGAACGCGTTGAGCAGGGTGACCTCGCGGCCGAGCACGCTGAGCAGCTTCTCGTTCGGCACGGTGATCAGCGAGTCGACGTGCTGCGACAGGTCCTCGATGCCCTTCAGGGCGACCTGCATGCGCCGGCGGCCCTCGAACGGGAACGGCTTGGTGACGACCGCGACCGTCAGGATGCCCTTCTCCTTGGCCAGCTGCGCCACCACCGGCGCCGCGCCGGTGCCGGTGCCGCCGCCCATGCCGGCGGTGATGAACACCATGTCGGCGCCTTCGAGCATCGCCTCGATCCGTTCGCGGTCCTCCAGCGCGGCCTGCCGGCCGACCTCGGGATTCGCGCCGGCGCCGAGACCCTTGGTCACGTTGCCGCCGAGTTGCAGGTGGGTGCGCGAGCCGCAGTTGGTCATCGCCTGGGCATCGGTATTGGCGACGACGAACTCGACGCCTTCGATGTTGGCGTTGAGCATGTGCGCCACGGCGTTGCCACCGCCGCCGCCCACGCCGATCACCTTGATGACTGCATTGGGTGCAAGTTTATCGATCAGTTCAAACATTTCCCGTCCTCCGTAGAGTTGTTGTCGTTTTAACCGCGGGGAGCGACTCCTGTCGGCCCGTGGTGGTGGGTGGATTTCCTTCCACCCGGGGCGGCAGCTCCTGCGCCGCCCGAAACCGCATTGCTAGAAATTCCGCGTGAGCCAGCCGCGCAGCTTGTCGACCATCCCGCCCATGCTGCTGCCCACCGGTCCGCCGACCCGCGCGCCGCCGGCGCGCGCGCCATGCAGCAGCAGACCTACGCCAGTGGCATGCAACGGACTGGAAACCACCTCGCCGAGACCCTCGACTTGCTGCGGCAGGCCGATGCGCACCATCTTGTGGAAGATCTCCTCGGCCAGCTCCAGCGCGCCTTCCATCTTCGAGGCGCCGCCGGTAAGCACCACGCCGGCGGCGACCAGGCTCTCGTAGCCGGAGCGGCGCAACTGGTCCTGCACCATCTCGAAGATTTCCTCGTAGCGCGCCTGCACGCTCTGCGCCAGCGACTGCCGCGCCAGCCGGCGCGGTGGACGATCGCCGACGCTGGGCACCTGGATGGTTTCCTCCGCATGCGCCAGCCCGGTCAGCGCGCAGGCGTACTTGATCTTGATCTCCTCCGCGTGCGCGGTAGGCGTGTGCACGCCGTAGGCGATGTCGCTGGTGACCTGGTCGCCGCCGACCGGCAGCGACGCGGTGTGGCGAATCGAACCCTGCGTGTAGATCGCGATGTCGGTGGTGCCCGCGCCGATGTCGACCAGGCACACGCCGAGCTCGCGCTCGTCGTCGGTCAGCACCGCCTTGGCGCTGGCCAGCGCGGAAGGAACCAGCTCATCGACGGTGAGTCCGCAGCGCTGGATGCACTTGGAGATGTTCTGCACCGCGGCGGCAGCGCCGGTGACCAGGTGCACGTTGGCCTCCAGCCGCACGCCGCTCATGCCGACCGGGCGGCGGATGCCGTCCTGGCCGTCGATGCGGTATTCCTGCGACTCCTTGTAGAGCACCTTGCGATCGGCCGGGATCGCCACCGCACTGGCGGCCTCCAGCACCTGTTCCAGGTCGGCGGCGGTGACCTCGCGCTCGCGGATCGCCGCGTTGCCGTGCGAGTTGCGCGTTTCCAGGTGGCTGCCGGAGATCGAGGCGTAGACCGATCGGATGTCGCAACCGGCCATCAGCTCGGCCTCCTCCACCGCGCGCTGGATCGAGTGCACGGTCGATTCGATGTCGACCACCGAGCCACGCTTCATGCCGCGCGAGACGTGGGTGCCGATGCCGATCACGGTGATCGGCTCGCCCGGTTCGTACTCGCCGACGATCGCCACCACCTTGGAGGTGCCGATGTCCAGGCCGACAACCAGCTGCTTTTCATTGCGCGTTTTCATGGCGAGACAGTCATGAGCGGGGTGAACCTCCAGCCGGAGCGCCGGCCGCGTCGGGCCAGCGCACGGCAAAACCGTTGGTGTAGCGCAGGTCGGCGTAGGCGAAGCCGGTGGCGTGGCCCGCCACGACCTGCGG
>Ga0079220_10000219_pt1 | contig 12864 bp, 7 predicted proteins | sample GAAS100_FD_75071 | JGI IMG/M metagenome (GOLD analysis project Ga0079220, IMG submission 75071) | Agricultural soil microbial communities from Georgia to study Nitrogen management - GA AS100 | ecosystem: Environmental > Terrestrial > Soil > Agricultural land | place: USA: Georgia | collected... | reverse complement strand
GCAATTCGCGCGTAATCTGGGCAGCCAGTTCGCGCGGTACTGCTTCCAAGACCACGGCAAACGCGCCTGCTGCTTCCACCGCCCGCGCATCGCGGATCAGATGTTCCGCGGCGTCCCGTGTTTTTCCCTGCACGCGGTAACCGCCCAGAGCATTCACGGATTGCGGCGTCAAGCCGACGTGTCCCATCACCGGAATTTCCGCCTCGGTGAGCCGCGCAATCAGCTCCAGCCGACGCTCGCCGCCTTCCACTTTCACCGCTTCCGCCCCAGCTTCTTTCACGAAGCGCACGGCATTGCGGAGCGACTCCGACGTGTCGGTGTGATAGCTGCCGAACGGCATGTCGGACACCACCAACGCGCGCCGCACACCGCGCCGGACCGCACGCGTGTGATGCAGCATGTCTTCGAGGGTCACAGGAAGCGTGCTCTCATGACCCAGCACGACCATGCTGAGCGAATCGCCCACGAGAATCACGTCCACGCCGGCTTCATCGAGCAGCCGCGCGGTCGGGTAGTCGTATGCCGTCAGGCACGTGATCTTTTCAGGTTTGGAAAGGAAGCCCGTACCCTTGAGCTTGCGCTGGAGGAGATCGGGGACGGTAATTTTGCCGTTCCCAAGGTTAGGAACAACGCTCATCTTGGCCTCCGGTGCCGCTCCCTTCCTGCAGGATGCAGCCCTGTACCTTAGTAGACGCCGCTAGAATAACAAAGTGTGATTCGAAGAACCACAATTTTCGATTGACAACGCGATATACTTTGTCGTACAAAGTACTTCATCGAGGTTCCATGAATCACCCCGCAAGCCCTTCTAAACTTTTTGCCTATGCCGTTTCCGAATGGTTGCTTGTTCTGCCTGCCATCCTCTTGCTCGGGGCCGCGGCCCTGCGGCAGTTGCAGCCTGCTGAACGCGAGCCTGCGCGAACGATTTCCATGATTTTCTCCTTGATTGGTCCGCGCATTTCACACTTCGACGCGGCCCTGCTTTTTCTTGGCCTACCTGGCATCGCCGCGATCTCAGGCTGCGGCTTGGCACAAGAGCGAGACTTTGCGGCAGGATACCGCCACCATGCTTGCAAGCCTTCGCCGGAATCTGGCCGTCGCGATTCTGGGAACGGGGACGTTGCTCGCCGCCGCCATTCTTGCTGCCGTAGTCATTCACATCATTACCGATTGAGACCGCGCTGCATCAGGTCTTCAACGGCGCTTGCGCGCGCCCCTTCCACTGGCCGCCGCGGCCGAGCCAGTACCGCACCGCCGAAACGCACGTCGCATAACCGTAAAAGAGCGCTGCAATGGGCAACGTTAGGGCCCAGGGCCAGGATAAACCGTAAAACTTCGCAGTAACCCCAAACGTCGCAGCCATCATGGCGATGGTCGTATCCACGGCCAGCCAGGCTTCTCCGGGAAAGGCAAAAAAGAGAACCCAGGGAAGCAAGTAGGTTACGAACAGGCCTGCCAGCGCTCCCAGCAACGCCAAAAACGAATAACGCAGCTGCGTAAAGGCAACGCGCGCAATCAGGTCGCGAATCTCCGCAAGACTGTTGTAGGCGCGCAAGCTCACGCTGGAGCGAGTCAGCCCCAGCCAGATTTTCCCCCCGCTCTTTTTCACCAGGCGCCCGAGGGCGCAGTCGTCTATGACTTCACTCTTAACCGCAACCATGCCACCAATTCGTTCTAAAGCAGAGCGTCGCAGCAAAATGCAACCCCCAGCCGCAGCCGCCGCGTGCGACTTCGGATTTGATACCCAGTTCGGCGGATAGACCATCAGAAAAAAATAGAGAAAAGCAGGAATCAGCAATTTTTCAGGGAAAGCTTGAACGCGCAGAAATACCATGAGCGATGTAAGGTCGAGAGAATCTCTTTCCGCCTGGCAGACCAAACGCCTCAGGGTATCGGGGGAATGCGTGATGTCGGCATCCGTAAGCCAGAAATAGTCGGGCGCTCTGCTTGCGGCCTCGGCAATTCCTTCGTTCATCGCCCAAACTTTTCCAGTCCAGCGGGGAGGAAGTTCGCTTGCAGGATAGATGGAGATTCTTTCGGTCGCTTTGCATTCATCGGCGGCTTTCCGTGCAACATCCGCTGTGCCGTCGTCGCTGTGATCGTCTACTACAATCGCGAAAAACTGGCCGCGATAGTCCTGCTTCGCCAGAGAAGTGACGGCGCGGCCGATCGTTTCGGCCTCGTTGCGAGCAGGAACGATGGCCACGACGCGCGGCCAGCGTTTCAAAGGCTTAGGCTCAATGTTTTCTTCGTGGAGTTGCCAGAAATTCCCGCGGGCGAAAAAGAGATACAGCCAAATGGCGAGCGGAAGGATGGCGATAAGGGTCGGCGTCAGAGCCACGCGCTATTGTGCAACAAGTCCGCCACTCTTGTGCTTTCTATTCTCTGCGAAGAACTCAAAGCTGAAGACTTACAACGTTTAGGCTAAATCTTCGCCGCGAATGGGCAGGCGGCGAAGGCGCTTCCCTGTCGCGCTGAAAATAGCGTTACAGATCGCGGGAGCAATCACCGGCACGGTAGGCTCTCCGATACCGGTAGGCGCTTCGGTGCTCGGTACGATGTAAACCTCCATCGGCGGAGCCTCGTTCATGCGGATCATTGCATAGTCGTTGAAATTGGCTTGCACGACGCGTCCGCCCTCGACGGTAATGGCGTCCTTGACGGTTGCGGTAAGGGCATAAATGGCGGCGCTCTCGACCTGGGCGCGAACGCCGTTGGGATTCACCGCCCTGCCGCAATCCACCGCGCAAACAATGCGATTGACTTTGAAGCCCGCGTTCGAAGCCGATACTTCCGCTACCGCCGCCACATAACTAAAGAAAGAGTAGAAGCCGGCAATTCCTCGTCCCTGTCCTTTGGGGATGGGTTTGCCCCATCCGGATTTCTCCGCCGCGAACTGCAACACGCCCTTCAACCGCGCTGTGTCGAGCGGATGATAATCCGCCCGGCCTTCGCCGAACTGAGGAATCTTGCGGGAGTCGCCAATTAGTTTAAGGCGAAATGCGAGTGGATCCTGGCCCGAAGCATGAGCGAGTTCGTCGATAAAACTTTCCATAACGAAGCCGCTGCTGGAGTGCTCGACGGAACGCCACCAAGCACGCGGGGCGCTTGAATGGGCGAGCGTGTACTCTATTCGAATGTTTGGTGTGGTATAGGGAATCGTGGCTCCCGTGCCAAATTCCCCCAGCCCCGGGTCATCCGCGCCTTTCTGGCTCCATTTAGCGGCAATGGAGGTGGAAGTTTGGAAATGCTTATAGGCAATCAGTTTGCCCTCATTGTCGAGTGCGCCCTGCAGCTTGTGGTAGGACGCTGGGCGATAGAAGTCATGTTGCATGTCGTCTTCACGAGTCCACAGAACCATGACGGGCTTACCGGAAATCTTGGCAACTTGCGCCGCCTCCATCACGAAGTCCGCCTGATAGCGCCGGCCAAAGCCCCCGCCCATCAGCGTCGTATGCACCGTGACTTTTTCCGGTGGAAGCTTGGCAGCTTCTGCGATAACTGCCTGCGCCCATTGCGGGCCTTGTGAGGGAACCCATGCTTCGGCGCTGTCGGGACCAATATGCACGGTGCAATTCATGGGCTCCATGCAAACGTGCGCTGCAAAAGGCAATTCGTAAATGGCTTCCACCTTTTTGCCGGCGGAAGCGAGGGCGGCATCGGCGTCGCCATCATTGCGAAGGGTGTTCGCGGGCTTCGCCCCAGCGTTCTGCAAAAACTGATTGCGCAACTCCTCACTGGATTCGCTCGCGGCCGCGCCTTCGTCCCACTTCACTTCCAGCGCCTTGCGGCCCTGAATTGCGGCCCAGGAGTTTTCTGCCAGGACGGCGATCCCGCCGGTGGTCGAAGCGCCGCGCCCGCTCGTCTTAATCTCAAAGACATCCCGGACTCCCTGCACAGCTTTAGCCTTGGTAGCGTCAAACGAAGCAACTTTACCTTCGAAGACGGGGCAGCGGGCAATCACGGCATAGAGCATGCCGGGTATGCGTGAGTCGATGCCAAAATGAGCCTTGCCTGTCGATTTGTCCGCCGTATCGAGGCGGTGCGTGTCGCGCCCCACGATCGTGAAGTCGTTGGAATTCTTGAGCAGGACTTTATTGAAATTGGGGATTTCCAGTTTCGCTGCGTCGGCCACGAGTTCGCCATACCGGAATGAGCGTTCCGGATGACCATGCACAACGTAACCGTCCTTGGCCTTGCAGGTGTCTGCGCCAACTTCCCACTTTTTCGCGGCAGCCGCGATGAGCATTTCGCGCGCGGCGGCACCAGCTTGCCGCAAAGGCAGCCAGGAACCGGCTACGCTGCCACTGCCTCCCGTTCCAAGGTCATAGACCTGCGGATTCGTGGGCGCCTGTTCCACATGCACCTGCTTCCAATCCACGCACAGCTCTTCCGCGAGGATCATGGGCAGCGCGGTGTAGACTCCCTGGCCCATTTCCGACTTACCGAGAACCAGCGTTACGCGATTATCGGGCGTGATGCGCACCCAGGCGTCAAAGGGATTTGGAGTCTTCTTTTCCTGTTCTTGGGCCTGATCGGCGAATGCCTTCGGCGACACGTGGAAGCCAATGACGAGCGCAGCTCCGCCTGCGGCGCCGGTCTTCAGGAATTCACGACGGTTTACAACGGAAGCAGTAGCCATGGGACACCTCAGAACAAATTGTGAAAAGCCGTTTGGAAAAGTTATGCCGCGGAATGAGCCTTACCTGCCATCGAGGAGGAAGCACGATGGATGGCCTTGCGAATGCGTTGGTAGGTGCCGCAGCGGCAGATGTTGCCGCTCATGGCGTCGTCAATGTCGGCATCGGTAGGGTTGGGTTTTTTGGTGAGCAGCGCGACTGCGGACATGATTTGCCCGGACTGGCAATAGCCGCACTGCGGAACGTCTTCTTCCATCCAGGCTTTTTGCACCGGATGGCTGCCATCGGCTGAAAGACCCTCGATGGTGGCCACTTTCTTGCCTGCAACACTCGAAATCGGAGTGATGCAGGAGCGCGTTGCTTCGCCGTTGATGTGAACCGTACAAGCGCCACAAAGCGCCATGCCACACCCGAACTTCGTACCGGTCATGTTCAGTGTGTCGCGAAGCACCCAGAGCAAAGGCATATCCGGGCTGACATCCACGGACTGGGACTTGCCATTCAACGTGAAACTGATAGCCATGGGGACCTCCTAGAGCAGGGACATATCCTACACCAACTTCCCGCCAATATGAAAATCTATGGAATTCCGCCCCAAGGTGTCGCCAAGCAGCTTCCTAAGGAGCAGGGCCCGCGTGCGCGTAGCTCTCAAGCACCTCCCCACCCGTGAGAGCGCATGAGACATGCTACGCCGTTCAGACGTTGCCGCCCTTTTTCCGTGAGCAGGCTTAGTTTCCGGTGACGGTTGCAGGTGTGCGTGGCGCTTTGGGAGCTTTTGGAGTAGGCGCTTCGGGCTCGACACCTCGCCAACCCACAGGACGACCGCGCACGGCTTCCTTCACCGAGCGGAAAAGCACCACGTACATCAGCTGGCGGTAATAGAAGCGTTGCAGAAGAACAGGGACAAGCAGGGCCCAATCTTCTTTGCGCTCCAGCGCAAACGCAAGAACGCAGGTGATGACGTCAATCAACAGAAAGCCGATGAAGAAAAACACGGAGCGCATCAAGTCTGCGGTGGTTGCGTGAATCGTGGGCAGCCAGGACAGTTGGAGTTTTTCCAAAGCCCAAAGCGCCACCGAACCGAGGAACAGCAAATCGATCAGGGGAGAGATGAGCGGGAGGACGAGCTGAAACACAAAGATGTTCGGCAGGGCGATCCAGCCGAGCGTGCCGTGCTTTCGCCGAAAAAGCGTATCGCTGTGCTTCCAAAAAGATTGCATTGTGCCAAACGTCCAGCGAAAGCGCTGGCGAATGAGCTGACCCGGCGTCTCTGGAGCTTCCGTCCAGGCAATGGCTTCTTCGTCATAACCGATGCGCCAGCCCAGGCGCCGAATCGCAATCGTAAGGTCCGCATCTTCTGCGACCGTATCGGAAGTAATTCCCCCGGCAGCTTCAATGGCCTGTTTGCGCCAGGCCCCGAGGGCGCCGGGGACCACGGTGATGCAGTTCAAAAGGTCAAAGGCGCGCTTCTCCATGTTCTGGCTGGTGATGTACTCGAGCGCCTGCCAGCGCGTCAGCCAGCGCGAGCGGTTGCCGACTTTCACGTTACCCGCTACAGCCCCGATAGTGGGATCCACGAAATGGCGAACCAGCTTGCGGATTGCGTCGGGTTCGATTTCCGTATCCGCATCAATGGTCACCACAATCTCGGTCTCTGCATCGGACATGGCGACATTTAACGCCGCAGCCTTGCCCCGGTTTACCTGGTGAATGATGCGCACGCGCCGCTCGTGAGAAAAATGCGTATCCAACAATTCCCCAGTCCTGTCCGCCGAGCCATCATCCACAACAATGATATGCAAATCCAGGTAATCCGATTCGAGGACCGAAGACACTGTTTGCACAATGACGTTTTCTTCGTTGTGCGCGGGGATTAGCACCGTCACGCTGGGTAGCGGCTCGCGAATCTCCGGGCGATCTGGACGCAGTTTCTCAATGAATGCGAGGATGCCAATAATCAGCGTGCGGCCGCTGACCAGAATGATCCCCAGAATGAACGTCGTCGTGATGGCCACCCAGAACCAGTGGTAAATGCCAAAAATGAAGCCGTCCGCGCGCGCTTCGAACTGCTCCTGCGGAGAAAGCGGCAGCATGACCTGCGCGCGCGTTTTGCCGATCAGCTCGGGAACCGGTACAAATTCGTATCCCTCGGCGCGAAGCGCATCAATCAGTTGAGGAAGGGCGAGCACGGTCTGGCTGCGGTTCCCGCCCCCGTCGTGAAGAAGAAGAATGTTGCCCTCTGGCGCCTCACGCAAGGCATTCTCTACGATGGTTGCCGCCGGCAGCGGAACGCCAGGACTGACCTGGCTCCAATCGTGAGGGTCAACCTTCTGGCCAATGATGATGTAGCCCATCTCCTGGGCTGTCGGAAGGTGCGACACCTCCTCCGCAAATTCGGGCTGATGATCGATGCCGTAAGGCGGACGGAACATCAGGGGTTTGGCGCCGACTACGCTCTCGATGAGACGCTCGGTGAGGTTGAGTTCCCATCGAATTTGCGTGTTCGAGAGGTTGGGGTTCTCCCAATCCGGGTGCGTATAGGTGTGATTTCCGATGTCGTGCCCTTCGGCATATTCCCTGCGAAGGAGTTGCGGCCACTTGTTTGCTGAAAGACCAATCACGAAGAACGTCGCCGGTACGTTTTTCTCCTTCAAAATGTCCAGGATTTTCGGCGTCCAGGCGGGATCCGGTCCATCGTCGAAGGTGACGGCCAGTTTCTTTTTGGCCGCTCCAATCTGATCGATGTGGTAGGACAGAGGATAAGCGTCGTACTTTTCGCTGGTAATCAGGTCCGACGAGGGATCGTAAGTAAACGTGCGGTGGCCGCGTTTCGGAGTATCGAGGAAGTGCCACACGTCTCCATCTCCCTCCAGAATCAAGTCCGGTCCCGGAGGAAGGTCTTCCAGCTTCTGGCGGATGGCGTCGTTGGGACGTGTGGCGTCCCACACCGGCCAGAGCGAAGTGTCGGCCGAGCCCAGGCGCCAGAGCGCAGTTCCCTGCACTCCCATGCGCTCGCTGGCACGAAGCTCGTTATAGGCGGTGACCGCATCGAGCATCCACACTTGATGCACGTGATTGTGCTCATCATCGTAGGAGTAATGCGGATTCAGTGACGCGGAATCGAATTCTACTTGCGTTTCCGACTCAAAGGCGTGGAGAAGCGCTTCCTGGATCGTAAGCGACTGCGCCGGCTCGTGCGTTCTCTGCGCGTCTTGCGCCCAATCATAGGCGTAGCTTCCCACCGCGACGATGAGCTTCCTCGGCGGCACCACTTCCATGATTTGACGGAGGTTTTCCACGTACCAATCCTGGGAAACAATCGGCCCGGGCGGAGAAGTTTGCCAGTGTTCGTCGTAGTTCATCAGAACAATCGCGTCGGCCTGTTTGGCAAAAAATCCATAATCATAGGCGTCGTCGCGTGCCGGAAGAGCGAGCATCAGCTTCAGCCCCACGGAATGTAGCCCCTGCCCCAACTCTGACGCAAATTCGCGGTAATGCGCCTGGCTGGTGTCGGGAACTTCCTCGAAGTCCACAACAATACCGGCCTCATGCGATTGCACGGCGAATTCCACCGCGTCGGCCACGAGTTTTTGTCGGGAAGCCGCCTTTGCCAGCAGCTTCACCATTTCATCGATCCGCCAATGCACCCCGTCGTAGTTGTTCAGCAGCGCCATCATGGGAAGCTCGACGGGAGGATTGAGAGACTTCATCCACTGGTGCAATTCGTCTTGTTTCAGAAGGGCCACCGCTTCCTGCGGAGAGGCCTTGACGCGATTCTGCCCATGTTCGTAATCCACGATAGTCAACGCGCCGTCGGGGCTCACTGCGTGCAGTTGCTCGGGGATCAGAAGGTCAATCTCGCGGTAATGCTTCTTTAGCGACGCAAGGCTGTTAGGATCCCAGCTGACAAAAAATGCGGCGCGTAAGGGGTCATAGCTGGCAGGAACGGCTCCGATGTTGGCCACGCGGCGCCGGCGGCCCTCCCGCACGGGCAGGGCTTTCTTCTTCGTTTTCAGCGCGTGATAACCGAGCTTTGTATCGGGAAGCAAGCCCGCGGGCAAATCGACGCTCACCGCAATGGTAATGAAAAAATACACCAGGAGCAGTGTGAGTAACGCTCCGCCGATTTCCAGGACACGGCGAGTGCGGCCCCAGCGCACACGTTGCGCGTCGTAAAAGATCGGCCTTCGTTCTTTCATGAGGCTGCTTAACCTTCAGGATGGCGCGATGCGACTCCCGGCTGGTCAGGGGTCTCTCCGCTATTCCGTCTCCTCTATTGTAAGATGCGTTGCGCCGATGAAGCGAATTTTCTCAAGTCCCGTTTTCGCGCTGGCAGCAGGGTTGTGCCTCCGCCTGTTTTTCGTACTGAAGTTTCCGGCGGATTCCGGCGACACGGTCCTTTACGAGCAGATCGCTGCGAACTGGCTGAAACATCACGTCTACGCCATGGACGTTCAAGGCGTTATCACGCCTGTGGACCTGCGCATGCCCGGTTACCCCGCGTTTTTGGCATTGATTTATGCCCTCACCGGACGCACCGAAGACGCCGCGCGTTTGTGGGTCATGCTCGCACAGATAGCTGTGGATCTTTTGAGTTGCTTGATGATCGCCGCTCTTGCCGCTGGACTGCTTCTCTTTGCAAATAGGGACGGATCGATCAAACGGGTTTTCACGGCCGCGCTCTGGCTGGCTATGCTGTGTCCCTTCACAGCGAATTACACCGCCGTGCCGTTGACGGAAACTTTTGCGATTGCTTTGACAGCAATGGGAATGGTGTTCCTGGTTGGTCTCACGGCAAGCGCGGGTGACGTGGTCTTTCCAGAACCGCGGAGTCCCTGGGAGTGGAACGGCGACTTCCGGCGCTGGGCCGTTCCCGCAGGCTTGGTCGTGGGTCTGGCGACGCTATTTCGCCCGGAATCGCCACTAATTTTGATAGCGGGTTGGGGAGTGATGGCGTTTCTTCTGTTGCGGCGCAGGAAAATCGGAATCTGTCTTCGTATCGTGGCTTATAGCGGAATTGCCTGCATTCTCCCGCTGGTTCCGTGGGCCATCCGCAACGCCGTCACTTTTCACGAGATACAGTTTCTTACACCGAAATACTCGACTCTTCCCGGCGAAATCGTTCCTTACGGCTTCATGGCATGGGAGAAAACCTGGTTGTACCGCGTGCGCGATTGCTACCTGGTTCCGTGGAAACTCAATGAAGAAGCGATCAACGTAGATGAAATCCCCGCCCGCGCCTTTGATTCGCCGGAAGAAAAGGAGCGCGTGGCCGCCATTCTCGAACCCTACAACGACGACTTGACGCTGACTCAGGAAGAAGACGATGCTTTCGGCAAGATCGCCCGGGAACGCGCCGCGCGGCATCCCTTGCGAACTCATTTGTGGATTCCAGCCGCCCGAGCCGTCGTCATCTGGTTCACGCCACGCATCGAACTGCTGCCCATCTCCGGAAACGTCTTTCCCCTCGCAAAAATGTACGATGAGGATTTTGCAGACCAGGGGTTCACGATCCTTCTTTTCCTGTTAAATATCATCTACGTCGGTTTGGGGTTGTGGGGCGTTGCAAAGCTCTGGCGCTTTAGCGCCGCTGTCCGCCCAGCCCTAGTTTTTCTGATCATCTTCATCGTGCTGCGCACTGCGTTTCTTACAACGCTCGAAACGCCCGAGCCTCGCTACGTGCTGGTCTGTTTTCCTGCGTTGATTGCGTTTGGGGCTCAGCTATTTACGGGGAAACGCGAGCTGGACCTTTCGAATTGAATCAGCTACTTTTCGTCCGCTGGCTCGGGATGAATCGTCACGCGATAGATTTGCTGGAACTTTTCCTTCACGCGGTCTTCCAGCGCCGCCGTGACGTCGTGGACCTGCGTGATGGGCAGCTCACTCTTCATCGTGCAGTGGCACGACACAAGGATGTGATGTTCGACCTGCCTCACCTGCACGTCATGGCAATTCACCAGTTCACCGAACTCCGCTGGTAACCGATTCAAGAAATCCTCGATCGCTTTCGCCAGCTGATTCATCTCTCCGGGGCCTGCTTCCGGCGTGGCAATGTGGCGCCCCAGCGGCTCGATGTGAATGTTCACTTCGGCCGCGCCTCCGCGCAATTCGAGAATTTTGTCTTCCAGTTCGCTGGCCTGGCGATGTGCCTCACGCAAAGTCAAGTTTTCGTCCACTTCGAGATGCAGCTCGATGAAAAGCCTGCCGTCCTGCTGCGACGCGTGCACGTCGTGAATCGCCAGTCCCATGCGTTGCGCCACCGCGCGAATCGCCTCAAACAGATGCTCTCCCCGGGGGGCACGCGGTTCCACATGAACCATAACGTCCGAAGGGACAATTTCGCCGATGCGTTTTTCGATGGCGTCGCTCAGCGCGTGAACCTGTTCGAGGCTCGCCGTGCGCGCCGCGCTGACCGTGGCGTCCACGAAATAGCGGTTGCCCGCGCGTCGCACGCGCACTCGTTCCACTTCCAAAACACCATCCATGCGTTCGACCGCCCGCGCAATCTCCGGCTGCAAACCCTTGGGCGCGGCATCGAGAAGAGCGTCGAGCGTGCGTCGGCCCAGTTGCGACCCGACCCACAAGATCACCGCCGCGACCGCAAGACCCGCGAGTGCGTCCGCATAGATCAGCCAGGGGAGATTCCAGGTCTCACCGGCCCAGACCAGCACGATTCCGGCAATGACCACGTTCGTGCTCCAAACGTCCGTGGAGAAATGCAGCGCGTCCGCCTCCAGCGCCTCGCTCGAATACTTCCTGGCGGCATGGCCAAGGGCGCGCGCGCGTGTCATGTCGATGGAAAGTGCAATAAGGAGCACCACGATGGCCGTTACGCTTGGCCGGATGTGCACCGCCCGAAAAAACAGCCGATCGAATGCTTCGTAAACGATGTAGAGAGCGGTTAGAGCCAAAAGCCCTGTCTCAACGAACGCCGAGAAGTTTTCAAACTTTCCGTGGCCGTAGGGATGAGTCTCGTCCGCCGGTCGTTCTGACACCCGAATGGATAGAAAAGTGATAATCGCGGCAACCAAATCCAGCCCTGAGTGCAACGCTTCGGAAAGTACGCCCAGGCTTCCCGTCCGCACGACTAGAAAAGTCTTGAGGGAAACCAGCAGAACGGCCGAACCTACGCTTAAAAGCGCGGCGCGCTTCTTTTCCCCCGTTCCCTCGATTGGCGCAACCATTTGCATCGCGGGTCTAGACTACCTCAGATTTTGCGTTTTTCTGTGGGTTACAAAGGTGTAGTGCAGGTTCGCTAAAGGCGCTTATTTCGATGCCGTCATGGGTGGCGGGGGCAAAAGCGGCAGCCGCTTCGCTTCGCCGCGTTCGCCGCGCACTTCCACTTCTTCGAACAGGAGCGACGGCGCGACGACCGAAGCGGGCAGGCCGACTTGCGCGGAACCGAATGCGCTGAGAGCAGTACCAGCAAAACCATTCGCCTGGCTTTGCATGTAGTTGTAGACAAAATTATCGTTTCCGATCCCCGCGATGTTCCGCAAAGCGCGCGTGTTCAACCCAATGATGCGCGCTCCCCGAATCAGTTCCTCGCGCCCGCTATCGGGATAAATGCGATATACGACGAGGGGCAAACGGTCGCCCGTTCCCGCGCCCCCGCCAAAGCTGGCCAGCAATTCGGAGAAATCATCCTGATGCAAAAGGCTCAGCGCGGGATTGTCCATTTCACGAACAACCAGGCAGTATTGTTCGCGTTCTGATTTCTTCTCCGCGCGGCATTCGTCGAGAAATTTCTTTTTCAAATCCGCCGGCGAAAGAGTTTCGGTGGAAGAAAAGATCAGGTTGCTCATGGTGGGTTTGGCGTCGTTCAGGAACGCCGCCCGGCCGTGGCCGTTGGACTGCTCGAAATCCGGCCCGGGGCGGCGGGACATGAGTTCGTTCTTAAGCGTCCCATTTTCCACCAGCGTGACTTTCTGGCCTCGGACTCCTTCTTCATCCACGCCATATCCGCCAATCAGCGAAGTGCCCTTGAATTCCTTGTCGGTTGGATCGTCCACCAAGGTTACGCTCGCCGGCAAAACGCGTGCGCCTAGCCGGCCCACCCAATCGCTCTTTCCTCCCAGGCCGGTCAACATCTGCTCGAGCACCGGGCTGAAGGAGATCGGTGGCCGAGCTCCATTGATCGCAGGGCTGAGCACTTGCGCCAACAGCGGCGCCGCCGCGCGCGCCTCAAAAAGCACCGGCCCGGTGTAATCCTGCGCAGGCGGAG
>Ga0079220_10000217_pt1 | contig 12896 bp, 5 predicted proteins | sample GAAS100_FD_75071 | JGI IMG/M metagenome (GOLD analysis project Ga0079220, IMG submission 75071) | Agricultural soil microbial communities from Georgia to study Nitrogen management - GA AS100 | ecosystem: Environmental > Terrestrial > Soil > Agricultural land | place: USA: Georgia | collected... | reverse complement strand
GCCAGGTGATCGAGCAGGCGCGCGTGGTTAGCATTCCGCTGGTAACTCGAAACGCAGCCGATCTGACGCTGCTCGTGCCTGGGACCACGGGCGCAAACGGCCACGGCGTGCAGCAGGGCGATACGAAGCAGATTGCCGTGGGGAGCAGGTCCGTGGCGGAATCGATTTCGGTGAATGGGGCGCGGCCGGACCAAATCAGCTACAACCTTGATGGAGCGAACAATGAAGACCTGATGAGCAACACGAATAATCCGTTTCCGTTTCCCGACGCTTTGCAGGAGTTCAGCGTGCAGACGAACAGTTTCGACGCGCGCTACGGAACGAACGCGGGAGCGGTCGTCAACGTGGTGACCAAGTCGGGGACGAATGAATGGCACGGAGACGTGTTTGAGTTCGTGCGCAACAAGGTGTTCAATGCGAAGAATTTTTTTGCGAAACCGCCGGCCGGGTCCACGGACGCCAGGGATCCACTCAAGCAGAACCAGTTTGGCGCGACGATCGGAGGGCCGATCCGCAGGAACAAAGCTTTCATTTTCTTTGGCTACCAGGGCACGCGCATTCGAACCAAGAGCAACTCGTCGAACGCGAAGGTTCCGACCGCCTCGAACATGGCTGGTGACTTCTCCTCACTCTGCAAGGCGGGCTTCGACGGCGCGGGCGTTTGCCTGGACCGCGATGCCAGCGGAAACGTGATCGACCAGATTTACAACCCGGCGACGGGTGCGGCCTTTGCCGGCAACAAGGGTCTGCCGGTCGATCCGGTGGCGCAGAATTTCGCAAAGTTGCTGCCGGTTGCCAGCGCCGATGTCAACGGCAACGTCACCTTTCAGAACCCGAACAACCAGAACCTGAACGAGTACGTGGCGAAGTTCGATCAGGTGGTTCGCGGGAAAGACCGCTTGTTTGGGCGGTTTTACCTTGACCGCTTTACCCATGCGGCTCCCTATGACGGGCAGGACTTGCTGACTGTGGCGGCGGGTTCGACGGTGCAGAGCCAGAATTATGCCGTGGGCTACACGTCCGTTCATGGGGCTTCGTTGGTGAACAATGTTGTGGCGGACTTCGTGCGCGAAGCTTCGGATCGCGGCCAAGGCGGGAAGGTGCCGCAGATGACCGATTTCGGAGCGAACATCTTCCAGCTTCCGGCAGAGCAGGGAGGTATTCGCAACTTCGCCATCTCAAACTTCTTTACGATTGGAAACTTTACCGACGCGAAGTTCATTCGCAATACCTATGACGTGCGGGATGATGCGACGTGGACGCACGGCACGCACACATTTACGTTCGGAGGTTCCTTCGAGCGAGACCAGTCGAACATCCGGAACACGGACCTTGAAAATGGAAGCTGGTCGTTTACTACCGACACGGCGCATCCCGCCGGAACGGTGGTCAATGCGGCCCAAGCTGCGGCCAATTTCGTGCTCGGGCATATGCGTTCGTTCAGTCAAACCTCCGGCGACTACTCCGATTCGCGGCAGAACGTGGTGGGACTTTATGTCCAGGATCAGTGGAAGGTCGTGCCGCGTTTGACACTGACGTTGGGCCTCCGTTGGGAGCCGCAGGGCGTGATGAAGGAAATCTACGGACGCACGGAGCAGTTCCGGCCGGACGCTTACGCCGCCGGTGTCGTCTCCAAGGTCATACCGAGCTCGCCTGCGGGCCTTTTCTTTGTCGGAGACTCGTTTAACGGCATCGGGTTCCCGGACACAGGGGAGCATGCAGATAAGAACAACTTTGCTCCCCGAGTGGGATTCGCTTACGACATGTTTGGCACGGGCAAGACGGTCGTTCGGGGCGGCGGAGGCGTCTTCTACTCGTCCCGTCTGCCGGGTCTTTTCCTGAATGATGCCTCGATCAGCCAGCCGTTCAGTTTGAGAATCGACCTGACGGAGCCGAGTTCGGCGAACAGCTTTATCCCGCTGGCCAATCCCCTGGCTTCGGATACAACGGGATTTGCGGCAGGTTTCCCGCAGCGGTTTACGCTGGACACCGTGCCGCAGAACGTGACCTATCATCCGCCGGTAGCGGTGTTCGGACTCGAGCCTGGCCGCAAATGGGTCACGCCGACGATCTACGACTGGAACCTGACCATCGAGCAGCAACTCCGCAGCGACACGGTTCTGCACTTGTCTTACGTGGGATTGCGCGGGACGCACCTCCGCCAGGACGTCGACCTGAACCCGAGAGCGGTCGGCGTGGGAACGGATGCCAGCCGCCCCTTCCAGGGTTACAGCGACATTCTGGAGAATCAAAACAATGGAATGTCGAATTTCAACGCAATGGAAGTCGATCTGGAGAAACGGCCGGGTGCAGGATCGACGGGAATCATGAGGCACCTGACGCTGCTGGCTAACTACACGTACTCAAAGGCGATGGACATCGCTTTAGCCTCCAACGGTGGGATCACGGACGTGGGTTCGAGCAAGGGTTCCGGCGTGCCCTACGGAAATCCGCTGCAGCCGTCGTTTGACACGGGGCCTTCGGACTTCGATCACACGCACCGCTTCGTGGCTTCGTACGTGTGGGAGCTTCCGCGGCTGAATGACAAAAGCTCAGTCATGCGCTGGACTCTGGGCGGGTGGGAATGGTCCGGCGTATACACCCTTGTTTCTGGAGATGCTCTTACGATCCTTGCGGGACGCGACCAGTCCAAGACCAACCTGGGCGGTGACCGTGGCCAGTTCGTTGGAACGGCAGGCCAATACGGCGGAGTGGCGCCATCAGGCCAGAGGTCCGGATGCCCCAACACGCCGGGCGACATCTGCGTGCCGTGGCTGAACACCTCGCTGTTTACGCAGCCGCCGGTGGGTACATTCGGCAACGTGGGCAAGGGAGCGTTCCGTGGTCCTTGGAACTGGAACATGGATATGGGCTTCCACAAGACCTTCTATCCGGTGAGCGCACACGAAAACCTGAGCGTGCAGCTCCGCGGCGAATTCTTCAACATTTTCAACCATACACAACTCAATGCGACGGCTAGTGGCAACACGGTGACCGTCAGCAGCTCCAACTTCGGCACCATTCGCTCTGCGAATGAACCGCGAATCATCCAGTTGGCGCTGAAAGTGACGTTTTAACGGGACTTAAGCAGGACGCAAGAGCAACTGAATTCGCAGACAGGCGCAGGGTGCCCGGAGAGGCACCTCGCGCCTGTAGTGTTGCCGTAACCACCGGGAGGAATGAATGAGAGCCCACTCGAGGATGATTTTCAGCAGCGTACGGGTGTTCGTTTCATTTCTCCTGGCCGTCTATCTGGCCGCGGTAATCGGCGCACAAGAAAGTCCGAGAGCCAAGAAGACTTCGGATGGAAATTTGACCATCGATTCCAGCGTGACGATTGTTTTGAATGATGGGGAACCCGGCCCGGTTGAAAAGGCGGCGCAGGATTTGCAGGTTGATCTCGGGAAGGTACTGGGCAAAGAGCCGAAAATTGTGCGTGGAGCTCCTGCGGCCGGAGGCGCGGCGATTTTCATCGGAGAAGAATCGAAGCTTCCGGAAAACATGCGCGCAGCCGATTTGACCGATCCGGAATCCTTTTCGATCTCCGTGGCAAGCATTTCGGGCGCAAAGTCCGTGCGACTGATCGGCGCGGACATGCGCGGAACGATCTACGCGATCTACCAATTTTCCGAGGAATTCCTGGGCGTCGATCCGCTTTATTACTGGGCGGATCACGACCCTGCGCGCCGCGCAAGTATCGAGCTCCCTGCGAACTTGGACAAGAAATATCCGGCTCCGCTTTTCAAATACCGCGGGTTTTTCATCAACGACGAGGATTTGCTCACCGGATGGGCGCCAGGGGAAAAAACGGATCACACCGGGATCTCGCTGAAGGCGTGGAACAAAGTCTTTGAAACGATCCTGCGGTTGAAAGGCAACATGGTCGCGCCCGGGACGTGGATTTTTCCGGACGAGCCGCAAATCAAGCTGGCCGGCGAGCGCGGGCTGATCCTAACGCAGCATCACGCGATTCCGCTGGGGCTCAATGTGGCGCGCTGGCCCAAAGACGTTCCCTACTCGTACACGAGCCAGCCGGAAATCCTGGAGCGCGCGTGGAAGGATGCGGTAGCCGAGTACCCGAAGGACCAGGAAGTGCTGTGGACGGTAGGGCTGCGCGGATTATCGGATGCAAGTTATGCTGCATTTGATCCAAGCGTGCGGGGCAACGACAAAGCGCTCGGCGAGTTGATCACCAAAGCCATCGCCGACCAGATGCAAATTGTGCGCGCGGCGCGGCCCGACGCGAAATTCATCACCAGCTTGTGGCAGGAGGGCGCGCGGCTGGTGCAGGACGGCTATTTGAAGATTCCGCCGGAGGTTGGAACGGTGTGGGCCGACACCGGCTACGGCTATCTTCAGGACAAAGGCCTGGTAGCTAAGGGACAAGGCGCCTACTACCACGTGGCGATGATGAACGGGCGCGCGAACCAACTGACGGAAATGGTGCCGGTCGAACGGATCGACGCGGAACTCGGCCGTTACATCAAAGCCGGCGCGACGAACTATTTTCTGGTGAACACCAGCGATATTCGCCCGGTTTCCATGACCATCAAAGCGGTGATGGACGTCGCCTGGAAGGGTCTGCCTGAAAACGCCGCCGGCGAGAGCGATCGTTTTTATCAGCAGTGGTCGCAAGAGGAATTCGGGAAGCGGGCGGCAGCCAAAGTCGCGGAAGTCTACAAAGAATATTTCGCCACGCCGGCGCATTTGCCGGGAGAAGAACCGGCGCTCGAGTACGGCGACAACTATTACCACACCGAAGCGCGCCGATTCTTACTCGATTACATGGTAGGATTTCCGCTTTATTTCCTGCCGGGGCAGGCGCCGACGTGGGTGACGCCGCGCGTGTTCTCGGGACCCTCGGAGCCTCCGAATCCCAGATTTCCGGGGATGGATGAAGCGCTGAAGGCTGAAATCGAACGCTGCGGGGAAGCGCAGCCGCGATGGGATGCATTGTGGACGAAGGCCGTCGCAGCGGAGCCGCTCGTATTGCCTGAACGGAAGGCGTTTTACCGGGCGCACGTGCTGGCGATGGTTGCGATTGGAAGGGAGAGCAATCGTATTTTGCTATCCGTTGCGAAGGCGGTGCAGGAGGCCAGAGCCGGCAACACGAAGGAAGCCCAAGCGGAAATTGCGCACGCGTTACCGGCTTTCGATGAAATCTCCAAGGCGGAAGCGAACGCCGAGTACGGGAGATGGAAAAATTGGTACCGCGGAGACTGGCTGACGGGAGTCGATCGCACAAAGGAGTTGGTGCACATTTTCGCGAAGCAGCTTGCGGACCCGCTTTCGCCGATGCCGGCGCCGGTGTATTGGACCGGCTGGGAAGCGTACTACCACATCATGCATTATGAAGGCGCGCGGACGGCTGACGTGAATTGATTGCAGTGTTTGAGAGTTTCCGGCGAGCCGTTCAAAGAAAATCGGGGGGCAACGATGATCAGGCTGGGGCATGTTTTTGCGGTTGTTGCTTGCGCGGTGGTGGTGATTCCGTTGGCGCAAGGGCAGAACGCGCCGAGCGGCGCGGCATACCTCGATCCGAAGAAGCCTATCGAAAAAAGAGTGGATGATCTCGTCAGCCGGATGACACTCGAAGAAAAGGTCTCTCAGCTCGAGAACAGCGCGCAGGCAATTCCGCGGCTCGGCGTGCCCGCTTACGACTGGTGGAACGAGGGCTTGCATGGAGTTGCGCGCGCGGGCTATGCGACGGTGTTTCCGCAGGCCATCGGTCTCGCTGCCACGTTCGATGAACCGCTGATGCATCGCGCGGCGGACGTCATCAGCACGGAATTTCGCGCCAAGTATTACGACACCCTGCGTGAAGACGGCTCGAGCGACTGGTATCGCGGACTGACCGTCTGGTCGCCGAATATCAATATCTTTCGCGATCCGCGCTGGGGACGAGGGCAGGAAACCTACGGAGAAGATCCGTACCTCACGTCCCGGATGGGAGTGGCGTTCATCACGGGCTTGCAAGGCAACGATCCGCACTACCTGAAGACGTTGGCGACCTCCAAGCATTTCGCCGTGCATAGCGGGCCGGAATCGACGCGCCACAGCGTCGATGTGCATGCTTCGCTGCACGACATGGAGGACACGTATCTACCTGCGTTTCGCGCCACGGTGATGGAGGCGCACGCCGGCTCGGTGATGTGCGCCTACAATTCGCTGAACGGGCAGCCTGCCTGCGCGAACACCACGCTTCTGCAGGATTTTCTCCGCCACGATTGGAATTTCCAGGGGTATGTCGTTTCCGATTGCGGCGCGGTGGGCGATATTTCCGCGCATCATCATTTCACCGAAACCCCCGAACAAGGAGTCGCCGTTGCAATAAAAACCGGGATGGACATTATTTGCGGGAATCCGCGCACGAGAGGCGCGGAAGATCGCGAAGCCATTCTTAAAGCCGCAAAAGAAGGTTTGGTGTCGCAAAGCGATCTCGACCGCGCGCTGCGCCGGCTGTTCACAGCTCGATTCAAGCTGGGGATGTTCGATCCCCCTGCCCTTGTGCCGTATTCGAGAATTTCGCGCACGGATTTCGATACCGAGGAGCACCACAAAGTGGCGCTGCAGGCCGCGCGCGAGTCGCTGGTACTGCTGAAAAATCAGGGCAACCTGCTGCCTCTCAAGCAAGCGCCGAAGACGATCGCCGTGATTGGCCCGGATGCGGACAGCCTCGAGGCTCTGGTCGGCAATTACAACGGCACGCCTTCAAAACCGGTAACGATTCTTTCCGGCATTCGCAATCGCTTTTCGGACTCCAAAGTGAACTACTTCGAAGGCAGCGGCCTGATCGGCCCGGTTACTTTTCCGATTCCGGCAAGCGCGTTGTTCACGGATGATACGAAAGCAGAGCATGGGCTTAAGGCCGAATACTTTTCTACCATCGATTTGCAAGGACCGGTCTTCCTGACGCGCACGGATCCCCGCATCGATTTCGTGTGGAAAGAAGCAGGGATGTCTGAAACCCTGCCGAAAAACTTTTCGGTTCGCTGGACAGGCGTGCTGGTTCCACCGGAGACGGGGGACTACTCCATCGTGTTCAACGGCGACGATGGCTATCGCGTTTGGGTCGACGGCAATCTGCTGTTCGAGGACTGGGGAGTGCATCCGCGCGAGGCGCGAACGAAAGCGATAACTCTGGAAAAGGGCCACGCTTACGCAGTCAAGATTGAATACTTCGAAACCACGCGCGGCGCCCAGGCGCACTTGCTCTGGACGCCTCCGGGCGACCCCGCGATGGAAGCTGTCGATGCGGCGCGTAATTCCGACCTCGTCATTATCGCGATGGGGCTCTCTCCCACAATCGAAGGCGAGGAAATGAAAGTCCAGGTGGAAGGCTTTTCCGGAGGCGACCGCACGAAGCTCGCACTGCCACAGCCGCAAGAGCAGTTGCTCGAACGCGTCGTGGCCCTAGGCAAGCCTACGGTTCTGGTCCTGCTGAATGGAAGCGCCGTTGCGGTCAACTGGGCCGACGAGCATGTGCCGGCAATCCTCGAAGCCTGGTATCCCGGAGGACAGGGCGGGACGGCCGTGGCCGAAGCGTTAGCCGGAGATTTCAGCCCCGCAGGGCGGCTGCCGGTTACGTTCTACAAGTCGGTGGATCAATTGCCGCCGTTTGACGATTATTCAATGGCGAACCGCACGTACCGCTATTTCCATGGCGAGCCGCTTTATCCCTTCGGGTATGGCTTGAGTTACACGTCGTTTCGATATTCGGAAGCGCGTGTGGATCATCCTTCCGTGGCGGCGGACGGTTCCGTGACGATTGCCGCTCAGATACAGAACAGCGGAGGTATGGCATCGGATGAGGTGGTGGAACTGTACCTAACGCATCGCGGAGTTTCGGGCGCTCCCCTTCGCGCTTTGTGTGGATTTCAGCGCGTCCACCTGGAGCGCGGGCAGAAGCAAACAGTTTCCTTTATGCTGAGCGGGCGCGCCTTGAGCATTGTTGATGAAGCAGGGAAGCGGCGCATTGTGCCGGGCGAAGTAGAGGCGTGGATCGGCGGAGGACAGCCGGACGAGCGTGCCGGCCTGCCGAAGACGGCAGGCGCCGCGGCGAGTTTCAAGATCACCTCAGAAGCCGAACTGCCGGACTAAATAAACGGGCGACTCGATGAATTCACGGTGCTGAACCGTTCGGACGATGCCGGGCGGCTTAGGAAAATTGCGCAAAAACCCTTTACGTAAACGATAACGGGCGTGCTATAGTGCCCGCGCTTGCTTTCACAAACGAAGCGGTTTTTTGCCGGAGGCTCAGTGCGGCGATTGATCGGCGTGCTCGCGGGGAGTTTTGCGCTTGCATTGTGCGCGGCGGGTGGGGCGCGAGCGCAGGACCTTCCCGCTTACCGGAATCCGAAGTTGCCTGTGGAGGACCGCGTCGCGGATTTGCTTTCCCGCATGACCCTGGAAGAGAAACTGGCGCAACTCGAAGGTCTGTGGCAGAACCCTCAGTTCCCGCAAAAGCCGAACGCGATTTTTGTAGATGAGAAAGGCCAATTTTCCGCCGAGCGCGCTTCGGTGACGCTGAAATACGGCATTGGAGAGATATCGCGGCCTAGCGAAAACCGCGACCCTCGCCAGATGGCGGAATTCACGAACACGATTCAGAAGTGGGTGAAGGAAAACACGCGACTGGGAATTCCCGTACTGTTTCACGATGAATGCCTGCATGGGCATGTGGCGATTGGAGGGACCTCGTATCCGCAAGCGATCGGATTGGCATCAACCTGGGACACGGAACTTCTGCGAAACGTGTTTTCGGCTACCGCGCAGGAAGTTCGGGCGCGCGGCGCGCAGGAGTGCCTGGCACCGGATCTGGATCTGGCTCGAGACCCGCGCTGGGGCCGGACAGAAGAAACCTACGGCGAGGATCCGTACCTCGTTTCGCGGCTTGGCGTGGCCGCCATCGAAGGATTTCAGGGAACCAGCGCCGTTATCGACAAATCGCACGTGGCCGCTACCGCCAAGCACTTCGCGGTACACGGCCAGCCGGAAGGCGGCACGAACGTGGCGCCCGGAAATTATTCGGAGCGCATCATTCGCGAGCAATTTCTTCTGCCGTTTGAAAAAGCAGTTAAAGAAGCCCACGTTCAGACGGTGATGGCTTCCTATAACGAAATCGACGGTATTCCGTCGCACAGCAACAAACATCTGTTGACGGGAATTCTTCGCGGAGAATGGGGATTTCCCGGAGTGCTTGTTTCGGATTATTTTGGAATATCGGAGCTCATACGGGTCCATCACATCGTCGACAGCGAGACGGCCGCCGCAAAGCTGGCGCTCGATTCGGGGGTCGATCTGGAACTGCCGTTCCCCGCGGCGTATCCGAATCTCATGGCTCTAGTGAAAGAGGGGAAGGTTTCCGAGGCCGAAGTGGATCGGTCTGTGGGGCGCGTGTTGCGGTTGAAATTCCTGCTGGGCTTGTTCGAGGATCCGCTGGTCGATCCTGATTATGCCGTCAAAGTCACAAATGACGCGGAGCATCGGGAACTGGCGCTGAAAGCGGCGCATGAGTCGATCATCCTGCTCAAGAACGAAAATCATCTGCTGCCGCTCGACGCGGCGAAATACAAGCGCATCGCCGTGATCGGGCCGAACGCAGCGGATGTGCACCTGGGCGGTTACAGCGACAATCCCGGGCGCGGAGTGAGTTTGCTGGAGGGTATCAAGGCGAAAGTCGGCGGGAAAAGCGAGGTCGTTTACTCGGAAGGCGTCAAGATTACGGAAACAAAACCCGACTGGAACGCGGACAAGGTTGTGCTCGGGGACCCCGCGCTGAACACGGAGCGAATCAAGGCGGCGGTGAAAATCGCAAAGCAGGCAGACGCGATTATCCTGGTTCTCGGGGAAAATGAGCAGACTTCCCGCGAGGCTTGGGCTGCCAATCATCCAGGTGACCGCGACAGCCTGGATCTGCTGGGTAATCAGGACGATCTTGCTCGCGAAATGGTCGCGCTGGGGAAGCCGGTCGTCGTTTTTCTGCTGCATGGGCGACCGAATTCCATCAATTACATAGCGGAGCACGTTCCGGCGATTGTGGACGGATGGTATCTGGGCCAGGAGGGGGGCACCGCAGCCGCGGATGTGCTGTTTGGAGATTACAATCCCGGAGGCAAACTACCCATAACCGTTCCGCGGACCGTCGGGCAACTGCCGGACTACTACTATCAAAAACCGTCCGCCAAGCGAGAGTACCTTGGCACAACGACCGAGCCGCTCTATCCGTTCGGCTGGGGGTTGAGCTACACGACCTTCAAATACGCGAATGCCAAGGCGTCGCCCGATACAATTGGGCCGCAGGGGCGAACCAAGGTCAGTGTGGAGGTCACGAATACGGGAAGCCTGAAAGGCGACGAAGTTGTCCAACTTTACATACGCGACGAGGTCAGCTCGGTCACGCGGCCGGTCAAGGAGCTGAAAGGATTCCAGCGGATCAGCCTAAATCCGGGCGAAACAAAGACCGTGGAATTCGAAATAGGCGCTGACGAACTGCATTTTCTCGATCGGGACATGCATTGGGTCGTCGAGCCGGGAAAATTCCGCTTGATGCTGGGCGGCAACTCGAGAGAACTGATTTCGACGGATCTGGCCGTTGTGCCGTAAGCGCCTCTGGCGTTCCAGGGCCGAATTGTTGACAATGAACGGGCCGAGAAAGGATGGGTTCACGAGCCAATGACTATTCTAGCGTTGCTACAGACGCGCCTCGTAAGACTCGCGCCGGTCGATCTCGCCATCGTCGTCATTTATTTTGGGCTCGTTCTTGCCATAGGGTTTTACCTCAAGCGCTTTGCTAAAACCGGGGAAGACTTCTTCCTTGCCGGCCGCGACATGACCGCCTGGGTGGCTGGACTGGCGTTTGTGTCCGCGAACCTTGGCTCTCTCGAACTCATGGGCTGGGCCGGCAATTCTTATCAATACGGCATCATGGCCGCCCACTGGTATTGGGTCGGCGCGATTCCCGCGATGGTCTTTCTCGGCCTCGTCATGATGCCGTTCTACTACATCTCCAAGACGCACTCGGTCCCAGGCTATCTGCAATTGCGCTACGGTCCAGAGGCGAGCGGCTTGAGCGCCATCACCTTCGCCGTCATGACCATCCTCATGTCCGGCGTCAACATGTACGCCATGGCTGTCGTCATGAAGGTGGTCGTCGGCTGGAACCTCAACTTTAGCATTTGGGTTTCGTCGCTTACGGTGGGAGTTTACGTAGCCGCCGGCGGACTTTTCTCGGCAATCTTCAACGAAGTCTTACAGTTCTTCCTCATCTGGTTCGGCGCGCTGCTTATTCCCATCCTCGGCATGGTCGAATCCGGCGGCTGGAGCGGCATGGTTGCGCGAATCCACCAGAATTTCCCAGGGCAGGATTTCACGCACATGTGGGCTCCGATGGGCTCCCCGGCCGACAACCCCATGGGCATCACGTGGATCGGCATTGTTTTCGGCCTTGGCGCGGTGCAGTCCATGGCTTACTGGACCACGGACTTCCTGGTCGTCCAGCGCGTCCTCTCCGCCAAAGACATTCGCTCCGCAAAGATGGCGCCCATCATCGGGGCATTTTTCAAGATGGCGGTTCCTCTCATCGTCATCCTGCCGGGCTTGCTGGGCCTGGCCGTTCTTCCTTTCCACCTTGTCCCCGCAAGCGCCGCAGGGCCCGGGCAATATTCTTACGACTCCGTTTTGCCCTTGATGCTCGTACGTTATTGCGGACCAGGCTTGCTCGGGCTGGGAATCACCGCGCTTGTCGCCGGTTTTATGGCGGGCATGGCCGGTAACGTCAGTGCCTTCGCCACCGTCTGGACCTACGACATCTACCGTCCTTTCATTCGAAAGGGCGCAACCGATAAGCACTACGTCAGCATGGGCCGCTGGTGCACGCTGATCGGCCTTTTCATAAGCATCGGCACTGCCTACATCGTCATGCACTTTGCCAGCATTATGGACTACGTCCAGGCGCTCTTCGGCATGTTCGTGGCCCCACTTTTCGGCAGTGTCCTGCTCGGAATGCTCTGGAAACGAGTGACGCGCGCCGCAGGCTTCCTTGGCTTGCTCGTCGGCGTCAGCACCTCGATTACCGTCTTCCTTCTCAACAAGCTGGACCCCAAACGCTGGGTTCACATCCTGGCGCTTGATTCGCGGGCCTCGGGTCTCGCGCAGGACATGTATCAAGCTCTATGGGCTTGCCTCGCCTGCGTTCTGGTCACCGTCATCGTGACGCTGGTGACCACACCGAAGCCGGATGCCGAGTTGACCGGCCTTGTCTACAGCCTGACCGATGTGCCCAAGGAGACCCACACCAGCATTTTCCACCGCCCGGCGTTCTGGGGCGCCGTGGCCATGATCGTATTTGTGATTCTGCAGATTATTTTCTGGTGAGATGATGAGCGAACAACAAGGCATTATTCCGGTTTGGTTCTTCGTGGGCGTGCTTTTGCTGATCTATGGCATCATGATTTTTATCAGCGGCCTTGCCGAATGGTCGCATCCTCCCGATACCACCCTTGCGAACCTTCACGCGCCGGTGTGGTGGGGCGCTTTGCTGATCGTTCTCGGCGGCGCATACACGATTCTGTTCCGTCCGGGCCGCCGCGCCTGAAGGAGATCCCTGGGACATGAGCACGAAATCTACATTCGGCCTAATTGTCGGTAATCGAGGATTTTTTCCCGGCCATCTGGCGAAGAGCGGCCGGGAAGAAATGCTGAAGGTTCTCACGAATGCGGGAATCGCGACGGTTGCCCTTTCAGAGTCGGAGAGCAAGCATGGCGCCGTCGAAACCTATGAAGAAGCCAAGCGTTGCGCGCAGCTTTTTCGAAAGCACGCCGAAGAAATCGAGGGCATCGTCGTCACTCTGCCGAATTTCGGCGACGAGCGCGCGATCGCCGACACGCTGCGGCTC
>Ga0079220_10000216_pt1 | contig 12905 bp, 12 predicted proteins | sample GAAS100_FD_75071 | JGI IMG/M metagenome (GOLD analysis project Ga0079220, IMG submission 75071) | Agricultural soil microbial communities from Georgia to study Nitrogen management - GA AS100 | ecosystem: Environmental > Terrestrial > Soil > Agricultural land | place: USA: Georgia | collected... | reverse complement strand
CGCCGACAGCCAGCCAGAGGACGCGTTCGCGCGTTTTGGCTTCGTCGGTTTGGACAACCGCCGGAGGCATGTTCACGCCAACGTGAATCCAGCGGCCCGCAAGGAACGCGGCGACGATCATGGCGGCGACAACGCCGAACGCCGCGAGGCGGCGCGGAGCGAGAAGCGCCGTCCACCAAGTCATCTTCTTTTCCGGAAGACGACCGGAGATTTGCCGCCAAACGCGGCGGCCGTAGTCTTCTCCGGGGTCGGGAACGGCCATGGCGTTAAGAGCGGCGAAGACGGCTTCGATGCGGGCGAGTTCGGCGCGGCATTCGGGGCAGACAGCCAGATGATCGGAGACACGACGCAAATCGGGAGATTTGCGCTTCCAGGTCTCGTTTGTGCGTTCGTGATGGAAGAACGTCAATTCCTCTCCTGTTGGATGAGACGAGCGACTCATGATTCGGCACCCATGGTTTTGGCGGACGCGCGGCCTCCGGCGAAAGGCTCGAGGGCGCGGCGAAGTTTCTGCACGGCGCGAAAGACGGTGTTTTTGGCGGCGCTGGAATTGGATTTCAGGGCGGCGGCGATTTCTTCGATGCCGCAACCTTCCCAGTGGCGCATGACGACAGCGACGCGCTCGGCGGGAGTGAGGGAAGCCAGGGCGCGCTCGATGGTGACGGCGAGCTGGGTGTTGCCGGCGAGGCGCTCGGGAGAGGGAGCGGCGTCGGGGATGGAATCGAGGGGGTCGCGTTCGAGGCCTTCTTCAATTTGTCCGGGGGATTCGCGGCGAGCTTCTTCGTTGCGGCGCTGGCGCATGCGGTCGATGGCGTAATTGGCGGCGATGCGGTAAACCCAGGTGCCGAAGTTGGAGCGCGCCTCGAATTTTTCGAGCTTCTGATAGGCGCGGAGGAAGGCTTCCTGGACGACTTCTTCGGCGTCGTGGGAGTTGGCGGTCATGCGATAAGCGAGGCGATACACGTTCGGGCTATACCTTTCAACGAGGAGGCGATAAGCGTCACGGTCGCCAGCGAGGGTGCGCTCGATGGCGAGGGCGTCGGCCGCGAGGGCGGCCTGGGCACTTTCGACGCTTTCGTGCATCCGAAACATTAGACAGGAAAGGGCATTGGCGGTTAGGTTGCGCTTGGTTCTGCGGACGCAGGCGAAATGCAGGCCCAAGGCTGGTTGAGGCGAGGGTATCACTTTGAAAGGGCGAGCTTTACAGAATTCGATAGGTCGCAAGCCGAGTCCAATTCCTATCGTGAATGATCGGGTCGGGCGGCATCAGCCGCCGGAAAGGACGCGCGCATGAAGATCGTTTCCGTAAGCGTGGGACTTCCCCGGGAAGTCCTGTGGCATGGGAGGAGCGTGAGTACCGGCATCTTCAAGAAACCAGTCGAGGGCCGTGTTGCCGCACGGAAGCTGAATCTGGATGGCGACGGTCAGGCGGACCTGACGGTTCATGGCGGCGAACATAAGGCCATTTATTGCTATCCGGTGGAGCACTATTCCTATTGGAAGAAGGAACTGCCGGGCCGCGAACTGTCCATGGGGAATTTCGGGGAGAACTTGACGACCGAAGGCTTGCAGGAAGATGAAGTGCGGTTGGGCGATCGCTGGAGGATTGGCACGACAGAGACGGTTGTGACGCAGCCCCGGCTTCCTTGCTACAAATTGGGAATCCGGTTCCAGTCAGACGACATGGTGAAGCGGTTTCTGGAGAGCAAGAAGACCGGCTTCTACCTGGCGGTGGTGCGGGAGGGAGACATGGGGGCCGGGGATGAGATCGAGACGATTTCCCGGGAGCCCGTAGCGGTGCCCGTTAGTGAGATTACGCGCCTGTATGTTGCCAAGCGATACGCGGAGAGCGACGCAGCATCGGTGCGGCGGGCCTTGCAGGTTGAGGCATTGCCGGAAAGCTGGAAGGAGTACTTCCGGGAGCGGCTGAAGAGAGGAGGAATGTAGTCGGGCGGTTGGAAGCATGCGGGCCAAGAAGGGGAAGTGGCGGAGGGGGGGAAGTCTCTTTACTGCGCGGTGTACTCTGTGATACAAAGTAGACATGAATATTTTCGACCTGCTGTTTTTGGCGTTGTTTTTGGCCGCGGTGGTGGCGCTGTTGGCGGCGGGCGTTTACGCCCTGCGAGGGAAATTCAGGAGGGCGCTTCCATTACTGAAGCAGCTGGGGATCGGCGCGGCCATTTATTTTTGCGTGGTCATCGGCGTGTCGCTGTTGTCGTCTCGCCGGACCTTTGCGATCGGTGCGGATCAATGTTTCGACGACTGGTGTGTCCGCGTAGAAAATTACCGGATGATTCCGGGAAACGGCAGCAAGGATTACGTGGTCAACCTGCGGGTGTCGAGCCGCGCCAAGAGGATTTCGCAGCGCGAGAAGAACCTCGCCGTTTACCTGACCGATGAGAGCGGAGAGCGGTACGACCCGGTGAAGGAGCGGTCCGCGGGGGACTTCAGTGTGCTCCTGGGACCGGGCGAATCGGCGGCGGTGAGCCGGTCGTTTGTGATTCCGGCCGCGACGAAGCACGTTGGCGTGGTGATCGCGCACGAGGGAGGGTTTCCGATCGGGTGGCTGATCATCGGATACGATACGTGGTTCGGGAAACCGCCGGTGGCCTGGCTGGAGAGCGGCGGGGCGCGGTGAGGCGCGAGGGAGCGACGCGCCAAGAAACGAAAGAAAACCGGGAGGAGGGCTCTTTTGGCTTGCGGCGGCGCGCGCCGCATCCTTCGGAGACCTGGCTTGCGCGCGGAAACGCGCCGGAGGAACGCCGTATTCGCGTTTGAAGGCGCGATTGAAAGCGGATTCGGAGGGCGCGGCCGACGGGAATGGCTCGCCGCGCTTGCGAAACGGCCGTTCGCGACAGCGGGTTCAATGCAGAGCGGAGGGATTGGCGGCCTGGGCAGAGGCGCGAGCGCGCGCGAGGAGCAAGTCGCGTTCGCGGGAATTGCGGGTGAGGGAAGCGGCGCGCTGAAATTCCGCGAGGGCTTCGGAGAAACGACCGAGCTTGAAGAGAAAATCGCCGCGAACGCTGGGGAGGAGATGGTAATTCCGCAGAGCGGGGTCGGCGGAGAGGGCGTCTACGATTTCCAAGGCAGGCCCGGGACCGTAGGCCATGGAGACGGCGACGGCGCGATTGAGTTCGACGACGGGGGAAGGAGTCAGGCGCGCGAGATGAGCGTAGAGATTGGCGATGCGGGGCCAATCGGTTTCTTCGACAATGTGAGCGCGCGCGTGACACGCGGCGATGGCTGCTTGTAAAGCGTAGGGTCCGGGAGCACCGGATTTTTCCGCGCGGTCGAGAGCGGCGAGGCCGCGGCGAATGAGAAGCTGGTCCCAGAGGCCGCGATTCTGATCGAGGAGAAGAATGGGCTCGCCGTTTGCGCCGGCGCGCGCGGCGAAACGCGAGGCCTGGATTTCCATGAGCGCGACGAGGCCGTGGACTTCGGGTTCGCCGGGGGCGAGCTCGGCGAGGATGCGGCCGAGACGAAGGGCGTCGTGACAGAGAGCGGGGCGCATCCAGTCGTCGCCGGCGGTGGCGGAATAGCCTTCGTTGAAAATCAGGTAGATCACTTCGAGTACAGAAGAGAGACGTGCAGTGAGGTCGGCGCCGCGGGGAACTTCGAAAGGAACGCGGGCTTCGCTGAGGGTGCGCTTGGCGCGGACAATGCGCTGGGCGATGGTCGGCTCCGGAACGAGAAAGGCGCGGGCGATTTCGTCCGTGGTGAGGCCGCCGAGAAGGCGAAGGGTCAGGGCGGCGCGGGCTTCCGTGGAAAGAACCGGGTGGCAGGAGATGAAGACGAGGCGGAGGAGATCGTCGCCAATGTTGTCGTCGAGGGCGGCTTCGATCTCCATCGCGGAAGACTCCTGCTTAAGTTCGAGTTCGCGGCCGAGCTGTTCGTGCTTGCGGTCGAGAAGCTTGTTGCGGCGAAGATGGTCGATGGCGCGATTTTTGGCGGCGGCCATGAGCCAGGCGCCGGGATTATCGGGGACGCCGGATGCGGGCCATTGTTCGAGCGCGGAGACGAGGGCGTCCTGGGCGAGTTCCTCGGCGCGGCCGACGTCGCGGGTGATGCGCGCGAGCGCGGCGATGATGCGCGCGGACTCGATGCGCCAGACGGCTTCGACATTGCGATGAATGGAAGCGAGATGGGTATCCGGGGCGGCCACAGACACCCATCACACCATTGACGAAGCGAAAAGTCCAAGAGCCGGAGCGAACCGCGGCGAAAACGGAAGCGGGCTCGCCTTGGAACAGGTCAGTGGCCGGGCAACTGGCCGGGTTCGTACATGGGACGCACTTCGGTTTCGCCTTCCCAGCCGGGCCAGTATTTGCGGTGAAGCTCCATGAAGCGTTCGGCGCCTTCGACGGCTTCCTTGAGGGACTTGAGCTCGAAGATGGCAAAGCCGCCGACGATTTCCTTGGCTTCGGCGAAAGGGCCGTCGATGGTGGTGACTTTGCCGTTGCGAAGCTGAACGCGCGCGCCCTGCGTGGTGGGCAGGAGCCCGCCGCTCGATTTCAGCGTGCCGGCTTTGGTGTCTTCGGCGGCAAGAGCGCCGATGGCATCCATGAGTTCCTTGGGAGGAAATCCCTGAGCTTCGCGGTGCTTGACGATCATCATGAATCGCATGTGAATCTCCTTTTGGTTTGCTGATTCGAACGGACCGTGGGATACGTTCGGTCCGATTTTTATTTGCTACTCATTTACGCGACGAACGAGATGAAGCGAAATCGACAAGGGGCAAAAGAAAATGGCGGCCGTTTACTTCTTCCCGGCTCCAAGTTCGCGGAAGCGGTCGACGGCCTTGCTGGGGGCGAAATCGTCCAGTTCGAACAGCTGGCGGACTTCGATTTCGGTTTCCGCGCTCTCACCGCCGGGGTTCGGGAAGCGCTTGCTCCATTCGAGGGCTTCTTCGCGGGACTTGGCTTGAATGAGCGTGTAGCCGGCGATCAACTCTTTGGCTTCGGTGAAGGGGCCGTCGATGACGGTGCGTTTGCCGCCGGAATAGCGAATGCGCCAGCCGGCGGAGCTGGCCTTGAGGCCGGAGGCGTCGAGCAGGACGCCAGCTTTGGCAAGTTGTTCGTGGAAAGTGGTCATGGAGGCGATCAGCTTTTCGTCGGGCATTTTGCCGGCTTCGGAATCCTTGTTGGCTTTGACGATGATCATGAAACGCATAGGTTGGCTCCTTTTGGCCACGCGTTGGAAGCCGGATCGGGAACGGCTCCAAGCAGCGGGACTTGAATTCACTTAGACGACGAAGCTCGCTGGAGGAAATCGACAGGGTAGCGCATGTTTCGCTGAATTCGTGTAAGTTAATGAAAAGATGAATGTTATCATTCGACGCCGGAGAATTGGGCGCCTTAGAGCGCGCCATTTAGGAATTGGAACCACACGGGCGAGGCGGTCAGAAGGTGCAACAGGCAGTCGAGAACGAACTTGTACACGCAAGGATGCAGAACCTCCCAGATCGAGACGAGCAAACAGGGTAGCGCCGGGAAAAGCTCGGCGGCAAGAGCGGAGAGCGCAGTCCCAAGGGCGTTTGGGAAAAGGCTCCCGGCGCAGAGAAGGACAGACGGCACGGCGAGGATGAATCCCACGAGTACATTCTGGAACTTATTGAAGAAGTAGCGGGCCATGATGGCCTCCCAATATCTGTAAATGCGCTTTCATTAGGTCGTCGAATGGGAGGAGGGCGAATCGACACAGAGCGTGGGCACCCGAGGAGAACGGCGCGACAAACTTCGGCCGGCGATTATTCGTAACGGAGGGCGTCTACGGGGTTCAGGCGGGCGGCGCGGGAAGCGGGTATCCAGCAGGCGGCCAAGGCGACAAGGAGAAGCAGGGCGAGAACAGCGATGTAGGTGATTGGATCGGCCGGGCTGGTGCCGTAAAGCATGCTCGCCATTACGCGGGTGAGAAGGAGAGCAGCGACGGCTCCCGCGAGGGCGCCGATCGCGGCCATTTTTCCACCTTGCCGCAACACCATTTGGAGGACCTGGCTTCGCTGCGCGCCCATGGCGATGCGGACGCCGATTTCCCGGGTGCGCTGGCCAACCAGATAGGAGACCACGCCGTAGATGCCCACGCTGGCCAGTAGCAGCGCAAGTCCGGCGAAGATGGCCAAGAGGATCATGGAAAAGCGGCGGCTGGCCAACGAGCTGGCAATCATGTCGTTCATGGTTTGCGCGCCGTAGACGACTTGATCGGCGCTCATTTCGCGGCTGGCGCGGCGAAGGGACTCGAAGACCGGAGCGGAAGTTTGCGAACGAACGAGGACACCTAATCCCGAGGCGGACTGGGACATGGCCTGGTCTGGAAGCTGCATGAACGGCGTGTACAGTTCGGCGCGCAGCGATTGCTTTTCATCGCTGTCCAGGCCCCACTGTTTTACGTGGCCGACGATGCCGACAATCTCCGTCGTCTGTCCCTCGCCGGCGCCGTTGTTCATGATGTGCAGACGCTTGCCAATGGGATTTTCGCCGGGGAAGTATTTCTGCGCGAAGATGTCGTCGACCACAGCCACGCGGGACGCATGTTCATCGTCCTGATCCGTGAAGAAGCGCCCGGCCTTTAGCGGGATACGCATGACGCGGAGATAGGCCGGCTCGACCACGTAATCGAGCGCCCAATTCATATCGTTGTCGGTGGAGGGTTTCGGACGCCCATCGATCCAGAAAAGCCATTCATCATCGTAACCCAGGGGAGTAGCGCCCCAGGTGAAGGAGAGCGATTGAACTCCCGGCGCGGACTGGAATTTTTGATGGACCTGGCGCAGCGCCGCGCGGATGGCGTCGGGGGTTGCATTCGACATCGCGGGAGGAAGAGACAGGCCGACGTTCAGAATATTTTCGGGATCGAAACCTGGATTTACATGCCACAGGGCCGAGAGCGTGCGGACCATCAGTCCGGCGCCGATCAGCAAGACAACCGCAAGAGCCATCTCCACGGCGACCAAAGAGTGCTGAAGACGATGACGGACGGCGGTCTTGCCGCGTCCAGCTTCCTTGAGGGCTTCCGAGACACGGGCAAGCTTGCTGATCTTGAAAGCGGGAATCAGGCCGAAGCAGAGTCCCGCGAGAAGGGAAACGATAACGGCGAAAGCGAGCACGCGGCCGTCTACCTGCACTTCCGGGGCGCGCGGCAAAGTCTCGGGCAGAAGCCGCAGAGCGGCTTGTGTGCCAAGGGAAGCGAGCAAAACCCCCAGCGTTCCACCGATGCCGGCGAGCAGGAGGCTCTCGGTCAGAAGCTGCCGGATGATCCGCCATTTTCCGGCGCCTAGCGCGGCGCGAACCGCGAATTCCTGCGAGCGGGCCGTGGAACGCGCAAGAAGAAGGTTGGCCACGTTCACGCACGCGATGAGGAGAACGAAACCTACCGCGCCCAGCAAAACGAGAAGAAGAGGCCGAACCGAACCAACAAGCCGCTCACGCATAGGAAACACCACGGCGCCAATACCTTTGTCGGTGTCCGGATAAGCGGCGGTAAGGTTTTCCGCCACGCGCTGCAAGTCGGCGCGCGCTTGTTCGAGCGTGACGCCGGATTTCAAGCGGCCGATACCAAAGATGCCGAGACCGGCGCCGCGATTCATGAGGAGGGGATTGGTCCATTGGATGACGGGAAGGTACGCGTCGCGGGGAGCGGTCGTGTTAACGAAATTGAAGCCGGCGGGAACGACGCCAATGATCGTGAAATCGCGGCTATCCAACGTGAGCGTCTTGCCGAGAACGCCGGGATCGGAAGCGAATTTGCGCTTCCAGAAGCCGGCGCTGATCATCACAACGGGCGCAGCTCCGATGCGGTCTTCACCGGGAACGAACGAGCGTCCGAGGACGGGATTCACGCCAAGCGTGGGGAAGAAATCCGAAGTGACGAGAAGGGTAGTGATTTGTTCGGCGTCGCCAAGGCCCGTCAGGGTGGCTGAATTGAAGCGCAGCGCGGCCATGGAGGAAAAAGTGGTGTTGTCCTTCTGCCAATCCAGAAAATTCGGATAGGAGACCGAGCCCTGGTCGAAGTTTGGCTTGCTCTCGCGCAGGATGGTCAGCTGCTCGGGATGCGGATAAGGCAGTGGATTCAGCAAAACGCCGTTCACAACGGAAAAAAGGGCTGTGTTCGCGCCGATGCCCAGCGTAAGCGTAAGAATTGCGATTGCCGTGAAGCCGGGATTCTTCGCGAGAACGCGCAGGCCGTAGCGAACGTCTTCGAGGAAATCGCGCCACCAGCGGCCGCCCCAGGCGTCTTCGGTGGTTTCTTTCACGAGACCAACATTTCCGAGCTCCCGGCGGGCGGACTGCCGCGCGGAGCCTTGCGGTTCGCCGCGCTCGATGCGGTCCTGCGCGGCCATCGCGAGGTGGGCGCTCAACTCGTCGTCGAGATCTTTACGTCGCGCGTTCCTGCCGAACCGGAAAATGTTCATGGTCTTACTCGCCTTCTGCCGGGTTCAAGACTCCGGCAATGGCTTCGGTGAAGCGCGCCCAGCGAGAACGCTCGCGGTTGAGCTGGCGCCTGCCCGCCGCGGTGAGCCGGTAATACTTGGCGCGCTGCTTGTTCTCGGAAACTTTCCATTCGGCGGAGATCCACTTCTGCTTTTCCAGGCGGTGCAAAGCGGGATAGAGCGAGCCGGTATCCACCTGGAGGACTTCTGCGGAGCGGGTGCGGATGGCCAGGCTGACGCCGTAGCCGTGGAGAGGGCCCCACTGAAGCGTTTGCAGAATCATCAAATCGAGAGTGCCTTGAAGGAGCTCGATGCGGTTCTGGTAGCGGTCTTTGCCCATGGTGTCTTTCACGGTGACTCGATTGGCCTGCGAATGGATGTAGACGGGCTACATCCATGGGAGTAGATTCTCTACCTCCTACGGGCGGCGTGTCAAGATGCGATATGATGTCTCCGCTGGAAGGAGAGCCCTTTGATTCCCCGATACACCCGCGAGGAGATGGGCCGCGTCTGGAGCGATGCGAACCGGTTCGCGAAGTGGCTCGACGTGGAGATTGCCGCGGCGGAGACGCTCGCCGAAGCCGGGCAGGTGCCGCGCGAGGCGGCGCGGACCATTCGCGAACGCGCAAAAGTGGACGTAGCCAGGATTCACGAGCTGGAAAAGCGCGTGAAGCACGACGTAATCGCTTTCACCATGGCCGTCGGGGAATCGATCGACGATGCCGATGCTGCCCGCTGGCTGCACTACGGCATGACCTCGAACGACGTGGTGGACACGGCACAAGCCTTGCTGGTGCGCGATGCCTGCAAAATCATCGAGCGGGACCTGGTGATCTTCGGCGAAATTCTCGACGTGCGCGCGCACGAATTTCAGCACACGCCTCAGATCGGCCGCACGCACGGGGTGCACGCCGAACCGATCACCTTCGGATTGAAAGTCGCCAACTGGTTCATGGAGAACCAGCGGAATATTCACCGGTTCTCGGACGCTTCGGGCCAAATGCGCGTGGGAAAAATCTCGGGAGCGGTGGGCAACGCCGCGCATCTCGGGCCGGAAATTGAGAAGAAAATTTGCGAGAAGCTGGGGCTGATGCCAGCGCCGGTGGCTTCGCAGGTGATCCAGCGCGACCGCCACGCCTACTACCTGAGCGTGCTGGCGCTGATTGCCGCGACGCTCGACAAAATCGCCACGGAAATTCGCCACCTGCAGCGGACCGAAGTGCGCGAGGCGGAGGAGCCGTTCAGCGGCGAGCAGCGCGGCAGCTCCGCGATGCCGCACAAGCGCAATCCGGTGAACTGCGAGCAGGTGAGCGGCCTGGCGCGGCTGGTGCGGTCCAACATGCTGGCGGCTTACGAAAACGTCGCGCTATGGCACGAGCGGGACATTTCGCACAGTTCGGTGGAGCGGGTGATTCTGCCGGATTCAACGATTCTGGTGGATTACATGCTGGCGCGAATGACCACGATCGTCGGCGAAATGCGCGTGTTCCCAAAACGCATGCTGCGCAATCTGGAAATGACGCACGGACTCGTTTTTTCGGGGCAACTGCTGCAAGACCTGATCGAGAAAGGCATGCCGCGTGACGATGCCTACAAGGCGGTACAGGAAAACGCCATGGCCGCGTGGGAAGCGGAAGCAAGTTTTCGCGAGCGGATTGCCGGCGACGCGCGCATCCAGAAATATCTGGACGCTCAAGCGCTGGAACACACTTTTGACCTGCAACGCCAATTGCGGTACGTGAACGCCATTTTCGAGAGAGTTTTTGGAGCGCATCCCGCGGGCGAAAAGGGCGCTGCGAACCGGGCGTAGCGCGCCGCCGGCACAGCACCGCACAAAAAACAAAAAAGCTTCCCGGTGAAGGGAAGCTTTTCTGTTTGCCTCTTCTGAACTCGGCGGCTGGACAGCAGAGGTCAGCTGCGGAGGCGGAAAGGCTATTCTACGCGCTGGACGTAGCGCGCTTCCGAAGTATCCACCTTAATTTTGTCCCCCTGGTTAACAAACGGCGGAACCTGAACGATGAGTCCGGTTTCCAGAGTGGCGGGCTTCATGACCGCACTGGCCGTCGCTTTCTGGAGCGTCGGTTCGGTTTCCACGACTTTGAGGTCCATGGTGTCGGGCAGGCTTACACCGATGGCCTTTTCCTGGAAAAATTCGATTTTCACCACAGTGTTGGGGATCAGGTAGTACACGGTTTCGCCGAGCTCTTCTTTATTCATCTGCATCTGTTCGTAGGTTTCCGTGTTCATGAAGTGGAAAGCGTCGCCTTCGCTGTAGAGGTACTCGAATTCCACTTCGTCGAGGATGGCGCGGTCCACGAATTCCTCGGCGCGGAAGCGGTAGTCGATGATCGAGCCGGTGCGCAGGTTTTTCATGCGCGTCTGCATGGAGCCGCGCTTGTTGCCCGGCGTGCGGTGCTCCGTGCTGAAGACAGAGTAAAGGTCGCCCTCGTGCTGGATAACCATGCCGGGGCGGAGAAGAGTCGCTTTAATGCTGCTCATATTCGCGCAAGTTGCTCTCTAATGGATTTCGAAAATTCCGGCAGTTGCTGCAAGCGCGGAATCCGTCGAGGTGCACCGGCGAAAAAACGCGTCCAGTGCGAAGAAACAGTATAAGGGCGGGAGTTTGAGGCGGTCAATCACACGCGACACGCCGGGATTCAGAAACCCTGCCGCTCCATTGAAACGGGCATGCCGGAGTAGTGTACGTGCGCCAGGCGCCAGGAGCCTTCCCTTTTGTAGTAGACCTGAGTTTCGCGACCGTGCGTGGCGATTTGCGAGCCATCCTTACGGAATTTCGCCGTGAAATCCCAGTAGAACTCAGCGACGGCGGCGTCGCCCGAGACGTCCACCGTAAGGTGGTGCGCGGCAAGCTTCCGTTCGGAGAACGTCTGACCGAACAGGTTCTCGTAAATGTCTTGCCGGATTTGAGCAAATCCGTGTTCGTGGCCGAGCGGATGGATGAACGTCGCCTCGGGCGAGTCGAGCCAGATCTGCGCGGCAAGTTTCGTGTCACAGGTGTCGATCGATTCGGTGTACCTGGCGACCAGAGCCTTGATTTGGCCGGCGTCATTTTCAGCCGTTCCCACGCGAACCGCGCCGCCCGCCATGATCTTCTCAATTTCATCGGGGTCGCGCGGCAGCCGCTCGCTCAGCAGCTTGTAGCCGCTATCGGTGATCAGCACATCATCTTCGATGCGCACGCCGAGTTTTTCTTCGGGGATATAGATGCCGGGTTCCATGGTCACGACCATGCCGGGTTCAAGAGGTTTGCAGTATTCGCCGGGATCATGGACGTCGAGGCCGATATCGTGGCCGAGTCCATGAATAAAGTATTGGCCGAGGCGCTTGCCGTGCAAATCGGCGCCGTGAGAATTGATGTAGTCGTAGGCGATCCTGTAGAGGCTTTTGTTACCGGTGCGACACAAGGTCATGCCCGGCTTGATGGCGGCCATGGCTGCGTTTTGCGCGCCCAGGACGATGTCGTAAATTTCGCGCTGACGCCGTGTGAATTTGCCGTTGGCGGGCAAGGTGCGCGTGATGTCCGCGGAATAGCCGGAGTACTGCGCGCCGACGTCGAGGACCACGATGTCGCCGTCCTCGATTTTGCGGCTGAGCTTGTCATAGTGGAGCACCGTGGAGTTGAAGCCGGAGCCGACGATGGGCGAGTAGCCCTCCGCCTCCGAGCCGCCCGCGGCGTGCACCTCAACCATTTTGGCGGCGATCTGGTACTCGTAAAGGCCGGGGCGCATCATCTTCATGGCCGCAAGATGCGAGTCAACGGAGAGGTCAATGGCCTTCTGCAAGAAGGCCAACTCTCCCGGAGACTTGATTTCCCGCATTTTGTAAATCGCCAGCCGGACGTCCTTGAGCTTGGCTTGGGGCGCGACCATTTCGAGCCAGTCAACCACCGCCTTTTCATGGGGATAGCCGCCATTCTCCTTCTCGTACGGCAGAATCGTATAGAAAACGGGATAGGCCTTGGCCAGCCGTTCGACTGCGGCCCTCATCTCCTCGAATGGTTTGACGGTCGCGAATCCGGTGAGCGCCTGGACGCCGGGGTCGGTGGGAGAGAGCCGGTAGCCGTTCCACTTCTCCTTTGCCGCGTCCTTGGCCGGCAGATAGAGGACTTCGCGCGGTTCGTTCGCGTGGTCCGGGGAGCCGGCCTTCGCCGCGGGAAGAATGATAAGTCCCGCGCCTTCTTCATTATGGCCGGTAAGGTAGTAGAAGTTGTCTTCCTGGGCGAAAACATAGGATTGTGAAGACTCTTCGCGGCCGGTAAAGCCCCAAAGAATGATCGGGCCGTCGACTTGGGCGGCAAGTTTGGCGCGGCGCTCGGCATAGACGGAGTTGGGTTCCCGCTCGCGTCGCTGCTGCGACCAGGCTGCCGGCGAAACAACCAGGGCCAGCGCCAGCAACATTCCGCCGCACCGCGCGGCACTCAACTGACTTTTCCGGGATAGAACACCCATGCTTCACTCCT
>Ga0079220_10000210_pt1 | contig 12986 bp, 12 predicted proteins | sample GAAS100_FD_75071 | JGI IMG/M metagenome (GOLD analysis project Ga0079220, IMG submission 75071) | Agricultural soil microbial communities from Georgia to study Nitrogen management - GA AS100 | ecosystem: Environmental > Terrestrial > Soil > Agricultural land | place: USA: Georgia | collected... | reverse complement strand
CATCTCGGACGAAACCCAGGGGCGCGCCGTCAAGTTTGCCGAGAATGGCTACGTCTACGTCAGCGTCGATGCGCGTGGACGGGGCACCTCGGAGGGCAAATTCACCCCGTTGTACGGCAACGGCCCGGACGGCGCCGACGTGATCGCCTGGTTGGCGAAACAACCGTGGTGCGACGGGCGCGTGGTGACGCGCGGCGGTTCGTACCGCGGCATGGATCAGTGGCAGATCATGGCGCAGCACCCCGCGCACCTCGCGGCAGCGGTGCCGACCGCGGCGGTGTATCCCGGCTGGGATTACCCGCAGCCGCGCGGCATCTTCATGAGTTATGCGGCGCAATGGCTCGCGTTCACCAGTGGCCAGACTGGACAGGACAACCTTTTCGGCGATGGCATCTACTGGCAATCGCGCTTCGTGGACGCCTACGAGCACAACCAGCCGTTCCACAAGCTGGCGGATCTCGCCGGCACCAACCGCGCGGCGTTCCTCGAGTGGCTGGATCATCCCGCGTATGACAGTTACTGGGCTGCATTCAACCCGAAGCCCGCGGACTATGCGTCCATCGATATCCCCGTCCTCACCATCACCGGCTATTTCGACGGCGACCAGGGCGGTGCATTGCGCTACTACCACGAGTTCATGGAAAACGCCCCGGCCAAGGCCAGGCAGCGGTTCTACCTGCTGATGGGGCCATGGGATCACCCCGGTACGCGCCACCCGCAGGAAAAATTGGGCGGCCTTGCCTTCGGCAAGAAGTCGGTGCTGGACATCGATCAGTTGCACATTGATTTCTTCAACTGGGTTTTGAAGGACGGCAAGCGACCGGCGATCCTTTCCGATCGCGTGAATTACTACGTGATGGGAGCGAACGAATGGCTACATGCGGCGTCGCTCAAGGATCTTTCCGATCACACGCTGCGGTTGTATCTCTCATCGCCGCACGGCCCGGCCAGCGACGTGTTTCATGCCGGATATCTCACCCAGGGCACTCCGCCGGATCAGTCGCCGGACACCTTCAGGGATGACCCGTTGGCGTTGCAGTCGGCGAAGGATCTGCTGAAGCCGCCGGGAGACGATTACCTCGTCCAATCGCCCGAGGCGTACAAGGCCGATCGGCTGGTTTACTCCAGCGAACCGTTCGACAAGCCCATCACCTTGGCAGGCGTGATGAAACTGTTCGCAAGCATTTCGCTGGATACGTCCGACGCGGATGTCTGGGCAGGCGTCGATGCGATCCTGCCAGACGGGCGTACGCTGGTACTGGGCCAGGACATGTTGCGCGGGCGCTTCCACCACGACATGTCGAAAGCGACACCGGTCACGCCCGGCGTGATCGAACCGTGGCTTTTCGACGGGTTCTGGTTCACGGTGAGGGAATTGCCCAAAGGCACCCGCTTGCGCGTGATCCTGGGCCCGATGAACACCCCCGACTGGCAGAAAAACTACAATTCGGGCGGGCGCATCGGCTACGAAACCGCGAAGGATGCCCGCACCGCCACGATTTCCGTTCATCTCGATTCACGGCATCCGAGTTACCTGGAACTGCCGCTGGCGCTGCGGAAGCAGGTCACGAAATAGCGCGACGATCCCGGGCGCCTGCGCGCGCCGGCAGCGAGTTGCATTAAGCTCTTGGCGTCCCGCGGAGCGCTCCATGTCGGCGTTCGTGTTGCGGCGCGGGTTGGAAACGGGCAATTCTCAACCAAGGTTCGAGGGGGCGACTCCATGAAACGTCAATCGGGCATCACCCTGATCGGGTTCGTGATCATCCTGGTCATCGCGGGGTTTTTCGCCTATACCGCGATGAAGCTGGTACCGGCCTACATGGACTATTTCAACGTGGCCAAGGCGCTGAACACGGTCGCGACGCAAGCGACTTCGGGCGACATGACCGTGGAAGAAGTGCAAAGGCAGCTCGACCTCCAGCAGCTTTCACAGTACTTCGCCGACGATGACATCCAGGCCAAGAACATCGCCGTGATCTCCACTCCGAACGGCGGCAGGTCGCTGAAGTTGAGTTACGACAAGAAGATTTCGTGGCTGTACAACATCGACTTCCTCGTGCATTTCGAAAAAACCGTGGCATTGAAGCAATCGCAGGGGTGACGTGAAACTCGGCTATCACTTCACCGACGAGGCTTTGCTGCAACTTGCCCTGACCCATCGCAGCGCTGGGCGTCCCAACAACGAACGGCTGGAATTCCTGGGCGATGCGCTGGTCAACATGGTGGTCGCCGAAATGTTGTTCGATGCGCGCGAGCGCGCCAGCGAGGGAGAGCTTTCGCGCCTGCGTGCACAGTTGGTGAGCGAACCTGCGCTGGCCGCGCGCGCGCGCGAACTGCAACTGGGCGAACTCTTGAAACTGGGCTCGGGGGAACTCAAGAGCGGCGGATTCCGGCGCGATTCCATCCTGGCCGATGCATTCGAGGCGGTGGTGGCGGCGATCTACCGCGACGGCGGTTTTGCAGCGTGTCGCGATTGGCTGCGCGGGGTTTTTACCGGGCCGCTGGCCGCGATCGGTCCGCCGCAAAAGGACCCCAAGACGCGCCTGCAGGAATGGCTGCAGGGGCGCGGTCTGCCGCTGCCACGCTACGAATTGCTGGCAGAGCGCGGAGACGAACACTCGCGGATCTTCGACGTGGTGTGCGCCATCGCGCAACCGCATGCGGCGCGCTTCGAGGGCAGCGGCGGCAGCCGGCGCGCGGCCGAACAAGCTGCTGCGGAAGCTGCGGTGAATGCGTTGATCTGTTCCAATGAAGCCTGACCCAACATTGGTCCCCTGGCGGGCTGAATACGGCTCTTCACCTTCCCCTTCAAGGGGAAGGCCGGGATGGTGTTGAATATCGAATCCTGAAACCATCCCCACCCCACCCTCTCCTTGAAGGGGAGGGCTTTCTTGGCGAGCGCCGGAATTTTTCTCATGTCAACAAGTGGTGTCACCCGCTGCGGCAGTGTCGCCATCGTCGGCCGCCCGAATGTCGGCAAGTCCACGCTTTTGAATGCGCTCATCGACGCGCCGCTTTCCATCGTGACGCCGCGCGCGCACACTACCCGGCAACGCATCCTGGGCATTGCGAATCCCGAGGGCGGACAGATACTTTATCTCGACACCCCGGGCCTGCATCGCGAGGCAAAGCGGGCGATCAATCGCAGCCTGAATCGGGCCGTGCACACGGCGATCGCCGAAGCGGATGTCGGCGTGCAGGTCGTGGCCGCGGAACGCTGGGATGATGAAGACGCCGCGGTGTATGCGGCGTTGGCCGAACGCGACATTCCGCGCCTGCTCGCGGTCAACAAGGTCGATCGCGTCGCCAACAAGGCGAAGTTGCTGCCGTTCGTCGAACGCCTCGGGCAAGAAGGAGAATGGGGCGAAGTGTTCATGGTGAGCGCGCAGAAATGCGCGGGACTCGCCGAACTCGAACGCGCGATCCTGGCGCGCCTGCCGGAGGGCGAGGCGCGCTTCGATACCGACACCTTCACCGACCGCAGCGAACGCTTCCTGGTCGCCGAAATGGTCCGCGAACAGTTGATGCGCCAGTTGGGCGAGGAATTGCCGTACGCGACCACCGTCGAGGTCGAGCGCTTCGAGGATCGCCCCGACGGCGTTGCCGAAATCGCCGCGGTAGTGTGGGTGGAACGCGAGGGCCAGAAGGCGATCGTGATCGGCGCGGGTGGGCGCCGCGCCAAGGCCATCGGCAGTGCCGCGCGGCGCAATATCGAGACGCTGCTCGATCGCAAGGTGTTCCTGAAGCTGTGGGTGCGCGTCCGCGCCGGCTGGTCCGACGACGAAGCGGCGCTGAAACAATTCGGATACGAGTAGGCCTGACATGCGCGTCGCGGCGCAACCTGCGTACATGCTGCATGCCCGCGCGTGGCGTGAAACCAGTTTGCTGCTGGAAGCATTCACCCGCGATTTCGGCCGCGTGGGTCTGGTCGCGCGTGGCGTGCGCGGTGCGCGCGCACGCTTGCCGCGCTCGGCATTGGAACCGTTGCAGGCGCTGCGCCTGGACTGGACCGGGCGCGGCGAGTTGCAGACGCTGACGGCGGCCGAGCCCGATGGCGTGCCCCACGCATTTCGCGGTGACGCACTGCTTTCGGCCATGTACGCGAACGAACTGCTGGTGCGGCTGACCGCGCGCAACGATCCGCACCCGCGGCTGTTCGATCGTTACGCCGAATTGCTGGAGGGGCTGGCGGATGCGCCGTCGCTGGCCTGGCACTTGCGCTGTTTCGAGCGGGACCTCCTGGCCGCGATCGGCTACGCGCTGCAACTGGAAACCGCAGCCGACACCGGCGAGCATATCGAAGCCGCGCGCGTCTACGATTATCTGCCGGAAGAGGGTGCGGTCGACGCCCGCGAACGGCAGGCTCGCGAACAACCGGGCAGCGTGCGCGTGCGAGGTTCCGCGCTGCTGGCTCTCGCTGCGGGCGCGCTTCCCGGCGCGGAAGACCTGGCTGCCTTGCGCCGCCTGATGCGAACAGTCATCGGCGCGCACGTCGGAGAGCGCGGGTTGCAGTCATGGCGCGTGCTCGCCGGAACCTTGCGCCAGGGCTGATCAGGTAGCGGGCTCTTCGAGGGTGGTGCGCAAAATTGCACGTGTCGACGCCAGCGCATTGCGAAAATCCCGAAGCGCAACCTGCACCTGGTCACCGTTGTTGTCGTCCGACAAGGCGCGCTGCAATGCCGCCGTGGCGAGCGCAAGCGTCCTGGCGCCGCAGAATCCGCAGGACGCCTGCAGGCGGTGCAGGGTAGGGCGCAACAGGCCCGGCTCGTTGCCCACGCTGTCGAGCTCATCCTGCACCGTGGGCAATTCCTGTTCGGCGAACAGTCTGCGCAGTCGCGCCACCGCCGCGGCAGAACCACAGGCGCGCAGTGCATCCTCATCGTCGAGCGACGATTCGGCGGCGGGACAGCCGTGTCGGCGGAGCGCCGCGCGCAGCGTTTCGATCGGCATCGGTTTGGACAGCACCTCGGCAAAGGCCGCCTGCAGCAGCGATGTCATTTCGGCATCGCGGGCGGCGCTGGTGGCAATGGCGGGTGTCGCGTGCGAAGCTGCCCCCTCGTCGGCGCGCAGTGCGGCGAGCACGGCATTGCCATTCCGACCGGGCAGGTGATGATCGAAGATCAGCAGATCCCAGGCTTGCGAACGCGCGAGCGCGAGGGCGGTTTCGCCGTCCGCGCATTCCTTCGTATCGGCCCCGCAGGCCTGGATGGCTTCGGCCAGGAACGCCCGGCTGACCGGATCGTCCTCGGCCAGAAGAACCCGAAATCGCTTGGCATCCTTGTCCATGGTTGGCTCCCGTTGGCATCCATTCGGATGTGGGCTGGCACAATCGCGGTCACTGTTACCGGAAATCAGTGATCGTGACAAGTCGGCGGCAATGGCTGGTGGCGGCGTGCCTGCTGCTCGCGTGCACATGCGCGCGGGCGGCCGTGCGCATGCAGGCCGAGTCGCTGGCGCTGCCCGGTATCACCCTGGCGGGCGTGCGCATGGATGCCTCGCTTGGTGCCGATGGGCGGCCGCAGTTGACGCTGGATGCCGCGAAGGTTTCGGTACCAGCGCTCGGATGGCGCGACGTGACGCTGGCGCTGCAGGGCGAACCCCGGCAGGCGGGGGGCGATGCGTGGAAATTCACGGGGCATGTCACGACGCACCACGCGCCTGGCGGCGCGCTCGCCGACGCCGACCTCGTGATCGTCTACGATCCCGATGGCGGCACCCTCGCGGTCGACGTACAGCAGGGCAAGGCTGCGCTCGGCGCGCTGATGCCGCTGGATCAGACCTCGCATCTGCAGGTGACGCTGACCGCATTGCCACTGACATGGTTGCGCGGCGTGCTGACTGCGGCCTGGCCGGAAGGGCGCTTGAACGGCGGCAGCGTGGACGGCACCGTGGCGCTGGACCTGGCCGCGGGCGATACGCGGGTTTCCGGACGGGTCGATATCGCGGGTGTCGAACTGGACAGCAAGGCGGGCAACATCGCCGCGCGGAAACTCGGTGCGAATGGCAGTTTCCGGATCGAGAACGGAGCCGTCTCGACCAGCGCGATGTTCGACGGTTCGCTGCGCGGCGGCCAAATGTTGCTGGGTCCTCTGTATGCGCAGTTGCCCTCGCACCCCGCAAGCCTGCACGTGTCGGCGACGATCGGGGCCGCCGGCATCGGCATCGACTCGCTCGATTTCGACGACCGCGATGCGCTGCGTGTTTCCGGCAGCCTGGGCTTCGATCGCAAGGGCAACCTTGCGAAGCTCGATCTCACGCGCTTCGCGGCGACCTTCCCCGCGGCCTACGCGCGTTACGGCACCGCGTTCGTGCAGGGCCTCACGGGACTCAAGCAACTGGAAACGTCGGGTGCGGTGGCGGGATCGCTCAGTCTTGGCAGCGGCGGACTCAAGGTCCTCGATTTGCGGGCCGAGAACGTCTCGATGGACAGCCACGGTGGCAGTCTTGCCGTCGCCGGCCTGGACGGCAGGGTGGACTGGCGCGCAGGCACCTCGCGTCCAGCTACCACCTTGAGCTGGAACGCGCTGGCGTTGTACCAGATCGCGTTCGGGCCGACGAAATTGAACCTCGAGGATTCATCCGGCGCACTGACCCTGCGCGCGCCGGTCACGGTCGGCGTGCTCGGGGGGTCGTTCCGGCTCAACCGTTTCGTCTGGCGGCCCGACGCGGGCAAGGCGCAGCAACTGTCGGCGGCGTTCGCCGTGACCAATGTCGACCTGCCGGAGCTATCCAGGGCATTCGGCTGGCCGGCGTTCGGCGGCAAGCTGGGCGGTGCGGTGCCCGATTTGAGTTACCGTGGCGACGAACTCGTGTTCGGCGGCGGATTGTCCCTCGACGTTTTCGGCGGCTCGGTCACCGTCACCAATCTCAGCATGCTGCACCCGTTGGGCATCACGCCGCGACTCGCCGCCGACATCGACATGCAGCAACTGGATTTGGCGCAACTGACCGGCGTGTTCGACTTCGGTGAAATCACAGGGCGTCTGAACGGCGACATCCACGGTCTCGAACTGGTCAACTGGAAGCCGACCGCATTCAACGCCAGGTTGACCGCGAACAGTGGCGGCAAGATCAGCCAGCACGCCATCAAGAGCCTGACCGAAGTGGGCGGGGGCGGCATCGCCGGCGGCCTGCAAAGCATCGCGCTGCGCGTGTTCAAGAACTTCGGTTATTCGCGCATCGGGCTCAGTTGCACGCTGGCCAACGGCGTCTGCACGATGGGTGGCATCACGCCCGATCCGGACACGGATGACAATGGTTACACCATTGTCGAAGGCAGCGGATTGCCGCACATCACCGTGATCGGCCATCAGCGCGAGGTCGACTGGGCGACGCTGGTGAACCGGTTGAAGTCGGCGACGGAAGGCAATGGGCCTGTCATAAAGTAGGGTCGCGTAATGTGGCCGTGTACACTTCAGACGAAATGATCGGAGATACGTGATGCGCAAGTCCGCTTTCCTGCTCGTCTTCTCGCTGGCCCTGCTGGCCGGTTGCGTCACCATCAACGTGTATTTCCCGGCTGCCGCCGCGCAAAAGGCGGCCGACCAGGTGATCGGCAACATCATGGGCCCCGATGCCTCCGGGCAAACGCCGGCGCCATCCTCCAGCACGCAACCGGCGCCGTCGAGCGCGCCCGCGTCGCAACCCGAACCGCTTGCCGTGCGCGTCCTGGATGCGGTGGTCCCGGCGGCCTACGCAGCGGAATCGCAACCCAACCTGGACATACGAACCCCCTCGATCCAGGCGATCGAAGCACGCATGCGCGATCGCTTTCACTCGATCATGAAGGGGCTGCTCGCATCCGGCGCTGTGGGCTTCACCCACAATGGCGACGTTGCGATCCGCGATGCGTCGAAGATTCCGTTGGCGCAGCGCGCGCAGGCCAGCCAGGCCGTGGCCGCCGAGAACGCCGATCGCGCACAGTTGTACAAGCAGATCGCGATCGCCAATGGCCATCCGGAATGGGCACAGCGGATGCGCGAATCGTTTGCCAAGCAATGGATCAGCCGCGCGCACGCCGGGTGGTATTACCAGGACGCCTCCGGCAACTGGCAAAGGAAATGAGTACAGGATGCACTCATCCCGTGCCGGCCATGGATGGCCGATGACACGGGATCCAGAGTGATGTTCACCCGGCCACCACACAAACGTGTGTTGGGCCGGTAGCCTTACGGATGCTGAGCCGTGGCCGAAAGCCGGCTTGACATGTCTGGCAAGATGCGCGGATGACGAAACCGCCGCGCGACACGACATTCGAAACCACCATCGACGATCTTTCCCACGACGGGCGCGGTGTGGCGCACGTTGAAGGCAAGACCGTATTCGTGGCCGACGCGCTGCCCGGCGAGCGGGTGCGCGCAAAGCTGATCCGCAAACATCGTCATTTCGACGAGGCGCGCGCCGAGGAAATCCTCGTCGCCTCACCAGATCGGGTACCGCCGCGTTGCCCGCACTTCGGCGTGTGCGGTGGCTGCGCGTTGCAGCACCTGACGCCCATTGCGCAGATCACTGCCAAGCAGAACGTGCTGGCGCAGAACTTCGCACGCATCGGCCACGTCGAGCCTGCGCGCTGGTTGGCGCCGTTGACGTCGGATGTCTGGGGCTATCGCCGCCGCGCGCGCCTGTCGGTGAAGCACGTCCCGAAGAAGGGCAAGGTTCTTGTCGGTTTTCGCGAACGCGATCCGCGTTTCGTGGCGGATCTTGCGCATTGCGACGTGCTGGACCCGGCGCTTGGGGGGCATATCGAGGCGTTGGGCGCGCTGTTGAACGACATGCGGGGCTCCCCGTCGATCCCGCAGATCGAATTCTCCGCAGGCGACACGGTGCGCACGCTGGTCTTCCGCCATCTCGCGCCCCTGTCGAGCGCGGACCAGGAGAAACTCGGGGCATTCGGGCGCGAGCATGACTTCGCAATCCTGCTGCAACCGGGCGGCGCGGACAGTGTGCGGCCGCTGGCGGGCGCGATGCCGGAACTCTCCTATGCGCTGCCCGATTTCGACTTGAGCCTGGCGTTCACGCCGCTGGATTTCGTGCAGGTGAATGCGCGCATCAATCAGAAGATGATCGAACACGCGTTGCAGCTTCTGCAGCCGGCGCCGAACGACCGCGTACTCGACCTGTTCTGCGGCCTGGGCAATTTCAGCCTGCCGATTGCACGGCGGGCGGCCCGCGTGTGCGGTGTGGAAGGCGAAACCGGGCTGGTGGAGCGCGCACGCGCCAACGCCGCGGCCAACGGCATCGACAACGTTGAATTCCACGTGGGCGATCTCGCCGGTGAAGTGCGCGGCAGCACCTGGGCGCGCGCCGAATGGGACCTGATGCTGCTGGATCCGCCACGCAACGGCGCCGACGAACTACTGAAGCAGCTGCCCGGCAAGCGGGTTCGCAGGATCGTGTACGTCTCCTGCCATCCGGCTTCGCTGGCGCGCGACGCCGGTACGCTGGTGCATTCGCACGGATTCCGTCTGGCAGCCGCGGGCGTGATGGACATGTTCCCGCACACCGCTCACGTGGAATCCATCGCGATGTTCGAACGAGGCTGATTGCATCATCCCGCGGCGACTGCTTTATGATCCGCAGTCCTGTCGCACCTTTCAGTCTTGCGCATGCTGATCATCGGAATCGAAGGCAAGCAACTCGCCGAACACGAACGGGCTCGTTTGTTGGCATCCGAAGTCAGCGGGGCGATCCTGTTCACCCGCAACTACGCCGATCGTTCACAGTTGCAGGCACTGGTCGACTCGATCCGCGCCCTCCGCGGCGACGAATTCGTGATTTCGGTGGACCACGAAGGCGGCCCGGTGCAGCGTTTCCGCGAAGGCTTCACACGATTGCCGCCGCTGGCGCGCATCGGCGAGCTTTACCATCGCGACCGCGACGCCGGCATTGCCATGGCGGAAATGCACGCGATCGTGATGGCCAGCGAGGTGCGTGCCTGTGACATCGACCTCTCCTTCGCGCCGGTGGTGGATCTTGCTCGCGGCAATCGCGTGATCGGTGCGCGCGCGTTCGACGCCGACCCGCAAGTGGTGGCCGAACTGGCCGCGGCGTACGTACGCGGCATGCACCTGGCCGGCATGGCCGCGACCGTGAAGCATTATCCTGGGCATGGCTCCATCCCCGAGGACACGCATCTCGAAGCGGCGATCGATCGGCGCCCGCTGGATGCGATCCGCGCGACCGACCTGAATCCATTCGTCGACGGCCTGGCCGCCGGCGCCGAAGCCGTGATGGTCGCGCACGTCACCTATCCCGCGGTCGACGCGGTGGCGGCCGGTTATTCGAAAATCTGGATCGAGGACATCCTGCGCGGCGAGCTGGGATTCCGCGGCGTGGTGTTCAGCGACGACGTGGGCATGGCCGCGGCGGAATCGGCCGGCGGCATCGGCGAGCGCGTCACGGCGCATCTCGATGCGGGTTGCGACCTGGTGCTGGTGTGCCACCCGGCGATGGTGGATGCCGCGATCGAATCGGTGCACGGTCGCGCACCCTGCGACAGCGCGAAAGTCGCTTCGTTGTGCGGCACGGTTGCGGCGGGCTGGGATGCGTTGCTGGACGATCCACAGCACGCGCGCTTTGTGGCGGCGCTGGGTACCTTGTCTGCGCCGGAAGCGGCCCGCGCATGAGCGCGCCGGGTCATCCGCTCGCGGCGGTATTGCCGGGTGCCGAACTCATCCACGATCGAGCCGCGCTCGATGCCGCGATCGCACGCATGGGCGCGGACATCACGCGGACGCTTGCAGGTGAACGCGCGGTGTTCCTCACGGTAATGAACGGGGGGCTGTTCTTCGCCGCGCCGCTGGCGCTGGCGATCGGCTGCGACATGGAATTCGATTACGTGCATGCGACCCGCTACGGCGATGCCACGGTAGGACGCGAGGTGCATTGGCTGCATCGTCCGCGGGCGAAACTCGCCGGGCGCACGGTGATCCTGGTCGATGACATCCTGGACGAAGGCTACACGCTGGAAGCCTTGCGGGAAGATTGCATGGCCCAGGCTGCGAGGCGCGTCCTGATCGCGGTGCTGTGCGACAAGCGCCACGATCGTCGCGTGCCTGGTCTTTCGGCAGATTTCGTCGGCGTGGAAGTGCCCGACCGTTACGTGTTCGGCTACGGCCTCGACTATTACGGGCAAGGCCGCAACCTGCCTGCCATCTACGCGCTGCCGGAGGGTGAAGGATGAGCGCCGCCGCCGTTGATCTAGCCGTGATCGGGGGCACCGGCGTGTATGCGTTTCCGGGGCTGGAAAATCCCGAGCGCACCGAGATGGCGACCCGCTGGGGTGCGCCTTCCTCGGCCATCGTGACCGGCGAGGTCGGTGGCAAACACGTCGCGTTCCTCGCGCGTCACGGCGAACAGCACAGCATCGCGCCGCATCGCATCAATTACCGCGCCAACATCGATGTGCTGCACGAATTGGGTGTCCGGCGGGTGATCGGCGTCAATGCCGTGGGCGGCATTCGCGACGACATGGGTCCGAGGGTGCTGGCGATTCCCGACCAGTTGATCGACTACACCCATCGCGTATCGAGTTTCTGCGACGGCGAAGGCGAGGCGGTGCTGCACATCGAGTTCGGCGAGCCCTATACGGAATCGCTGCGCCGCACGCTGCTGGACGCGGCGCGGCTTGCGGACGTCGACATCGTCGATGGTGGTTGCTACGGCGCCACCCAGGGACCGCGCCTGGAAACCCGCGCCGAGATCGCGCGCATGCGGCGCGATGGCTGCGATCTGGTCGGCATGACCGGCATGCCCGAGGCTGCGCTCGCGCGCGAGCGCAGCATGGAATATGCCTGCATCGCCGTGGTGGCCAACTGGGCCGCGGGCTGCGGGCCCGATCCCGACGCACCCATCAGCTTCGAGGAAATTCACGAGCACCTTGCCGCGGCGACGGCCCGTTTGCCAGCCATCGTGCGGGCACTGCTGGCGGGATGAGCGACGGGGATCACAAATCAGGCTTGCGCGGGGCGAGGGTCCGACCGATACTCGTTCCCGCGGCGGGTGCGTGCCGTGATACGGATCGTTGCGAAGAGGGGTTTCAAAATGGCAGTGGGTACGGTGAAGTGGTTCAACGACGCCAAGGGCTTCGGTTTCATCACCCCTGACGGCGGCGGTGCGGACGTGTTCGTGCATTTCTCGGCGATCCGCGCCCAGGGATTCCGCAGCCTGAAGGAAGGCCAGCGGGTGAAATTCGAGATCGTGCAGGGTCCCAAGGGGATGCAGGCCTCGGAAGTGACAGGCGAAGACGAAGCCGCGTCGGCTGCTCCGGCCGCCTAGCGCGCCGGACTGTTGAGGCGATCTTTTGTTCGGAACAGCCCGTTCGAAGCGGCTGTTGTGGAAAGTCAGGCCGCGGACGGCCGTGCTGGTGCCTGCGGGCCCTTGAGGGTCGGGTGGATGATTCATCCAGCCATGCAGCGATCATGGGTGGCCGCACCACCTATGCCGCGAATTGCAGCCGGGCCAATTCCGCGTAAAGCCCGCCTTCCTGCAATAGCGCATCGTGACTGCCATCGGCCACGATGCGACCCTGGTCCATCACCACGATGCGATCGGCGCGCTGCACGGTGGCAAGCCGGTGCGCGATCACCAGCGTGGTGCGGCCGCGCCCGGCGCGCTCCAGCGCAGCCTGGATCGCGGCTTCGGATTGCGCGTCCAGGCTCGAGGTTGCCTCGTCCAGCAGCAGTACCGGCGCATCCTTCAGGATCGCGCGCGCGATGGCGATGCGCTGGCGCTGGCCGCCCGACAGCCGCACCCCGCGCTCGCCGAGCTGCGTGTCGAAACCCCGCGGTTGCTCGCTGAGGAAACCGAACGCTTCCGCGTCGCGCGCGGCCGCACGCACCGCTTCGTCGGCGGCATCGGCAAGGCCGAAGCGGATGTTGTCGGCCGCGCTGGCGCCGAAGATCACGGTCTCCTGCGGTACCAGTGCCAGCGCGCCGCGCAATTCATCCAGTTTCAACGCGCGCAGGTCCACGCCGTCCAGCGTGATG
>Ga0079220_10000206_pt1 | contig 13019 bp, 8 predicted proteins | sample GAAS100_FD_75071 | JGI IMG/M metagenome (GOLD analysis project Ga0079220, IMG submission 75071) | Agricultural soil microbial communities from Georgia to study Nitrogen management - GA AS100 | ecosystem: Environmental > Terrestrial > Soil > Agricultural land | place: USA: Georgia | collected... | reverse complement strand
TCGAGGTGGTCGGCCAGTTCGGGGTGGACGGCACGGATGCGCCGCAGCACGTCCCGGATCCGGGCGGTGACGGCCTTGCGGGCCCGCTCGTCCTCGTCGCCGAGCCGGCGCCGCCGGCCGCCGCGCCCGGTCGCGGCCGCCAGCTCGGCCAGCAGCGCCGACCGCTCGGCCCGGGCCCGGTCCGACGCCGCCGGGTCGCCGCGGGCGTCGGCCGCGTCCAGCAGCTCGTCCAGCTCCGCCAGCCGCCGCCGGTACGCCGCCCGGGCCCGCTCGTCCAGCACCGGGTCCGCACCCGGCGGCCCGCCCGGGCCGCCGCCCCACAGCCGGTACGCGGTGACCTCGGCGCCGGGGTTGGCCAGCAGCGTGGCCAGGTCGTGCAGTCCCTTGGCGTCGGCGAGGTGCACCTCGCGGCCGGCGTACCCGAGCGTCCAGGTCTCGCCGTCCCGCCGGAACGCGCCCGGAACCACCGGCACCGCCAGCGCCGCCTGCGCCGTCTGCCCGGCCAGCGCCGCCGGCCCGGCCGGCGTAGCCCACGCGGCCGGCGTGCCCTGCGGCGGTGGGAGGCCCGGCGCGCCGTCCGCGACGGCGCTGATCGTGGCGGTCCAGGCCGGCGTGCCGAGCCGCTCGCTCGCGGCCAGCGCGGCCCGCCGGTGGGCGGCGGCGTCGGCGGTGCGGCCCAGCGCGGCGGCGAGCAGGCCGAGGTGGTGGTCGACCGGGCCGTAGTACGCCGCGCAGCCGCCGACCACGACGTGCGAGCCCGCGTACGGGGCGAGCCTGGCGTAGCAGTCGGCCCGCTGCCGCTCGGTGCCGGCGGCGGTGACCCCGACCGCGGCGACGACCACCCACTCAAGGTCGTGCAGCTCGGGCAGCGCCGACATCCGCCAGCCGGCCAGCGCGGCCCTGGCGTCGGCGACCCGGCCGGCGCCGGCGGCCCCGGCGGCGGCCAGGATCGGGCGCACCGGCCACGCCGGGTCCTCCGGCGGGATGGCCGCCGGCACGTCCTCCGGCGGCGGCGGCCCGCCGGCCATGGCGAGCGCGGCGCGCAGCGTGAGGAAGACCGGCATCGCTTCCGGCGCACCCATCGCCAGCCCGAGGTCCAGACCCTCGGTGGCGAGCCGGGCCGCGGCGTCGAGGTCGCCGTCGAGCAGCGCGGCGGTCGCGCTGCGGGTCAGCGCCGCGTGCCGGCCGCGGGCGTGGCCGAGCCGGGCGGACGCCTCCGCGTACGCCCGCAGCTCGGCCCGGGCGGCCGGGTCGCCCAGCTCGAGCAGCGCGGTCGCCCGCAGCAGCACGGCCTGGGCCAGCAGCTCGGGGTCGCCGGCCGCCGCCTCGACCATCTCGTCCGCGATCGGCAGCCGGTCGGCCGCGGTGCCCGGCCGCCAGCGGGCGTCGTGCGCCGCGAGCAGCGCGGTCGCCAGCAGGGCGGGGTCGCCGACCCGGCGGGCCAGCTCGAGCGCACGGCCGGCCACGCCGGCGGCGGTCGCGTCCGGGGCGCTGTTCCAGCCGGCGTGCACCAGGTCCCCGGCCCGCGCGGCGAGCAGGGCGCAGCGGTCCCGGTCGGCGGCCGCCGGCAATGCCGCCTCCGCCTCGGCCAGCAGGCCGAGCGATTCGGCGAACTCCGCCGCCGTACGGGAGCCGAGCCGGTGCACGCCGAGCGCCGCCCGGACCAGTCCCGCCGTGTCCGCCGCCGTGTCCGCCGCCGTGTCCGCCGCCGTGTCCGCCGCCGTGTCCGCCGCCGTGTCCGCCGCCGTGTCCGCCGCCGTGTCCGCCGCCGCGGCGGCCTCGGCGGCCAGCCGCCGGAAGCTCGCCCGCGCCGCCGCGGTGTCGCCGGCCCGGTCCTGCGCCTCCGCCAGCTCCCCCAGCAACCGCCGCCCCTCCCCCGCTCCGGTGCCGGGCAGCGTCAGGGCGGCCGCGAGATGGGTGGCGGCCTCCGCGTGGCCGAGCCGGCTGCTGGCCGCGACCGCGGCCCGCTCGCACCAGCCGACCGCGTCGGCGACCGCGGCCGGCCGGGTGGGCCGGGCGGCGACCAGGTGCGCGGCCACCTCGCCCGGCTCCACCCCGGGCAGCGTGGCCAGCGCGGCTCCGATCCGCGCATGCAGCTGCTCCGCCCGGGCCGCCGGCAGGTCGGCCGCGGTCTCCCGGAACAGGTCGTGCGCGAACCGCGGCCCGTCGGCCGTACCGACCAGGATCCTGGCCCGCACCGCTTCCTCGACCAGCGCCCCGACGTCGTACCCGGCCGGCAGCACCCGGCCGAGCACCTCCGCCCGGATCCGCGGCCCGCCCACCGCCGCCACCGTGACCAGTTCCGCGCACGGGGCGGACAGCCGGGCCAGCCGCCGCTCCAGCGCGTCCCGCACGGTCACCGGCGCCGCCGCGGAGCCGAGCCGGGCGAGCTCCCGGACGAAGAACGGGTTGCCGCCGGTACGCCGGTGCAGCCGCGCCGCCAGCTCCGGGTCGGACGGCTCCCCGGTGACCGCGGCAACGACCGCCGCCACGCCGGCCGGGTCGAGCCCGGACAGCGGCAGCACGGTGCCGCGGTCGGTCGGCGGCCTCGCCAGCTCGGTGTCCCGGTAGGCGCCGAGCAGCAGCACCCGGGCGTACCGCAGGTGGGCGGCGGCGAACTCGACCAGCCGCAGCGACGGCTCGTCGGCCCACTGCAGGTCGTCGACGACCAGGACCAGCGGGCGGCGCGCGGCCAGCCCGGCGAGCGCCGTCACGACCGACTCGGCCAGCCGGAACCGCGCATCAGCCGCCGCCATCGCCGGGGTCGGCGCCGGTGCCGCGGGCCGCTCGACCAGGTCGGCGGCCGCCCCCAGCTCGGCGCCCGCAGCCCTGGCCGCCCGCAGCAGCTGGATCCACGGCCAGTACGCCGGCACCGCCGGCCCGTCCCAGCAGACCGCGGCCAGCACCAGCGCCCCGCGCTGGCCGGCCTCCCGGGCCAGCTCGCCGAGCAGCGCGCTCTTGCCGATGCCCGGCTCGCCGGCGACGAGCACCAGCCGGCCGTCGCCGGCGAGCGCCGCCGCCAGCGCGGCCCGGGCGGTGCGGAGCGCGTCGGCACGCCCCTCCAGCGTGGCCACAGCACGATCGTGCCGTGACCGGACCTAGTCCCGCAGCTCGAGCATCAGGTTCATCGGCGCGTCGGTCTCGACCGGGCGCACGGTGCCGAACCCGGCCGCGTGGGCGGTCTCGGCGAGCCGGGCCGGCCCGGCCAGCGTGCCCAGCGCCGAGCTGCCCTGGGACAGCGCGTTCGGGGTGCAGACCAGCGTCGAGACCGCGTAGAACATCCGCCCCACCGGGGTGAGGTTGCCGGTCACGCCGTCCGCCCCGGGCGGCTCGACCAGCAGCACCGCGCCGCCGGGAGCGAGCGCACCGCGGGCGCGGGTGAGCGCGCCGACCGGGTCACCGAGGTCGTGCAGCGAGTCGACGAAGGTGATCAGGTCGTACCCGCCACCCGGCAGCTCGGCGGCGGCCGCGACCTCGAAGCCGACCCGGGGCCCGACCCCGGCCTCGGCCGCCGCCTTGCGGGCGGCCGCCACCGACGCGTCGTGGTAGTCGAACCCGGTGACCTGCGCCGAAGGGAACGCCTGGGCGAGCATGATCGTCGGCGCCCCGTACCCGCAGCCGACGTCGGCGACCCGGCCGCCGGCCCGCAGCCGGTCGGCGATCCCGGGCAGCCGCTCGACCGCGCCGGCCAGCACCGCCGGCGGCAGCATCGCCCTGGTCAGCCCGTCCGTGCCCTGCCAGTAGGTCGCGTCGCGGCGGTCCCAGCCGTACCCCCGGCCGGCCCGGAACGCCTGCTCGAACTCGGCGAACCCGGCGCCCATCGAGGCGAACATCGACAGGCACGCATCCACCAGCGCGCCGCCGGGCGCCTGCAGCAGCGCCACCGCGACCGGCTCCGGCAGCGTGAACCGGTCGGTCGCCGGGTGGTAGTCGAGGTAGCCGCCGGCGGCCTGGGCCCGCAGCCACTCCCGCGCGTACGGCTCGACGATGCCGGCGCGCCGGGCCACCTCGGCCGCGGACAGCGGCCCGGCGCCGGCGAGCGCCTCCCACAGGCCGCAGCGGATGCCGAGGCCGGTCAGCACCGTCCCCAGCGAGCCGCCCAGATCGGCGGTCAGCTGCCCCAGCACGTCCTCCGGGCTCCTGTCGATCGTCATGGTCCACCTCCGCGGTCGAGACACAGTCGGGACACCCTGATGGGCGCGCGATCCGGTCTGGCGGGCGGCCAGGTCCGATCTGGCGCCCTCCGGTCGACACCGGCGGACGGGAGGACGCGATGAGCACCGCGGCGATCAACGGGACCACGCTCCGGTACGACGAGGTCGGAACCGGTCCGGTCTGCCTCGTACTGCACGGCGGGCTGGGCCTGGACCAGTCGCTCTACCGGGAGTTCGACCGGCTCGGCGACCGGCTGCGGGTGGTCCGCTACGACCACCGCGGCAACGGCCGGTCCGCCCGGCCGCCGCTGGCCACGCTGACCATGCCCCAGCTGGCCGACGACTCGGTCGCCATGGCAGACCACCTGGGAGCCGACCGGGTGCACGTGATCGGCCACTCGTACGGCGGGTTCATCGGGCAGGAGCTGGCGATCCGGCACCCGGACCGGGTCCGCAGCCTGGTGCTGGTCTGCACCGGACCGGGCGGCCTCGGTGCCGGCGAGGACCCGGCCGATCTCGGCGCGCCGGTGCCGGCCGACCTGGCGGCGGCGCTCGCCTCGGCTCCGGCCTCGGTCGCCGAGGCGGCCGCCGCGATGCTGCCGGTGCTGCACTACTACGTGCACCGCTACCCGGTGGCCGAGTTGGCCCGGCGGATGAGCGCGGTCGTCCCGGCGCCGGCGACGATGGCCCGGTCGATGGAGGTGCAAGCCGCCTGGAGCGCCGTCGACCGGCTGGCCGCGATCACCGCGCCCACGCTGGTCGTCGCCGGCTCGTACGACGTGCTCCTCCCGCCGGCGCAGGCCCGCCGGATCGCCCGCCGGGTGCCCGGCGCGCACCTGGTGGAGCTGGCCGGCAGCGCCCACTTCCCCTGGTACGACCAGCCGGCCGAGTTCTTCACCGCGCTCGACGCCTGGTATGCCGAGCAGACGGCGGGCGCGCGCCGGTGACCGCTCAGCCGACGTGGACGTGCGGGCGGCGGGCCCGGTCCCGCTCGGCCCGGCGCAGGATCTCCCGGGTGACCGGGGCGACCTCGCCCTGCCCCAGCACCAGGTAGCGGAGGAGGTTCGCGAGCGGGCTGCCCTCGGTCCAGCCGAAGTAGAGGTGCGGGCGCCGGCCGGTCAGGTCGCGCACGTGCAGCACGAGCGCGGCGAGCGCGGTCGGCACCGAGGAGCCGGTGACCGCGAGCACCCGCTGGTCCTGGTGGATCTCCCCGCGGGCGAACAGCTCGGTCTCGAAGTCGGACGGGTCGGTGACGGTGACCTCGACGAAGACCACATCGTGCTCGGAGGGCAGGTGGTGGTCCCTGACCACCTGCCCGAGCTTGGCCCGGTAGTCGGTGTGGTCGCGGCAGCCGGGCTCGTTCGCGATCAGCGTGATCTCCCGGCGGGCGGTGTCCCGGATGAACAGCTCGGCCATCGGGTCGAGCGTCACGCCGGTCACCCGCAGGTCGAACGCCCGCCGCACCCGGGAGACGAGCGAGACGAGCAGGATTCCGGCGATGAAGCAGGCGCCGATCTTCACACCGTCCGGCCGCTCGGCCACGTTCGCGCCGGTGGTGTAGACGAACACCGCGGCGATCAGGCCGAAGGCGAGCGTCGCCCGGCGCTGCCTCTTCCGCCAGCACGACAGCGTGACGGCCACCGCGGCGGAGGAGATGAGCACCAGCACGCCGGTGGCGTACGCGCCGCCCTGCGCGTCCACGTTCGCATCGAACAGCCAGGTGACGAGGAACGCGATCGCGGTGAAGACCAGGGTCAGCGGGCGGACGGCGCGGGCCCAGTCCGGCGCCATGCCGTACCGGGGCAGGTAGCGCGGGACGAGGTTGAGCAGTCCGGCCATCGCCGACGCGCCGGCGAACCAGAGGATCGCGATCGTCGAGACGTCGTAGACCGTGCCGAACGCGCCGCCCAGGTATTCGTGGGCCAGGTACGCCAGCGCCCGCCCGTTCGCGGCGCCGCCGGGCTGGAACTCGTCGGCCGGGATGAGCAGTGTGGTGACGAAGCTGGTCGTGACGAGGAACGCGCTCATGATCAGCGCGGCGGTGGTGAGCAGCCGGCGGGCGCCGGCGATACGGCCGGCCGGGTTCCGCTCGGTGTCGGTCGGGGCACCGCGGACCAGCGGCATCACCGCGACCCCGGTCTCGAACCCGGACAGCCCCAGCGCCAGCTTCGGGAACACCAGCAGCGCGATCCCCACCATGACAAGCGGATCGCTGTATTTCCCGGTCAGCGCGGTGGTCCAGTCCCCGACCACGACCGGGTGGCCGATCACGTGGCTCAGCGCGACCACGACCACCACGACGTTGAGCGCCAGGTAGACGGCCACCAGGGCGACGGCGATGCCGATCGCCTCGGAGAAGCCCTTCAGGAACACGCCACCGAGCAGCGCGAGCAGCACCAGCGTGACGGCGACCTCGTGACCCCGCAGCGCGCTGCCGACGAACGGGTTCTCCACCACGTGCGCGGTCGCGTCGGCCGCCGACAGCGTCATCGTGATGAGGAAGTCGGTCGCGGCGAATCCCAGCAGCACCAGCACGAACAGCTTGCCGCGCCAGAACGGCAGCAACCGTTCCAGCATGGCGATCGAGCCCTCGCCGCGCGGGCTCTCGCCGGCCACTCGCCGGTACACCGGCAGCGCGCCGGCCAGGGTGACCGCGACCAGCACCAGCGTCGCGATCGGCGAGAGCACGCCGGCGGCCAGCGCGGCGATGCCCGGCTGGTAGCCCAGGGTGGAGAAGTAGTCGACGCCGGTCAGGCACATCACCTGCCACCACGCGTGCCGCCGGTGCGGCGGGGGCACCGCGTGCGGCCCCGGCTCCCGGGTCGGCCGGTGGTCGGCGCCGGCGAGCAGCCAGGTGCGCACGCCGCGCCGGACCGGCACGACCGCCGTCACCGTCCACTCCGGACAGTGCCACGGTCCACACGGGACCGGATGACCCACGACACCGTGCGTCCTCTCCGCGGACCACGACGGCCCGACACCGATCACGATGCCCGCGTCCCGGCCGCCGGGCCGCGGTTATCACACGGCGCTCACGCGGCGAACGACCTTTCTAACGCTGCTCTAACACCGCGCCGGCTGCCGTTAGCGGCCCGTGAGAAACGCCGGGGACACCGTTAGCGTCCCGTGAGAACCGTTGTCGCTCGCCTCGGGGCGGGAGCAGTGTCGCCTGCGACGGTCCCGAGCACGCGAAGGAGCGAACGGTGCAGAACGGTCGGGTGCGGGTGACCCAGCGGCGTCCGGCGGGGTTCCTCGCGATCCCCGCCCTGTTCGCGCCGGTGGCGGTCTGCGGCATCCCCGGCCACACGAGCTCCGGCCCGCAGCTGTCCGCGGAGGTCGCCGTGCTGGCTCTGGTCGTCGGCGTGGTCGGCTTCGAGAGCACGGTCTCCCTCGGCCTGATCGCCGCGGGAACTTCGCTGCTGTCGCTCAACGGTTTCGCCGAAGACTCGTACGGCCAGCTCGGCTGGCACCCCGGCGTCGACCTGCGCGCGGCCGCGGTGATCGGCGCCGCGCTGGTGCTGGCCTGCGCCGCCCGGCGCGGCGTCGACCGCGCCCATCCCGGGCCCGCGGCGGAGTCGCCCGTCGCGGCGGAGTCGGAGGCGTCGGCCGAGTCCCACGTCGCGGCGGAATCACCTGTCCCTGCGACGACCACCGCCGCCCGGTCGGCGCGCCGCCGGCCCGCTCCCGACTGAGCACGCCGCGAGCGGCACGCCGCCGGTGCGGCCGGTGCCCGACGCCCCGTACCCATGAACCACCAACGTCCTGAGGATGGATTCCGATGAGCGACGTCGCCTTCGTCGTGCTGACCATCGCACTGTTCTGCGTGCTCGCCCTCGTGCTGCGGGGAGTCGAGCGGCTGTGAGCGCGGAGAACCTGGTCGGCCTCGTGCTGTCCGGCGGACTGTTGATCTTCCTGGTCGTCGCCCTGCTCTTCCCGGAGCGCTTCTGACATGAACACCACCACCGCCGCCGTCGCGATGATCGCCGTCATCGTCGCCGTGCTGGCGATCGTGCACGTGCCGTTCGGCGACTACATGGCCCGCGTCTACACCAGCCGCCGGCACCTGTCCGTCGAGCGCGGCATCTACCGGCTGGTCGGCGTCGACCCGGACCGCGACCAGACCTGGGGCGTGTACGCCCGCAGCGTGCTCGCCTTCTCGGCGGTCTCCGTCCTGTTCCTCTACCTGTTCCAGCGGGTGCAAGGGCACCTGCCGCTGAGCCTCGGCTTCGCCGACGTGCCGCCGGCGCTGGCGTTCGACACCGCCGCCTCGTTCGTCACCAACACGAACTGGCAGGCGTACTCGGGCGAGTCGACCATGGGCGACCTCGTGCAGATGACCGGTCTGGCCGTGCAGAACTTCGCCTCCGCCGCGGTCGGGATGGCTGTCGCGATCGCGCTGGTGCGCGGGTTCACCCGGAAGAACACCGACCGGATCGGCAACTTCTGGGTCGACCTGACCCGCACGTGCGTGCGGATCCTGCTGCCGATCGCCGTCGTCGTCGCGATCGTGTTCGTCGGCGCCGGCATGGTGCAGAACTTCCGCGCCGGTCTGTCGCTGACCACGCTGGGCGGTGCCGAGCAGGTGATCACCGGCGGCCCGGTGGCGAGCCAGGAGGTCATCAAGGAGCTCGGCACCAACGGCGGCGGCTTCTACAACGTCAACGCGGCCCACCCGTTCGAGAACCCGACGGGCTGGACCAACGCGCTGGAGATCTTCCTGCTGCTGGTGATCGGCTTCTCGCTGCCGCGCACGTTCGGCCGGCTGGTCGGGGACAAGCGGCAGGGGCTGGCGATCGTCGCGGTGATGGCGGTGATCCTGGTCGGCAGCCTCGCGGTCGACGAGGCGGCCCAGCACGCCGCACACGGCACCGTGCCGACCGCGGTCGGCGCTGCCACCGAGGGCACCGACGTCCGCTTCGGCGTGCCGCAGTCCGCCGTCTTCGCGACCGCGACGACCGGCACCTCCACCGGCGCGGTGGACTCCTTCCACGACTCGTACACGGCCATCGGCGGCGCGACCCTGCTGGTCGACATGATGCTCGGCGAGGTCGCGCCCGGTGGCACCGGATCGGGCCTGTACGGCATCCTCATCCTCGCGATCATCACGGTGTTCGTGGCCGGGCTGATGATCGGGCGGACACCGGAGTATCTCGGGAAGAAGATCGGCTCCCGGGAGATACGGCTGGCCTCGCTCTACCTGCTGACCACGCCGGCGATCGTGCTGATCGGCACCGGGATCGCGATGGCGCTGCCCGGGGAACGCGCCGGGATGCTCAACACCGGCGCGCACGGCCTGTCCGAGGTGCTCTACGCCTTCACCTCGGCGGCCAACAACAACGGCTCGGCGTTCGCCGGTCTCGGCGTCAACACGACCTGGTACAACGCCGCGCTCGGGCTGGCCATGATCGTCGGCCGGTTCCTGCCGGTCGTGCTCGTCCTCGGCCTGGCCGGCTCGCTGGCCCGGCAGCGGCCGGTGCCCGTGTCGGCCGGGACGCTGCCGACCTATCGCCCGCAGTTCGCCGGCCTGCTCACCGGCGTGACGCTCGTCGTCGTCGCTCTCACGTACTTCCCGGCCCTCGCGCTCGGGCCGCTCGCGGAGGGCATCCACTGATGACCACCACCCTGCCGGACAGTCCACAGCGGGCACCTCGGCCGGCGGCGCCCCGCCGGGTCTCCGGTGGCCTGCTCCACCCGGCTCAGCTCTGGCGGTCGGTACCGGACGCTCTGCGCAAGCTCGACCCGCGCACCCTGTGGCGGAACCCGGTCATGGTCATCGTCGAGATCGGGGCCGTGTTCACCACGGTGCTCGCGATCGCCGACCCGACGACGTTCGCCTGGCTGATCACGGTCTGGCTCTGGCTCACGGTCGTGTTCGCCAACCTGGCCGAGGCGGTCGCCGAGCGCCGTGGCAAGGCCCAGGCCGACGCGCTGCGCCGGACGCGCACCGACACCATCGCCCGCCGGCTCACCGACTGGCACGCCGGCGACGACCGGACCACGGTGACGATCTCGCCGACGCCGGCACCCGAGCTCGTCCGGGGTGACGTCGTCGTGGTCGAGGCCGGCGAGACGATCCCGGGCGACGGGGACGTCGTCGAGGGCATCGCCAGTGTCGACGAGTCGGCGATCACCGGCGAGTCGGCGCCAGTCATCCGGGAGTCCGGCGGCGACCGATCCTCGGTCACCGGCGGCACGAGGGTGCTGTCCGACCGGATCGTCGTGCGGGTCACCAAGGAGCCGGGCGAGAGCTTCATCGACCGGATGATCGCCCTGGTCGAGGGCGCGTCCCGGCAGAAGACGCCGAACGAGATCGCGCTGAACATCCTGCTGGCCGCACTGACGATCATCTTCCTGCTCGCCGTCGCGACGCTGCAGCCGCTGGCGGTCTACTCCAAGCAACTGCAGCCGGCGATCCCGGACACCCAGACGCTGACCGGCAACGGCGTCACCGGCGTCGTGCTCGTCTCGCTGCTCGTCTGCCTGATCCCGACCACGATCGGCGCGCTGCTGTCGGCCATCGGCATCGCCGGCATGGACCGTCTGGTGCAGCGCAACGTGCTGGCGGTGTCCGGCCGAGCCGTCGAGGCCGCCGGCGACGTGAACACGCTGCTGCTCGACAAGACCGGCACGATCACCCTCGGGAACCGGCAGGCGACCCGCTTCCTGCCGCTGCCCGGCGTCTCCGAACCCGAGTTGGCCGACGCCGCCCAGCTGTCCAGCATGGCCGACGAGACGCCCGAGGGCCGTTCGATCGTCGTGTTCGCCAAGCAGACGTACGGGCTGCGCGAGCGCGGCGAGGGCGAGCTGCGGGACGCGCGGATCGTGCCGTTCACCGCCCAGACCCGGATGTCCGGGGTGGATCTGTCCACTGCGGACGGTGGGCGGCAGGTGCGCAAGGGCGCGGCCAGCGCGGTGATCGCCTGGGTGCGCGGGCACGGCGGCACGATCCCGGCGCAGACCGGCGAGCTGGTCGACGGCATCTCCGGTTCCGGCGGCACCCCGCTGCTGGTCGGCGAGCAGGTCGGCGATGCCGCCCGGGTGCTCGGCATCATCGAGCTCACCGACGTCGTGAAGCAGGGCATGCGGCAGCGGTTCGACGAGATGCGGCGGATGGGCATCCGGACCGTGATGATCACCGGCGACAACCCGCTGACCGCGAAAGCCATCGCCGACGAGGCCGGCGTGGACGACTTCCTCGCCGAGGCCACGCCGGAGGACAAGCTCGCGTTGATCAAGCGGGAGCAGGAGGGCGGCAAGCTCGTCGCGATGACCGGCGACGGCACCAACGACGCGCCGGCGCTGGCACAGGCGGACGTCGGCGTGGCCATGAACACCGGCACGTCCGCCGCGAAGGAGGCCGGCAACATGGTCGACCTCGACTCCGACCCGACCAAGCTCATCGAGATCGTCGAGATCGGCAAGCAGCTGCTCATCACCCGCGGCTCGCTGACCACCTTCTCCATCGCCAACGACGTCGCGAAATACTTCGCGATCATCCCGGCGATGTTCGTGGCCCTCTACCCGGGCCTGGACACGCTCAACGTGATGCGGCTGTCCAGCCCCACCTCGGCGATCCTGTCCGCGATCATCTTCAACGCGCTCATCATCATCGCGCTGATCCCGCTCGCCCTCCGCGGCGTCCGCTACCGGCCCGCCGGCGCGGCCACGATGCTGTCCCGCAACCTCTACCTCTACGGGGTCGGCGGCCTCATCGCCCCGTTCATCGGCATCAAGCTCATCGACCTTCTGGTCCAGTTCATCCCCGGAGTGAGCTGACATGACCACCCGCCTGCCCGGCTGGCTCCGCCAGCACCTGGCCGCCCTGCGGATCCTGCTCGTCCTCACCGTGCTGCTCGGCCTCGCCTACCCGCTCGTGATCGCCGGGATCGGCCAGATCCCGGGACTCAGGTCGCGTGCCGACGGCTCGATCATCAGCGACGGCAAGGGCGCCGCCGGTTCCTCGCTGATCGGCCAGGCGTTCACCGACTCCGAGGGCAACCCGCTGCGACAGTACTTCCAGTCCCGCCCGTCCGCGGCCGGCGACGGGTACGACCCGACCGCGACCTCGGCGTCGAACCTCGGCCCGGAGAGCATCGTCGACGTCCCCGACAACCCGGCCACCAAGGACACCGACGAGAGCAAGCCGAGCCTGCTGACCCAGGTCTGCTCGCGCAGCCTGTACGTCGGCAGGCTGGAGGGCATCGACGGCTCCCGGCCGTACTGCACCCCCGACGGCAAGGGCGCCGTGCTCGCCGTGTTCCACGCCGGTCCCGGCTACACCGGCCCGGTGACGCGGGTGGTCAGCCTCGACCAGCCCTGCCCGGACACCCCGTTCCTGACCGCGTACCAGCGTGTGCCGGTGGAGTGCCGCAGCGACGGTGAGGACGTCTCGCTCGGGCAGGTCGTCGCGATCCGCGGAATTGCAGCGGCGAGGCCGGCAGTGCCGGCGGACGCGGTCACCGCCAGCGGCAGCGGGCTGGACCCGCAGATCAGCCCGGCGTACGCGGACCTGCAGGTCGCCCGGGTGGCCAAGGCACGCAACCTGCCGGTCACCCGGGTGCGGCAGCTGGTCCGGGCCAACACCGCCGGCCGGTCCCTCGGGTTCCTCGGCGAGCCGGGCGTCAACGTCCTCACGCTCAACCTGGAACTCGACCGCATCGCCCCGGTCGCGCCATGAGCGCTCCGATGCCGGCGGGGCGGGGCACGCTTCGCGTCTACCTGGGTGCGGCGCCCGGGGCCGGTAAGACGTACGCGATGCTGGGGGAGGCGCACCGGCGGCTGGAGCGTGGTACCGACGTGGTGGTCGGTGTCGTGGAGACGTACGGGCGGGCTAGGACGGCGGCGCTGGTGGAGGGTCTGGAGGTG
>Ga0079220_10000204_pt1 | contig 13034 bp, 7 predicted proteins | sample GAAS100_FD_75071 | JGI IMG/M metagenome (GOLD analysis project Ga0079220, IMG submission 75071) | Agricultural soil microbial communities from Georgia to study Nitrogen management - GA AS100 | ecosystem: Environmental > Terrestrial > Soil > Agricultural land | place: USA: Georgia | collected... | reverse complement strand
GATCCACTCGCGTTTGATCGCGGACTGCTCCAGCGCCGCTTCACCCCGTCGGTCCGTCGCAACGTCGGGCGATGCGAGGCCAGCCAGCTGCGCTGATCGGTTGTTAGCACTTGCTGAATCTGTGCATGAAGCGTCTTGTTCGCGGTGACGAGACGCTCCCGCGCCGGCGCCGTCTGGGCGAAGAAGGAACGCCGTTGCTCCACCGTCATCCGCATTCCGGATGCGTGCGCGGCCCGCGCCTGCTTCGCGACGCTCGCGAGTGCCGCGAAATCGTCTTTGTGAGACACCCGGTACGCGCTCATCAGCGACCGAATCTGCGTCCGCTGCGCGGCGCTCAACTGCAGCGACGGCGGCAACCGCCGTGCGAACATCAGTCCTCCACCCATCATGCCGAATCCGCGTCGCCCGAATCCCCAGGGCCCGGCGGAGTCGTTCGTGACCGCGGTGAGCGAATTCTCCGGTGACGGCACCGTCGTCGGCGCCGTGACGTCGTTGGCGCACGCCGCCACGGAACTGGCGACGAGTACAAGCAGCATCCTCCGCATCGCGCTTACCTCCGAATGGCATCGGGTCAGGACCGAAAGACGACGGCCGGCGCGGCGATGTTAAGAGCCGCTGGTGGCCCATCGGCGGTTCTTAGTGAATAATCAATATCACGAACCACGGGCCACCTTTCACCAGCCATCCGCTTGCTGTCCCGTCTCTACGCCCGCGCCGCCGGGATGCCACTGCTGATTGGCCTCCTCGTCGTGACATTCGCGATCGCGGCCGATCTCGCGCACGAGGCGTGGACCACGGCGCTGTCACAGCAGCAGACTGCCGAGCGCGCCCTACGCGATTTCGTGCGTTTCTCGGCGACGAGCACGACATATGAGGCGCAAGCCTCCATCGAGCTGGGTCTGCGGACGTTGTTCGGGGCCGTCGGGCCCCGCGCCGTGGCGGGTCCAGAGGCATTGCAACAGGCCGCGGCGCGAATCGCCGATTGTCACTGCGCGCCGGTTTTTCACCCGAGTTACTACTTCCGGCTCGCTCTTCCGAATCGCGATCTGCGGACGTCTGGTGACGCGACGCCATCGGACCTCGAACAGCAGTGGCTCCGCGACACCGTTTCCGCGCACGTGCGCGCGGTGCGCCATCCGGATTGGGATGCTTCACTCATTTACGGTGGGGTCGACTCGCGGCCACGCGTCGTCGCCTACGCGCTGCGAGCCGGCAACATCGCGTACGGGTTCGTGAGCGACGTCGCGTCTTTCGGTGATGCGAGCTTCGCGCGCGTCGTGCGCAAGCGCTTTCGCCCCGACGCCGAGCTCGCGCCGCACGCCGCGACCTACGACTCACTGATGAGAACTCTCGTATTGGCACCGGACGGCCATGCGGTCTACGACGCGAATCCGCGGCGCGCGGAAGTTCGCGTGACGATGGTCCCTGCTGCCGGCCACGAATCCTACGTGCCCGGCGTCGAGTCCGTCACGGCCATGACGATCTTTGCCGACACCGTACACCTCGGCGGCCAGTTCGCCGACCTGCGCCTCGACGTCGCGTTCGCGACGAGCGAGCCCGGCTCGCTCACCGCGGGTGGTTTGCCGCGCTCGCGCCTCTTTGCACTGCTTGGCATGCTGGTGCTGATGGCCGGACTCGTCGCGGTGGCGGTGCTCCAGCTGCGACGCGAGCACGAGGTCTCACGTCTCCGTGCCGACCTCACCGCCGGAGTGTCGCACGAGCTGCGCACGCCTCTCGCGCAGATCCTTCTCTTCGGCGAGACGCTGATGCTCGAGCGAACGCGCTCGGATCGAGAGCGGCGCGCTGCCGCCGAAGTGATTGTCCGCGAGGCGCGGCGACTGATGCATCTGGTGGAGAACGCGCTGCATTTCACGCGCGCGGACCGCAAGCTGCTGCATCTGTCGCCGGAATCGATCGACCTGGCTGCCGTGACGCGCGAGATTCTCGTCAGCTTCGCGCCGCTCGCGTGGGCGGCGAAGGTGACGTTGCGCGAGGTCATCGCGGAATCCGCGCCCGCGTTGATCGACGGCGCCGCCTATCGGCAGATCGTGATCAATCTGATCGAGAACGCGGTGCGCTACGGACCGGCTGGACAGACGGTCACGGTCCACGTCGAGCGTCTCGAGGATGGCGCGCGGCTCGTCGTCGAGGACGAAGGGCCCGGCATCGCCGTCGGCGATCGTGAGCGGGTGTGGGCACCCTTCGTCCGCCTAACGAGCCAGCGACAGGCCGGATTGGGAACGGGAATCGGTCTCGCCGTCGTGCGCGATCTCACGTCGCGCCATGGTGGCCGCGCTTGGATCGAGCGCGCCGACTCTGGGGGCGCGCGCTTCGTCGTCGAGCTGCCATCGGGCGCGCGGCCGGAGAAAGTCCTGGGCCAGAACGCCGGCGCAGCCCCCAGCCGCGCGGTGCTCTGACCAGACTCTGACGTTGGCGCTGTCTCACAGCGTCGCGCCGTCGGTAATTGCGTTCACCAAACTCTAACCATCCGAGGGCGGCGAAAGTCTGTCGGCGCTCCGGGACTGGGCGTATCCGTTGTATACAAATTCCTCGTCCCCTAGCCCCTCTCTCGATGTCTCTCCTTACGCGGAAGTCGCTCGCCGATCTGCGCGCCGAGTCGGAGCGCAGCCTCCTTCTCCGATCGCTGGGGCCGCTCAACCTAACGGCGCTCGGCATCGGATCAATCATCGGCACCGGCATCTTCGTCCTGACCGGGACGGCGGCGTCGCAGAATGCCGGACCCTCGCTGGTGCTCTCGATGATCATCTCCGCGGTGGGATGTGCCTTCGCTGGGCTCTGCTATGCGGAGTTCGCGTCGATGGTCCCAGTCGCCGGAAGCGCGTACACCTACGCCTACGCCACCGTCGGCGAGATCTTCGCGTGGATCATCGGATGGGATCTGATTCTCGAGTACGCGCTGAGCGCGTCGACGGTGGCGGTGGGATGGTCGGGGTACTTCGTGAGTCTCTTTCGCGATCTTGGCATCGCGATCCCGCCCGCGTTGACCGGTCCACGCGGGGCCTCGATCACGCTCGCCGATGGCTCAGTGGTGCAGGGAATCTTCAACGTGCCGGCGGCATTCGTCGTGCTCTTGGTCGCGGCGCTGCTCGTGATCGGCATCCGGCAATCGGCGGGGACGAACACGGCACTCGTCCTCATCAAGTCGCTGGTGCTCGTGCTCTTCATCGCGCTCTGCTGGTCGTATATCCGGCGGGAGAACCTGACGCCATTCATCCCACCTAACGACGGCAGCTTCGGGCATTTCGGATGGAGCGGCGTCCTTCGTGGTGCCGGCGTTATGTTCTTCGCGTACATCGGCTTCGACGCCGTCTCGACGACGGCACAGGAAGCGAAGAATCCGCAGCGCGACATGCCGATCGGAATCCTCGGCTCTCTCGCGATCTGCACCGTTCTCTATATACTCGTCGCGATCGTGCTCTTGGGGATCGTCAGCTATCACCGCCTCAACGTCGCCGATCCACTCGCGGTCGGCATCGACGCGACGGGACTCAAGTGGTTCAGCCCCGTGATCAAGGTGAGCGCGCTCTTCGGGCTCTTCAGCACGATGCTCGTCCAGCTGCTCGCGCAGACGCGCATCTTCTTTTCAATGAGTCGCGACGGTTTGCTGCCCGGCCTTTTCGGCGTCGTGCATCCGGGCTTCCGCACGCCGTATCTCAGCACGATCCTTACCGGCGTGATCATCGCTTTCGCCGCGGGCCTGCTTCCGATCGGCCTCCTCGGCCAGCTCGTGAGCATCGGCACGCTGCTCGCCTTCGTGCTCGTCTGTATTGGCGTCGTTATGCTCCGACGGACCGCGCCGAATCTCGAGCGCCCGTTCCGCACGCCTTTCGTACCGACCGTGCCGATTCTCGGGGCGGTGATTTGCCTCGCGCAGATGATCGGTCTTCCGCTCCAGACCTGGATTCGGCTCCTGATCTGGCTCGTCACCGGGCTCGTGATCTACTTTGCGTATAGCCGACGGCGTGCGTACGCTGTTCGCTTCGCGCGCGTCGAGGCTGAGAAAGCTGCCTAACGACAGAGGGTAGGGTTTTTAGGTGCTGGGTTCTAGCCATCACGTTCTAGCACCTAGCACCTAGCACCTAGCACCCAGGCACCTAGTACCCAGCACCCAGTACCCAGCACCCAGCACCAGCCTGCATTGACGCGGATTCTCATCATCGAGGACAATCACGATCTCGCCCGAGGTCTCGCGAACAATCTCGAGATCGAGGGCTACGACGTGGATGTCGTGCATGATGGCGCGGAGGGATTGAAGCGCGCGCGTGCGAGCGCCGCATCGTTGATCATTCTCGATCTCGCGCTTCCGGGACTCGACGGTTATCGCCTGCTCGCTTCGCTGCGCGGGGAGCGCAATGACGTACCGGTGCTCATTCTCACCGCGCGCAGTGAGGAAGCGGACAAGGTGCGCGGCTTCCGCTACGGCGCCGACGATTACGTGACGAAGCCATTCGGGCTGCTCGAGCTGCTCGGACGCGTCAACGCGCTCTTGCGTCGCGCTGGTACGCCACCGCGCACCAATGGCCTCTCGTCAGGCGAGCGCATCCGCTTCGGCGAGATCGAAGTGCGGCCGAGCACGCACGGCGTTTATCGTCGCGGTTTTCCGGTGAGCTTACGGCCGAAGGAGTTCGAGCTGCTCATGGCGCTGCTCCGGCGCGGCGGCGAAATCGTGCCGCGGCTCGATCTCCTCCGAGACGTGTGGGGATACGACGCGGACGTGGTGAGTCGCACCGTCGACACACACGTTGCCGAGCTTCGGCGAAAGCTCGAAGACGATCCGGCGAATCCTCGTTACATCGTGACCGTGCGCAAGGCCGGATACCGCATCGCACTCGATTGACCACGCCGCACGCGACAACGTCGCGGCATTCGTCACGGCCTCGTACCGGCTCATCACGGCCACGGGCGGCTCGTGGAGAAGACGCAAAAATGCGTGACTTCTCAACCCCGAATCGGGTTCAACACAACAGCGGAAATCGCCGCGCCTAGTCTTTGCGCGTCGTTTCGGATTCGCATACATCTGCCTTACAAGTGGATGACGCGAACCATTCCGTCTCGCAGCCGTGCGCACGGCGGTCGCGCGGCACAGACCCTCGGGGGAAACGGAGGCCCGAATGGCTTGGATTCGAAGGCTCGGCGTCAGCGCGATGGCGCTCGCACCGATGCTCGCGTCGGCACAGCAGCCGACGGGTACGATCACCGGACGCGTCGTCGATCGTGGCACGCAGCAGCCGGTGGTTGGTGCGACGGTTCGTGTCGTCGGCACGACTCGAGGTGCACAGACGACGGATCAAGGTACGTATCGCATCACCGGTGTTCCGGCGGGTGCGGTGAACGTGCAAGCACTTCGCATCGGGTACGCTTCGATTACGCGACCGATCACGCTCAGCGCGAACGAAACGGGCACGCTCGACTTCACGCTCGAACCCGCGGCGACGACGCTCGATGTCGTTCAGGTGACCGCCACCGGACAAGAACAATCGCGCCGCGAGAGCGGGGTGTCGACCGCGACGATCAGCGTGCCTACCGAAGTGCCCCAGGCCGCGGTATCGAATCTCCAGACGGTCCTCTCCTCGCGCGCGCCCGGCGTGCTCGTACAGGAGGCCAGCGGAACCACGGGCAGTTCGGCGCGCATCCGCATTCGCGGATCGAACAGCGTGTCGCTCGTCAATGATCCGCTCGTCATCGTCGACGGTATTCGCGTCAACAACGACCAGGGCGCGACAAGCATCGGCGTTGGTGGTCAGGTGCCGTCGCGGCTGAACGACATCAACCCCGAAGAGATCGATAACATCGAGATCATCAAAGGGCCCGCCGCCGCGGCGCTGTACGGCACCGCCGCGTCGAACGGCGTTATTCAGATCACGACGAAGAAGGGGCGGCCCGGCCGAACGAAGTGGACGATGCATACCGAAGCCGGATCGCTGAACGAAGTCACCGCCTATCCCACCAACTATTGGATGCTCGATCTCGCGAGCCCATTCGTGAATCCGGGCGACACGCTCTTTCCGTGCACGCTCGATTTCCAGTCGCGGCACATCTGCAGCAACACGACGAAGCTCGTGTCGTTCAACCCACTCGAGGACGCGAGTCCGTTCATCCGCGGCTGGCGCGAGCGCTACGGCGCCGATGTCGCCGGCGGTTCAGACCTCGCTCAATACTTCGTGAGCGGCGACTTCTATAGAGAGCAGGGCGTCTATACGATCAATCGCCAACGTCAGATCTCGCTTCGCGGCAACATTCACAGCCAGCTGCGCGAGAACTTCGATCTGTCGCTGAACACGGGCTACGTGCAGAACCGTCTCCGCGTTCCGCAGAACGACAACAACGTGCGCGGCATCATTCCTGGTGGTTTGCTCGGACCGGCGATTGCGGGCTATGGCCGCTTTGGTGGCTATGGTTTCGACTCGGTCGCCGACATCCAGGCGATCAATTCTCAGCAGAACGTCGAGCGATTCACCGGTTCGGTGCGCTCGGCGTGGCAGCCGCTCACTTGGTTGTCGGCGATCGGCACGGCCGGCATCGACTTCGCCAATCGCATCGACCAGGAGTTCATTCCGCCGGCGAGTGCTGGCGGTCCGACGAGCCACTTCTCCGACGATCGCGTCGGCAAGCGCACGTCGAATCCGTTCCAGGATTTCGTCTACACGTCGAACCTCGGTGTCACGGCGACCTTCAATCCGCGGTCGGATCTGCGGTCGGCGACGTCGACAGGGGTGCAGTACAACGACGAGATCACGCGCGCGACACTGGCATTCGGCCAAAATCTGCTCGCTGGAACCGGATCCCTGAATGGCGCAACGGCGCTCTTCGCCGTCGGCGAGACCAATGTCGAGAACAAGACGTTAGGCGGCTATCTGCAGGAACAACTCTCGTGGCGCGAGAAGTTATTCGTCACCGGTGCGCTGCGCGGTGACAAGAATAGCGCCTTCGGACAGGACTTCCGCAAAGTCCTGTATCCCTCGGCGAGCGTTTCGTGGGTTCTCGGCGAAGAAGGGTTCTTCCCGAAGCAGGACTATCTCTCCTCGTTGCGCTTGCGCACCGCGTATGGCGAGAGCGGCCAGCGACCGAATTTTCGCAACGCCGTGCGATTCCTCGCGCCAAGCGCAGTCGCCATTCGACAGGGTTCGACGGAGAGCGTGAATGTTCCCGGCTTCTTCGTCGGTGGCATCGGCAACATCGGCCTCAAGCCCGAAATCTCGAAGGAGTACGAGATCGGTTTCGACGCCGGCCTCTGGCGCGACCGGATCGGCACGGAGATCACGTATTACAGCAAGAACACGACTGACGCGATCGTCGCGCGGCCGATTCCGCCCTCGCAGGGCGAAGCGACGACACGCCTCGAGAACCTCGGTCGCGTGAAGAACGCCGGCTTCGAGTACTCGATCAACGCGCAGCTCTTCGACACGCGCGTCCTGTCGGGCACCGTGCTCCTCAACGGCAGCACGAGCGCGAACAAGCTGCTGAGCCTCGGCCAGGGCATCCCAACGATCATCTTCGGCTCCAACGGCACGCAGCGCCACCAGGCGGGCTACCCGTTAGGCGGCTACTGGTCGGTGCCGATCCTGAGCTACGGCGACAAGAACGGCGACGGGATCATTAGCCGCACGAACTGCAAGACGACCAACGGCGTCGCCAATCCCAAGGGCGCCTCGCTGCCAGCGTGCGAAGTCACGCTCGGTGACACGGCCGTCTACCTCGGCTCGCCCTTCCCGAGCCACGAGCTGTCGTTCACGCCCCAGCTCACCTTCTACAAGAACGTCACCGTACGCGCGCTCTTCGATCACCGCGGCGGTCAGAAGTTGTTCAACTACACCGAGCGCTTCCGCTGCGTCAGCTTCGGCAACTGCCGCGCGGCCAATGACAAAACCGCGCCACTGGATCAGCAGGCGCGCTACATCGCGGGTCTGATGGGCACCGACGTCGGCTATCACGAGGACGCGAGCTTCACGAAGCTCCGGGAGCTCTCGGTGAGCCTCGGCGTGCCAGTGCGATACGTCTCGCGGTGGGGCTTCAACGGCGCGACGCTCACGCTCGCCGGTCGCAACCTGCACACGTGGACCAAATACACCGGTCTCGATCCCGAGATCAACGAAAACGGTGGCTTCAACTTCAGCACCGACGAGTTCCTGACGCAACCGCACGTTCGCTACTACACGGCTCGTCTCGACCTCGGTTGGTAAGCCCCCTACTCACTCGCGCATGAAAGAGGCTCATCTGATGATCAATCGATTATTGCGGCATCACGTCGGTGGGCGAGGAGCATGCCTCGCCGCCGCCGCGTTGCTCTTGAGCGCTTGCTCGATCGACAAAGTGCTCCAGGTTCCGGATCCCGACGTGTCGAGACCGACGGACGTGTCGGGCAAGGCGGCACTGCCGACGCTTCGCGCGGCAGCGATCGGCGACTTCCAGGTTGCGTTCGCCGGCACCGGAGGCGCCACTGGATTGGAGGGGCTCGTCAATATGACGGGCCTCTTCACGGACGAGTTTACGTTTACTGAAACTTTCCCGACTCGTGTTCAGGTCGACCGCCGCGCCATCGATCGAAATAACTCGACGATGCTCGCGATCTATTTCCAGGCCCAGGCGGCTCGGCAATCAGCATTCCGCGCCGAGAGCGCCTACGCCAAGCTCTCGCCTAACGACTCGGCGTACTCCGAGGTGCTGAGCCTCGAGGGCTACTCCTTCATACTGCTCGCCGAGAGCTACTGCTCGGGCGTGCCGATCACGAAGACCGACGCATCGGGCAAGGTGTTTCCCGGGCAACCGATTACCACCCAGCACTTGCTCGATTCGGCGATCAACCGCTTCACTGCGGCGCTCACCGTCGCCAATGCGGCCGGCAGCTCGTACCTCGCCAACCTCGCTCGTGTTGGCCAGGCGCGTGCCCTGATCTTCAAGGGCAACAGCAACCTCGACGCCGCGGCGGCCCTCGTCGCTTCGGTGCCGACCACCTTCAACTACCGCATCTTCTCGAGTGACAACACCGATCGTCAGATCAACGGTGTGTTCGAGCTGCAGTATCTCGAGGGTCGTTGGAGTCAAGCCGACGAAGAGGGTACGAATGGCTTGCCGTTCCTGAGCGCCGAGGACCCGCGCGCGCCGTTCGTCGATCTTGGCGCCGGCTTCGATGGTGTGCGGGAGGTCTATGGCTCGCTGAAGTATCCGAGCCGCGACGCGAGCACCGTCCTCTCGAGCGGAATCGAAGCGAAGTTGATCATTGCCGAGGATCTTCTCACGTCGAATTACGCCGGCGCGAATGGTACACTGTCAATTCTCAACGCGCTTCGCGCCAACATCGGAATGACTCCGTTGGCGCCGGCCGCGACGGCGCCGGAGCAGGTCGATCAGCTGTTCAGCGAACGCGCATTCTGGCTCTTCCTCACGGCGCACCGGCTTGGCGATTTGCGCCGCCTGTCCCGCTCGGTCGCCAACGACGGATACGGCCGCAACTCGGAATCCGTATTCCCGACCGGCGTCTACACGGGACGTGGCGGCGGTGTCTACGGACCCGATGTCAACTTCCCGCTGCCGATCGACGAGTCCAATTCGAATCCCAACGTGCCCGGTTGTATCGATCGCAATCCATAACGGCGGTTCGGCCCGAAGCGAGGCCCTCTCCACTCGGAGAGGGCCTTGTTTTTTGCCGCCACGCGCAGTCAGCGCGAGATTTCAGGCGTGACGACGCTTCCCCCTCCGACACAGCCGCATCCGCAATCAAGGCCGCCCGGCCGTCTGTCTCTACTCGTTAGGTCGACGACCGAGCGGCCGGCGATCGCCGCCGGGCTCCGCGCGGCCGTCGCGACGATGGTGCCGCTGCTCGTCACGCAAATGCTGCATTCGAGTGGCGGCACGTGGGCGAGCCTCGGCGGCTTCAACGCCGCGGTCGCCGATCGCGGCGGCGCGTACCGAACCCGCGCGCTGACGATGGGAACGCTCACCATTGGCGCGGCGATCGCGGTCGTCATTGCCGGACTCGCGCATGGCCAAACATGGCTCGACGTGCTGCTCACCTTCGTCGTCGTTGGAGCGCTCAGTCTGGCGCGCGAGTTTGGCATCAGCGCCGGCGGCGTCGGCATCAGCATCGCCGTGTCCTTTGTGATCTCCCTCTCCGCGCCCTCGCCGAACGGGCACGATGCGTTGATGCGTGGTGCCTATCTCGCAGCCGGCGGCGTGTGGTCGATGCTGCTCGCGCTCGTGCTCTGGCCACTCCGGCCGCTTCGCCCACTGCGAGTCGCCACGGCGCGCGCCTATCGCGACCTTGCCGATTACGCGTCCGCCATCGGCGCACTCGATGGGGCGTCGCCTAACGACGAACAGCGTGAGGCGTTGCAGCAGCACAAGCGCGTCGTACGAGACTCGATCGAAGTGGCGCGATCGATCGTCGCGGTCGCGAGGCGAGGTGGGCAGGGAGAGGCGCGCCGCGGCGAACGCCTGCTGCTGCTCGTGCAGGGCGCGGATCTCGTGTTCGGCACGCTCATCGCCATCAGCGAGATGCTCGACGGAACACCCGAAGCGGACGCGCACGTCGTCGCGCTCCGTGCAAGGACTGCTTTGGCGCGCTTCGCAGCGGCCGGGCGCCAGATCGCGACGACGATCGAGGTCGATCCAGACGCCCCGCGCACGCTTCATCCAGCATCGGTCGAGAAGCCGGCGTCGGCAAATAGCCCGTCGGCGATTCATGCGACGCGGTTGCTCGAACAACTCGAGGAGTACACGACGGTACTCGCCGCGAACGCCGACGCGCTCGAGAGCGGACGTCCTCCGGCGATTCCACCGGCGCTCGCCGTGCTTACCGTCGTCGATGATCGCCCGCCCGTGCTCGAGACGCTGCGCGCGAGTTTGACCATGGATTCGCTGGCCATGCGCCACGCACTCCGCGTCGCGATCGTCACCGCTGTCGCCGTCCTCGTGACGCGGCTGCTCCACCTGCCGCGCGGCTATTGGGTGACGCTCACTGTGATCATCATTCTCCAGCCCTATGCCGGCGCGACTTTGCTCAAAGGACTTCAACGAGTTCTCGGCACCGTTGCTGGCGCGCTCCTCGCCGTCGCTCTCGTCGCCGTGGTTCGAGATCCGCGCGGCCTGCTCGTCGTGATCTTTGTGTTCGCGGCGATTTGCGTCGCCTTCCTCCGCGTGAACTACCTCATCTATTCGATCTTCCTGACACCAACATTCGTGCTCCTCGCCGAAATGAGCGCGGGCGACTGGCATCTCGCCGAGATCAGAGTTCTGAATACTCTCATCGGCGGCGCGCTCGGTTTGGCCGGCTCGTGGCTCCTTTGGCCGATGCCGGAACGCGATCGCTTTCCCGAGCTCGCCGCGAAGGCGCTCCTTGCCGCGGCAGCGCACGCGCGCATCGTCGCCGCCGTGTGGAATCGAACGGACGACGAGTCGAGTGTCGCCTTGGCGGCGGCGCGTCGCGACGCGGCGCTGGCGACGACGAACGCCGAAGCGTCGTTCGAGCGTATGGTCGCGGAGTCAGCCAGCCGCCGTCGTGAGCTCGAGCCCGGAACAACCCTTCTGGCCTTCACGCGCCGTCTCATCGCCGCCGACATTGCCCTCGGTACGCTGCGACACGCCCCGGAGGCCGCGGCGATCGGCGCCGACGTCACGCGCTTCGTCCAGCACCTAACGAATGCGCTCGAGTGCACCGCCGGCGCGGTCGCGGCGCGCCGCGCGCCGACGGGCTGCGTGGCCTTTTGGCCAGACGGTAGCGCCCACCCCGGGCTGACGATACCACAATTCAATCGCGTGCTCCGGCAGCTCGACATTATACAAGGCGCCGCCGAGCGACTCGCCGCGACTTGACCGCGGCGCGCACGCGTCGACAAAGTTCGGCCGACTCTTTTGGAGGCAACGATCGCCAACGCGACCCACATGCGCGCCGCCACGATCAGCAAGGCCGGCGGACCGGACGTGCTCGAGATGCGCGACACCGAACGGCCAGAGCCCGGATCGGGTGAAGTGCTGGTACGCGTGCGCGCGAGCGCGCTCAATCGCGCCGATCTCCTTCAGCGCGAAGGCCGTTACCCCGCGCCGCCCGGCTGGCCACAGGACATTCCGGGGATGGAGATCGCCGGCGAGGTCGTCGCCCGCGGACGCGGCGCAGCCTTATGGAAGGAGGGCGACCGGGTCTTCGGCATCGTCGGCGGCGGCGGAAACGCCGAGTTTATCGTCACGCACGAGCGGACGCTTGCCGCAATTCCATCGAACCTCTCATGGACGGATGCGGCGGCAGTTCCCGAAGCGTTCATCACGGCGCACGATGCGTTGGTGACGCAGGCGGAAGTGCGGCCGTCGGAGCGCGTTCTCATTCACGCGATCGGAAGCGGCGTCGGCCTGGCGGCAATGCAGCTCGCGCGCGCGGCCGGCGCGATCCCCATCGGTGACGCTCGCAGCGCGGACAAGCTCGACCGCGCACGCTCACTCGGCCTCGCCGAAGGAATTGCGGTCGGCGACGACACCGGCATCATCGCCAAGCGCGTGCTCGAGTGGACGGGTGGCGTCGGCGCCGAGATCGTGCTCGATCTCGTGGGCGGCCCGTACACCGCCGCGAGCATCGCCGCGGCCGCGCCGAAGGGTCGCATCATGCTCATCGGGACGATGGCGGGCCGCGACGCCTCGCTCCCACTCGGCGTCATCCTCGGCAAACGCCTAACGATTCGCGGGACGGTGCTCCGCGCCCGTCCCATCGAGGAAAAGATCACGGCGACCCGCGCCTTCGCGACGCAGGTCGTCCCACTTCTTGCCAGCGGCACCCTTCGTCCCGTCGTCGATCGCGTCTTTCCCCTCGCCCAAATCGCCGCCGCGCACCGCCACCTCGAGAGCAACGCGACATTCGGGAAGGTCGTGCTCGATCACGGTTGATTCCTTCGAATGACAGTCAGCCGAATCTCCTCCATGCTATCACGTTCACTCCTCGCACTCCTCGCACTCCTCGCGCTTCCACTGCCGCTCCTGGCGCAGAACAGACCCTCGACAACGACGGCTATCGACACGACACGCTACGAGCG
>Ga0079220_10000201_pt1 | contig 13055 bp, 15 predicted proteins | sample GAAS100_FD_75071 | JGI IMG/M metagenome (GOLD analysis project Ga0079220, IMG submission 75071) | Agricultural soil microbial communities from Georgia to study Nitrogen management - GA AS100 | ecosystem: Environmental > Terrestrial > Soil > Agricultural land | place: USA: Georgia | collected... | reverse complement strand
GTCGGGCCGGGGGCCGCCGGCCGCCACACCGGGATCCAGGGGCTCGGCCCGCCGTACCGTCCGGCGGCGGCGGCGATCGGTGGCGGCGTTGGCGACGATACGCAGCAGCCAGGGGCCGAACGGCCGTCGCGAATCGTACTGCTCGAGCTTCACGAGCGCCGCGAGCATCGCATCCTGCGCGGCGTCGTCCGCGTCGTCCGGATTGCCGAGCACCGCCCGCGCTACCCGGCGCGCGACGCCGGCGTATCGCTCGACCAGCGCGCCGAATGCGGCCCGATCGCCCGCGACCGCCCGGGCCACCAGGTCCGCCTCGTCTTGCTGTGCTATACGCGCAGCCTGTTGCCGGGGTTGGGGCATGGGTGGGTGGGGCTCAGCCATCATCCACGTCCCTGTTGCGGCGCCGCTCGAAGGCGTACAGGGCGAAGATCACTGCCAACGCGAACGCGCCGACGGCGAGCACGATGGCCATCGCGCGCGGGAACACAAGCAGCAGCACGCCGGCGCCGGCGCACGCGAGCGCGGCCGTCGAGGCAATGGCGCGACGCAGCCCGCCAGCCACACGTCGCAGCGCCACGACCGCCACGGCCCCCAGCTCGTACCCCGAGCGTTTGTGCGGCGTGTCGCCGCCGGGCTCCGGGGCCGGCGCGCCGACCAGGCGCGGCGGCAGCGGGAGGCGCCGCGGCCGCAGCACGATCTCGCGACTCGCCGCCAGGTCGCGCCGGAACTGCGCCGCGAGCTCTCCGGTGAGCTCCTCGCATTCGGCCGCGATGTCGAGCTCGAAGTTCGTGAGCAGACTCGAGACGTTCAGGTTGCTCGAGCCGACACGCGCCCAGCGCCGGTCCACCACCAGCGTCTTGGCGTGGATCATCGGCCCCTGGTACTCGAACACACGCACCCCGGCGCGCAGCAGCTCGCGATAGCCGACGCGGGTCACGCTGCGCACCACGGGCAGGTCGCTCGCGCCCGGGACGAGCAGCCGCACGTCCACGCCGCTCCTCGCCGCGTCGATCAGGCTGGCGTACAAGGGCGCAGGGGCGATCAGGTAGGCGTCGGTGATCCACAGGCGCTCCGCGGCGCTCGCCGCGAGCAGCTGCACCGCGCGATAGACCCGCGCGCGCCCGGGCACGCCTTCGACCACGCGGACGGTCGAGTTCCCGCAGGGCGCGGGATCGGCCGCCAGCTCGTCGACCGGGAGGGCGCCCCCGGCCCGGCGCCAGATGCGGGCGAACGCCACGTCAAGCGCCGCGGCCGCCGGGCCGCAGACGGCCACCATGGTATCGCGCCACGGCCGCCGTCCGCGCGCGGGATCGCCCGCCCATTCATCGCCGATGCACAGTCCGCCGAGCATCGCCCAACTGCCGTCGGTGACGACGAGCTTGCGGTGATCGCGCTGCAGCAGCTCGAACGGGCGGGGCGTGAGGAGCGGATGAAAGGCGCGCACTTCCGCGCCCGCCTGACGCAAGCCGCGCCAGAAGCGGTGCGAGGTGCCGAACGAGCCGAACGCGTCGTACAGCACGCGGACGCGCACCCCGGCGCGCGCCCTGTCGGCGAGCGCGCCGGCGAAGCGCCGGCCCGTGGCGTCGTCACGGATGATGTAGTTCTCGAAATGAATCGTGGAGCGCGCTGCCGCGATGGCCGTGAGCATCACGTCAAGCGCGCGCGGGCTGTCAGCGTAGTGCTCGAGCCGATTGCCGCCGACGGGGCGCGCGCCGGCCGCGCGGTCCACCGCCCGCGTCAGCTCGTCCGGGACGGCGAGATCGGCCCGGCTCGCCGCCGCACGCGGAGCGCTCACCCCACCGGCGCCGCGGGCGCCGCGGCCCCCCCCCCCAGGCCGAGGGCGCCCTCGACGCGCCGCAGCGCCTTGATGACGAAGTCGATGTGCTCCTCCAGCGGCACGCCCAGCTCTTCCGCGCCCAGGCGCACCTCGTCGCGATTGACCCCACGCGCGAACGCCTTGTCCTTGAGCTTCTTTTTCACCGACACCACCTCGAGATCGGCGAAGCTCTTGGACGGCCGCACCAGGGCGCAGGCGACGAGAAACCCGCACAGCTCATCCACGGCGAACAAGGTCCTCGCCAGCGGCGTGTCGCGCGGCACCCCAGTGTAGTTTCCGTGGCCGAGAATCGCCCGGCACAGTGGCTCGGGCACACCCTTCTCCCGCAGCAAGCGAACACCCCACGCGGGATGCCCCTCCGTGGGTGAGTGCTCCGGGTTTGGAAATTTCTCGTAGTCGAAATCGTGCAGCAGGCCCACCAGCCCCCACGTCTCCGGATCCTCGGCCAGTTTGGCGGCATAGGCGCGCATCGCCGCCTCGACGGCCAGCATGTGCTGGCGCAGCGAGGGGGAGCGGGTGTGCTCTTGCATCAACTGAAGGGCCTCTTCGCGGGTCAATTCGCCTCTCTCTTGAGCCCCGGGGCATGGCCCCGCGGCTGGTCGACCCTGGCATGCTCCGTGTCTACGTTCCACCGTTCTGCCCACAGCTCTGCCATGAGAATCGGCCAGAGCCGGCGGGCGTTGTTGCGCGCGCCCGAGCGGTGCTCCGCCAGCAGGCGAGCCGTCGGCGCCCCCGGAAACAGCCGGGGCGCCGTCAGATAGCGGTCGGCGGCACTCGCCATGCCGGCATTGAGCCAGCGCGCCACGGGCACCGACAGGCCCCGCTTGCGGCGGCGGATCACGTGCCCGGGCACGAGGCCGCGGGCCGCTTCCTTTAATATCGCCTTGGTGACCGAGCCCCGCACCTTGAGCGCCGACGGCGCCGACAGAGCCAGCTCCATCACCTCGCGGTCCAGGTAGGGGGCGCGGGCCTCGATGGACGCCAGCATGGTCGCGCGGTCGACCTTCGCGAGCAGGTTGTCGGGGAGATAGCTCAGGAAGTCGAGCCACAGCACGCGGTCGAGCGGCCGGGCCGCGGGGAACCGTCGCAGCAGGCCCTCGCTCCACGCGAGCGCCGGGGCGCTCGGCCCCAAGGCCCCGAACCAGGTCAGATGCCGCTCCACGGGGGGCAGCTCCGCGGCACGCACGAACTCCTTGAGCATGAATTCGAGGGTGACCTTGCCGGTGGAGCTGGGGACGCCGTTCACGAGACGTCGCAGCAGGCCCCGCGCGGGGAGGCGACGCCACAGGGCGGCCGCCTGGTGTCCGAGATACGTGGGATAGCCCCCGAACAGCTCGTCCGCCCCCTCGCCAGAGAGGACGACCTTGACCTCCTGTCGGGCCCGATCGGCCAGGAGATACGTGGGCAGGACCGCCGGGTCGCCGATCGGCTCGGCAAGCGAGCGCGTGATGACTTCGAACGCCCGCTCGAGCGCCGGGTCGTCCGCGGTGACGACGTGGTGCACGGTCCGGATCGAGTGGGTCACCGCTTCGGCATAGCGGCTCTCGTCGAACCCTGGCTCGACGAACCGCACCGCGTAGGTGTGGATACGCTCCCCCGCCATGACGCGCGCCGCCGCCGCGGCGAGCAGCGAGGAGTCGAGCCCGCCGCTCGTGAACACGCCGACCGGAACATCGGACATGAGCTCACGCTCCACCGCTCGGAGCAAGGTGTCGCGCAGCGTGGCGGCGTCGAGCCTTGCAGGGCGCGACGCGACGTCCGCCGCGTCCCAGTACGGGCGCTGCGTGATTCCGCTCGCGTCGGCGACGAGCAGGTGCGCGGGCGGGAGCTTCGAGATGCCCTCGAACAGGGTGTAGGGGGCAGGGACGTAGCCGAGGGCGGCGTACAGCGCGGCCGCGGGGCCGCTGGCTCGCCGCGGCTGGTCGGGAAAGACGAGCAGCGCCTGGATCTCGGACGCGAACCGCAGCTCGCCCGCGCGCTCCGTCCAGAACAACGGCTTCTCGCCCGCCCGGTCGCGCGCCAGGATGAGTCGCTCGCGCCGGTCGTCCCACACGGCGAGTGCGAACATCCCCTCGAGGCGCGCGACCGCGTCGGGGCCGAGTCGCTGGTACAGTGGGACGATCGTTTCGATATCTCCCGAGGAGCGAAACGGATAGCCGGCGGCGCTCGCCTCGCGGCGGAGCGCGGGGGCGTTGTAGATCTCCCCGTTGCAGATCATCCAGGTAGCGCCGTCGGGGCTCGCGAACGGTTGATCGCCCGTGGTCAGGTCCATGATGGCCAGGCGACGCGCACCCAGCCGGGCGCGTTCGTGACCGACCATCCGCTCGCCGTCGGGACCGCGGTGCGCCAGCGTGGCGGCCATGGCGCTGAGGCAGCCCGTGTGCCGGAGCGGGGCGCCGGACAGCGACACGGCGCCGAAAATGCCGCACACTACCGCTTCCCTCCTCCCCGCCCCGGTGGAGGAGGTTGGGGAGACTGGGGATGTTGTGAAAACAGTCGCGGGCGGCATGGGCCATACGCGGCGTAGTGGCCGTCGGCTGCGAGCAGCGGCAGCGCGTCCGCGAGCGTGGCGCGCACGGCGACATTGCCGGCCCCCACCAGAAACACCGTAGGCACGGGGCAGCGAGCCAGCGCATCGCGCCAGTAGCCCTCCGGCAACAGCGGCGAGCCGGTGCGGGACCGCAGGCGCTCCGCGTTGGCGGCGATGTAGTTGCTCGTGAGCTCGACGCCGGTGGAGGTGGCCACCGCGATCGGACGCCCAAGGTAGAAGGGGAGCGAGGGCGGGTAGGCCATGACGCCGAGTACGGCGCCGTTCCCGGCGGTACGCTGCAGCGCCGCGGCGGTGGCGTTGGCGACGGCGGCTGAGGAGCGATCCTGGCCCACGGCCACGAGCAGTCTGCCCGAGAGAAACGGGATCGCCATGACGACGACGGCGTAGCCCAAGAGCGTCATGCGGGGCCGGCGCAGCAGCGCGCTGAGCGCCACGAGGGCGGCCGAGCATAGGGCCACGATTCCCAGCGCCGCGGCCGTGACCGGAATGGCGGCCTTCTCTTCAGGCGTGAGGCTGATCGGCGCGGGGAGCCAGCGGGTGAGCGCGATGAGCGCCAGTCCCGTGACCGTCGCGATCGCCGCGTAGCTCCTGACCGCGGTCGTGCTCGGTCGCTCCAGATTGCGCGCCGCCGCGAGCGCGAACGCCGGCATGAGCGGGAGCACGTACTGCGGCAGCTTGGACTGATTGACGCTCAGGAACAGGAGCGGTGCGATCACCCAGGCGGCGAGCAGCAGCGGCTCGCTGGCGTCCGGCGCGCGGCGCGCCAGCCAGGTCGCCCGCCAGGTTTTCAGCCGCGCGAGCGCGGGGACGATCCAGGGGAACGCCGCCACGGGTACGATCGGCAGGTAATACCACCACGGCGCGGTCCGATGGAAGCTCGAGGTCGTCATTCGCTGCAGCGTCTCGCGCACCAGGGCGTAGGCGGGGAAGTCGGGATGCGCGACGGAGACCGCCACGAACCAGGGAAGGGCGATCGCGCCGAACACGGCGAGCCCGCGCCAGGGGAACAGCCGCCGTACGGGACGGCCCGTGACGAGGGCATGCGGCACCAGGGCGAGCAGCGGGATCGCGAGGGCGATGGGACCCTTGGTGAGTGTCCCGACGGCGAGCGCGGCCCACCCCCTCACCGGCCGGTCTTCCCAGAAGGCGAGCATCGCGGCCGTGGTGCACAGCGTGAGCGTGCTGTCGAAGATCGCCGTGCGGGCGTACGCGAGCGGCAGCACCATGGTCGCGTACGCGAGCCCCGCGGTCCAGCCCGCCTCTTCGCTCCAGCGCCGCCGCCCGAACCACACGAGCAGTGCAACCGTTGCGAGGGTGGCGAGATACGCAGGTAGCCGGGCGGCGGTCTCGCTCGGGCCCAGGAGCTCGATGGTCGCCGCGGCGGCCGCGAAATAGACGATGGGCTTGTCCAGGTAGGGGAGCCCGTCGAGCTGGGGCACCAGATAGTCGTTGGTCTGGGCCATCTCGCGCGCGACCTCGGCGTTGCGTCCTTCGTCGGGGTCGAGCAAACGATAGCCGTTCAAGTTCCAGCCGAGCGCCACGCAAGCCAGGAGCAGCAGCAGCGGCAACCCGGCGATCTGGGGCGCGGGGGGGGGGCTCGTTGGCGGGGGAGGAGTGATGGGAATAAGCTTGGTGTTTGGGGAATTCTGGCTCCGGGCGGTAAACATGCCGAGGGGGCGGCCGGGGCGGCAAGGGCAGCGCGGGCGGCGCGGATCGAACGTGCAATTCCAACTTCAGGTGATCGCTGACGAGTACCGCAGCGCGGGGCGCCGGTTGCATGACCTCGCGCGTGCGGTGCCCGCCGAGCGGTGGGGCGCTCAAGCCGACGGCCTGCCGCTCACCGCGGTGCGCGTGACCTCACCCTTCAACCCGCGTGCCCGGTACAACCTGCACGCCTGCTTCACGATCCTCCCGCGCCATCAGCATCGGCATCTGTGGCAGGCAGAGCGGGTGTGGCCGCAGCAATCGATGGCGGTGTGAGCCGGCACCTCGCCCTCCTCCGCGCCATCAACCTGGGCGGACACAAGGCGGTCGCCATGGCCGAGCTGCGCGACCTGCTCACCCGGCTGGGCTTCGGGAACGTGCAGTCGCTGCTGCAGACCGGTAATCTGGTATTCGACAGCGACGCCCGTACGGGTGCGCCGCTGGAGGGCGTGCTGGAGCGGGAAGGGAAGCGCCGGCTGGGACTGGAGACCGACTGGTTCGTACGTGGCGCGTCGGAGTGGAAGCGTCTCATCGCGCGGAATCCATTTCCCGCGGAGGCGGCGCGCGATCCGGCTCACCTGCTCGTCGTATGCCTCAAGGCCGCGCCCAACGCGAAGCAGGTGAAGGCGCTGCAATCCGCCATCACCGGCCGCGAAGTCGTGCGTGCCGTCGGCCATCAGGCCTATATCGTGTACCCCGACGGCATCGGCCGCTCGCGCGTGACGAGCGCGCTCATCGAGCGGATGCTCTGCACCCGCGGCACCGGCCGCAACTGGAACACCGTCCTGAAGCTCGGCGCCCTCATCTGAGAGACCCTCATGGCATTCGACGAGAAGCTCGCAACCCGCGTCCGCAAGCGGCTCGGGAAGCGCTCGGGGCTTTCCGAAAAGCAGATGTTCGGCGGCATCGCCTTTTTGTTGAACGGCAACATGTGCGTGGGGGTACACGGCGACGAGCTGATCGTGCGTCTCGCCCCGGAGGACACCGCGGATGCCCTCGCCCAGGCCAACACGCACGCCTTCGACCTCATGGGCCGGCCCATGAAAAGCCCCATGAAGGGCTGGATCCTCGTGAAGCCCAAGGGGCTGGCGACCGACGCCGCGCTCGGTAAGTGGGTCGGGATCGGGACCAAGTACGCCGCATCGTTGCCGCCGAAGTGATCTACCGAGTTTCGTTCCCGCGGCGCAGATTGCCGGCTGCACCAACCACGGGAGGACCACGATGGTCCCGCTGCTCTCGCTCGCGCTGCCGATCGTCTTGTCTGCCGTTCTCGTATTCGTCGTCAGCTCGCTCATTCACATGATGACGCCCTGGCACAAGAGCGACTATCCCAAGGTGCCGAATGAGGACCGGGTGATGGACACGATCCGCGGGCTCAGTATTCCCCCGGGCGACTACGTGATGCCCCGGCCCTCCAGTCCTGCGGAGTGGAAGTCGCCGGCGTTCGCAGAGAAGTACAAGCGCGGCCCAGTGATGATGTTTACCGTGTACCCGCCGGGCCCGATGTCGATGCGCAACCAGCTCATCAACTGGTTCATCTACGCCATCGTCGTAGGCGTGTTCGCGGCGTACGTCGCCGGGCGGGCGCTCGGTCCGGGCGCTCGTTACCTGTCGGTCTTCCGGTTCGCGGGTGTCACGGCGTTCGCGGGGTACGCGCTGGCGTTGTGGCAGATGTCCATCTGGTACCGCCGCTCCTGGCTCACGACGATCAAGAGCACGGTGGACGGTGTGATCTACGCGCTGCTCACGGCCGGCGTATTCGCCTGGCTGTGGCCGCACTAGCGGTCTCGTTTCGCGAGCCCGGCGCCGCGAGGGCCGGCGGCTACGTTCTGGCCGTGGCTACCGTCCTCGTCGCCGTCGGGCTGCTGTTCCATCCCGTTCCCGCCGGCGGCTTCGAAGAGCGACCATCGGTCCTCCAGAACACGCCCTGGTGGGGACCGATCCACGTCGCGATCGCGGGTGGGTTCGTCCTGTGCGTCCTGGGCACGCTGCTCATGCTGGTGGCTGGAGGCTCGCTGACCCGGTCGTGGCTGCTGGCGCTGGCCTGGGGCGCCATGACCGTCGGCATGACCTTCTTCACGGGCGTCGCCCTCATCAACGGCTGGGTGATGCACTTTCTCGTGGCCCGGGCCGGCCCCGCGACCGATCCGTTACTGTATGACGCGTTCAACCGATTGCTGATCGGCTATGGCTGGCTCGGGAATCCGCTGTTCCTGCTCGGCCTCACGATTCTGGCCGTCGCCGAGCTACGGCGGCCGTGGTTGAGGTTGCCACGCTGGATCGCGTGGATCGGCGCGGTCGCGAGCGTGTTGTCCTGGGGACGGGGCATCGGGTCGGCGACGGGGCTATACGTTCTCGAGCCGCTCATCTTCGCCAACATCCCCGCATTCCTGTGGCTCGGGTACGTCGGGTTGAGGATCGCAGGAGCGGCCGGAACGTCTGCGTCGAGCGCCTAGCCATGCGTCACGGCGTCTACCCGCTGGCAGCCGCGCTGGTCTGGGCGCCCGCGCTCCCTGCCCAGACTGCCGCCACCCTCGACTCGATCGACCATTACATCAAGGCGGAGGCGGCCCGCTACCGCATCCCGGGGCTCTCGGTCGCGGTGCTGGGCGGGGACCGCGTCGTGCTGGCACGGGGCTACGGGTACGCCAACGTCGAGCTGCACGTGCCCGCGAGCGACAGCACGATCTATCAGTCGGGCTCGGTGGGCAAACAGTTCACGGCGGCTGGAGTGGTCACGCTCGCTGAGCAGGGACGCCTCTCGCTCGACGACCCGATCACGAAGTATCTCTCCGAAGGTCCCGCCGCATGGCGTGGCATCACCATTCGCCATCTGCTCACGCACACCTCCGGCATCGCCGATTACACCGATAGCACGCTCGACGTGCGGCGCGACTACACCGAAGGGGACCTGGTGCGCCTGGCTGCCGGCAAGGCCCTCGAGTTCGCGCCGGGGGAGCGCTGGAGCTACAGCAACACGGGCTACGTCCTGCTCGGGATCATCGTCCACCGCGTGACGGGTGAATTCTACGGAGACTATCTGCAGGAGCATGTGTTCCGGCCCGCCGGCATGCGCACGACACGGATCATCTCCGAGGCCGACATCGTTCCCAATCGCGCGGCTGGGTACCGCCTGGTCCACGACACTCTCAAGAACCAGGAATGGGTATCCCCCTCGCTGAACACCACGGCGGACGGAGCGCTGTACCTCACGGTACGGGACCTGGCGCACTGGGCGGTGGCCCTCAACCACTGGGCAATCCCGAGCCGAACCGGGCTCGAGGCCAGCTGGACCTCCGTGCGCCTGAACAACGGCGGGACCTATCCCTACGGCTTCGGCTGGCAGGTCACACAGCAGCGGGGCCAGCGGCGCATCGGCCACAACGGCGCATGGCAAGGGTTCGAGACCACCATTCAGCGCTACCCGGATTTCGATCTCACGGTGATCGTGCTCGACAATCTGGAGCAATCGACCCCCGAAACGATCGCTATGGGCATCTCGGGAATCCTCGAGCCGCGGCTCACGCCTCCGCATTTGCTGCGTCGCCCGCCGTCCGACGTGCAGCCCGCGCAGCCGATCGACCAGCTGCTGCGCGACGTGGCGGCGGGTGTGGATTCGGCGCTGTCGCCGGGGTTGCATGCGTTCCTGACGGCTGATCTGCGGGCTCGGATAGCGGAGCGCCTCAAGGACGCCCAGGGCTGGGGCTTCGTCGGCTGCGATCCGGTCGAGGGCCACGGCATTGCGCGCCTCGGCACGGAGGTTTTCCGGATCTGTTACGCAAAGAGCCTGAGCTCCGCGCCCGGCGCCGTGGCCACGGTGCTGTACGGAGCGGACTGGCGTGCGGCGGGCATCGATTTCTATTCGTTCTAGAGTGCAAGTCCAGGCGCATAACCTGCAGCCGTCTAGCGATATTGCTCAACCCGCGGGGTCACATGTCAGGACTACACACCCATCGTCAGGCTCGGCGTGAATTCCTGGAACGGCTCGGGATGGCCGTCGCAGGGCTCGGGATGGGCGCCGTCGTGCCCGTGGCGGAGCCTCGCCGGCCGCTGGCGGCGCCGTGGGACATGTCGTGGGTCGAGCGTCTCAAGCCCGCGGCATTCGCGTCGTGATCGACGCCAATGCGATCGCCGACGGTCTCCCGTCACCGACCCATCGACCCACGCGCCCGCGCGACGCAATCCCTTCTGGTCGGCGGACGGTGCCCGGGGCGGATCGTCACTCGCAGCGCTGGGCGCGCGCGGCGTGATCACCTTGGTGTGCAACATCGCGGCCAGGAGCTGGGCGGCGTCGCTGGCGCAGGAGGCAGGCCTCGAAGTCGAGCGAGTTCGTACTGACGTCCTCAACGGCCTCGTGCCGGGCGCCATCCTCGTGCCGTCCGGGATCTTTGCGCTGATACGCGCGCAGAACGCCGGATGCGCCCTGCTGCGCGCGTAACTGCACGTTGACGACCCCGAGCGCCAGATTGCGCGCTGTCCTGCGCCAGCGCTGCCCGGTGTGCCTCGACGGACCGATGTTCGCGGGCGTGTTCCGGATGAACCCGCGGTGCCCGCGCTGCGGCCACGAATTCGAGCGCGAGCCGGGCTTCTTTCAGGGAGCCATGTACGTGAGCTACGGGCTCGGGATCGTGGTGTTCACGGTGCTCGCGCTGCTCGGCGATGCGACGCTGACGCCGCGCATCGGCGTCGTGGCCGCCATGGTCGTCGCGGCCGTAGTCTACATGCCCGCCGTGCCGGTGCTGTTTCGCTATTCGCGCGTCATCTGGGCCCACGTCAACGTGGGTACCATCCCGCCGGGCGAGGCCTGAGCCTACGGGGCTGCGATCGTAGCGTGGCGCACCTGATCGAGCTTGGGGAACTGGCGGTCGAGGTAAGCGTTCCCCTCGGCCTCGATCCGGCCCTGCTCTGGCCCGAGCCCCGCCGGCGCGCCCTCGCCGTATCCGCCGTACAGCCGATCCACGACCTCGATCCCCTCCACCACCTGGCCGAACGGCGCGAAGCCCATGCCGTCGAGCCGGCTGTTATCGCTGTAATTGATGAACAGCTGGGTGGTGCGCGTGCCCGGCCCCGCGGTCGCGAAACTCACCATCCCGCGCTTGTTACTCTGGCGCACCGGATCGTCTGGAATCCGCTGATCGTGCCAGGCGGCGGTCACCCGCGGGTTCCCGTGGATGCCGAACTGCGCCATGAAGCCCGGAATGACGCGGAAGAAACGGACGCCGTCGAAGTACCCGCTCTTCACGAGGTTGTAGAACCGGTCGGCGCCCAGCGGCGCCCAGTCACGATGTACCAGGATCACGAAATCGCCCGTCGTGGTCTCGAAGCGCGCGCGGAACGTGTCGGGGGCACGCTCGTGCAGCGTCGTGGGGTTCGCGATGGTGGCGCTGGGACTGGCACTACTGCGGTCCGAGCCGCGGCACGCCGCCGCGAGCAGGCCGAGGACGATGAAGCGGCGGAGGGTCATGGCTGCTCCGGGAGTATGGGTATGGCCAGCTAACAGGGTCTACTGCGCCGCCGGCACAACGTCCGATTCGATCACCCCCATCACCTGGGCGAGGTGATGCCCGCCGCGCGCCGCACCGTCAGTGCACGCCGGCCGGCGGCGCCGGCAACTGGGTGACGGTGAGGGGCACGGCGGCTTTGGACGCGCCGTCGATCGTGATCTCGAAACGGTACGCACCGGCGTGCGGAAACGGCACGTCGAACACCAGAATGGCTCCCGCCTCGATGTCGGTGACGCCCGCCGGCGGTTCGGCGAAGCTCACGTTACCGTTGCCCCCGATGATCTCCACGTCCTGCTCGTCCAGCAGCCGGATCTGTACGTGGTGCTCGCCAATCTCGGTGCGCTTTCCCTTCAGGCGGAGCACCAGGTGGAGGCGCGGGTGCATGGCGGGAAACTGCTGCACCCAGATGTGCTGAAACATGCCCAGGACGGACAGCTTGCCGGCCTGATCGACGATGGCGTAGTCAGCGATGACGGCGAAGTCGAGATGCATGAATCGTGGACCGTGGTCCGTTATCGGTCGTCCGCTGTCACGGACGACGGACAACTGATAACGGAATAGCCGCCCTGGTCCGCTCCCACGCGAACTGCAACACGGCCTCTTTCGCTTTCGGCTCGATCGCGATCGTAAACTGCTCCACCGGCTGCTTGAGGTGCTCCACCTGCATCGTGAGCCTGGCGAGGTCGTACTGCGCGTCGTACTCGGTGCCCCACTGACCCGTGTTCTTGTTGACGATGAGCGTCCAGCTGCCGGGAGCGGGGATGGTCCACAGGGAGTACTTGCCCGCCGGGATCGTCGTACCGCCCACGACCAGGTCGGCGCCGGTCTCGAATACCGTCGCCTCGTTGGCGCCGGTGCGCCACACGCGGCCCCAGGGGACGACGTTTCCGAAGATCACGCGCCCGCGCGTGGACGGCCGGCTGTAACGCACCGATAGCACGGCGCCGGCGACGGTTGCCTCGACCGAATCATGGGGCGAGAGGGTGCCGAGCGAGCGGGCCGCGAACTACTTCCCGAGCGCGGCGAAGTCCAGCCCTTGCACCCGCTCGACCGTGACCTGCATGACGCTGCCGATCCCGGAGAGGCCGAGCAGCGTGCCCTGGGGGTCCACGCGGGCCCGCAGTGGGCCGATCGGGCCGAGCATGATCGTCACGGAGTCGCTGCCGCGGGGCCTGACTGTGGCCTGCGCCGTCGCCGTATCGCCCAGCCCCACGAGGGTGCCCGTGTAACTCCGGTCCGCCCCCAGGGCACGGCGTGTCAGCTCCTCGACCAGACCGAACGACTGGGGGATGAATGGCACACCGCCACGGCCCGTGCGCACGCGCAGCGTGCGGGTCGAGTCGCCCTCCGGCGCACGCATCACGGCAGAGTCGCCGGTGAACTCGGCGGTCCAGCGGGTCTCGGCCGGGCCAGGAGCTCCCGACACATTGTGTTCCACCAATTCGACCGAGGTGACGGATCC
>Ga0079220_10000198_pt1 | contig 13100 bp, 8 predicted proteins | sample GAAS100_FD_75071 | JGI IMG/M metagenome (GOLD analysis project Ga0079220, IMG submission 75071) | Agricultural soil microbial communities from Georgia to study Nitrogen management - GA AS100 | ecosystem: Environmental > Terrestrial > Soil > Agricultural land | place: USA: Georgia | collected... | reverse complement strand
CCCTTCGGTACCGGCGAGCACGGTTGGGGCAACATGGATTTCGATCCCGGTTTTCCCGCTCCTTCCAAAATGATCGGTGATCTGAAACAGCGTGGGATGTACCTGCTGCTCTGGATCGCGAACCGCTGCTCGGCGGGACTCCTGGAGGAGGGTTCTACGAAGGGCTATCTCTTTCCTCGTGAGTGGCCCGCCGCGGATATTCGGCGTCCCGAAGTCTACGCCTGGTTCAAAGAAAAGCTTGACGCTTATGTCCGTCTGGGCGTTAGGGGTTACAAAATCGACCGCGGCGAAGAAAGCGAACTGCCGCCCTACGTCGAAAACGTCAATGCCGTCCTCTATCCGAAACTTGCTGCTGATGGCCTGAGAAACGCTTACGGTGACGACTTTTTCGAGTTCTCGCGCAACGCGAACGATACCGCGAGAAGGTACACCGCGATCTGGAACGGCGATACCCGCCCTACGTTCGGCGGACTGGCTGCTTCCGTGAAAACCGCGCAGCGCTCCGGTGCGATCAATTTCCCCATGTGGGCCTCTGACACCGGCGGGTATCTCGGCAATCCAAACAAAGAGCTGTTCGCCCGATGGCTCGAATTCAGTTCCTACAGCCCGATGATGGAAGTCCTCATCGGTCCCAAGCGCACCATCTGGTACGACTTCGATCAGGAACTCGTGGACATCGCGCGCACCTCTGCTGCGGTCCACCATGATTTGATCCCCTACACGCGTTCCTTCCTTTTCAATTCCACGCGGACGGGAATGCCCGTAGTCCGCTCGCTCACCTTCGCCTATCCGGACGACAAGAACCTTTATGAAACCTGGGACGAGTATCTCTTTGGCAGCGAATTGCTTGTCGCTCCCGTCGTCACCGAAGGCGCCACCGTCCGCAGCGTTTACCTGCCCGCGGGCTCCTGGCTCGATTACAATGAGAAGCGTGCGGTTCTTCAAGGGCCCACTAACATAAGGGCGGACGCCCCGCTGGGGACGATTCCGGTCTATGTGCGCGAAGGTGCCATCATTCCCCGCGGCGACATCCTCAAGGCCAACAACAACTGGGACTCCAATTGGCAGCCGCATCTGCGAATTGAGTTCTTTCCGTCGGCCTCAGTGCCCTCTGAGTTTGCGTATTACACGGGCAGCGCGGTGCGCACTATCAAGATGACTCCTCGCGACGGCACCTTCACGATCGACCTGCCGGACCTGCAAATTGGTGGCGCCCTTGAAATCTACTGCAAGAACTTGAAGTCTGTGAAAAAGGATGGGAAGGCATTGCAGGCGGGCGACGGCTATCAGTACCACGCGCAGACTGGACGGCTGGTGCTTTCTTTCTCGGGAGCCACGTCCCTCGAGATCGACGCCGCCAGCCTGTTTGGCGCCAGGTAGTCCCGCTCGCTTCCGCGACTGGAATGTCGTGTGATTGCCGGGACGGAAAGCTGTTTCGACTATGGGATTTATCACGGAAGATTTTTTGCTTCAGGGAAAAACGGCTCGTCGTCTCTTCCACGATCATGCCGAGTCGCTTCCCATCCTCGATTTTCACTGCCATCTGCCGCCGCGTGAAATTGCTGAAAATCGCAGGTTTCACAATCTCACGGAAATCTGGCTCGACGGCGACCACTACAAGTGGCGGGCCATGCGCGCGGACGGCGTCCGTGAGGAATTCTGCACCGGCAGCGCCGCGCCTTTTGACAAGTTTTTGGCGTGGGCGCGCACTGTCCCGCACACGCTCCGCAATCCCCTTTATCACTGGACCCACCTGGAATTGCTCCGGTATTTCGGAATCGACGATTTGCTGGACGAGACTACGGCCGCCGCCGTCTGGGACCGCGCCAACGCGCGACTTGCCGAACCCGATATGGCGGTGCATGGCATCCTGAAAATGTTTCATGTAAATGCGGTTTGCACCACGGACGATCCTGCGGACTCGCTGGAACATCACGAGCAGCTTGCCGCGTCCGGCCTCTCTACGCTCGTCTTTCCGGCATTTCGCCCCGACGCTGCTCTGCGCACGGACGATCCCGCGCTTTTTTCCGCCTGGGTCGAACGCTTGGCTGCCGCCGCTAACGTGCACATTTCCCGCTTCGCCGACTTTCTTGATGCTCTGCGCATACGCCATGACGTGTTCCACGCGCACGGCTGCCGCATTTCAGACCACGGCTTGAATCAGTGCTTCTCCGAGCCTTGTGAAGAGCGCGAAGCCGCTTCCTTCTTTGATCGCCTTCGTTCCGGCAAGCCGCTCGCTCCCGAGGAGTCCGCCGGTTTTGCCGCCTATATGATGTTGTTCTTCGGCCGCCTCGACGCGGAAAAGGGATGGACGAAGCAATTGCACCTTGGAGCGCTCCGCAATGCCAACACGCGCATGATGCGTGATCTCGGCCGCGATACAGGCTTTGATTCCATTTCCGATTGGCCCCAGCTCTCTGCTCTGGCCGCTTTTCTTGATCGCCTGGAGGCGCAAAACTCTCTGCCCCGCATGATCATTTTTAATCTAAACCCCTCCGACAATTATGCTTTTGCGGCTCTCGCGGGATGCTTCCCTCAGGAGGGCATCCGCAGTCGCGTGCAATTCGGCAGCGGATGGTGGTTCCTCGACCAGAAAGAAGGCATCGAATGGCAGCTGAACGCTCTGTCGAATTGCGGCTTGTTGGGTAACTTCGTCGGTATGATTACCGATTCCCGCTCTTTCATGTCTTACCCGCGCCACGAATACTTTCGCCGGGTCCTCTGTAATCTGCTCGGCTCTGAAGTGGACGCCGGCTTGCTGCCGAATGACGAACGCCTCCTGGCAAAGCTCATCGAGGACGTGTGTTACCAAAACGCTGTGACCTTTCTGCGGCTGCCGCAAGGCGCGGCTCAGTCGGAGGCTCCCACCGTCGGCACTGCCCAACATTGAAATGCGTTTCAATTGACCCCGAGCACTCGCAAAAGCCATCCGGCAAGTACTCCACCCACGAGCGGCCCAATCACGGGAATCGCCGCGTAGCTCCAATCCGATCCGTCCTTGCCGGCCAACGGCAGAATGGCGTGCGCCAGGCGCGGTCCCAAGTCTCTCGCGGGGTTGATCGCGTAACCCGTGGTTCCGCCAAGCGACAAGCCGATGCCCCAAACAAGGCTGGCTACCAAATATGGTCCGAGCCCTGCCGCGGGACCCGTACCCGCCACGTTCTTCGAAAATATCGCGCCTACAACGAACACCAGAACAAACGTCCCGATGATCTCGCTGAGCATATTCGGAACCAGGCTGCGGATCGCCGGTGCCGTGCAAAAGCATGCCCGCTTCGCCGCCGCGTCTGGCGTTTCCTTCCAGTGCGGCAGGTAATGCAGCCACACGATCACCGCTCCAACAAACGCTCCCAGCATCTGTGCCGCCAGATACGGCCAGAATTTTGCGAAACTCCCCGACTGTACCGCAAAGCCCAGCGTCACCGCCGGGTTGATGTGCGCGTCTTTGCTTCCGCACGCGATTGCGGTGAACACGCCCGCCATCACCGCCAGCGCCCAGCCCGTCGTGATCACCATCCAGCCGCTGCCCTCGGCCTTCGACCGCTTTAATAACACTCCCGCGACCACCCCGTCTCCCAGGATAATCAGCATCATTGTGCCGAGGAATTCACCGATCACCGGTGAGGTCATCTATCCCTCCATCGTGTTCAGGATTTCGTCCAGTCGAACGATCGCGTTACCGCTTTCTTCCAATTCGAATAAAGCCGCTCCCGCTCCCCGGCACCGATCGCCGGTTTCCATACGCGATCCGCACGCCAGTTTGCCCGCAGTTCGTCGAGCCCGCGGAAGAATCCCACCGCAAGTCCCGCCGCATAGGCGGCGCCCAGCGAAGTCGTTTCCTGCACGACCGGCCGTATCACTTCGCGTTCCAGCACATCGGACTGAAACTGCATCAGCAGGTCGTTTTTGACCATTCCGCCGTCCACGCGCAGCGAGCTCAGCTTGATCTTGGCGTCCTTCTCCATGGCTTCCACCACGTCGCGCGTTTGGTAAGCCGTGGCTTCCAGAGCAGCTCGCGCAAGGTGCCCTTTGTTTGCAAAACGTGTCAATCCCGCAATCACTCCCCGCGCGGATTCTTTCCAGTAGGGCGCGTACAGTCCTGAAAATGCCGGCACGAAGTACACTCCGCCGTTGTCTTCCACGCTGCGGGCCAATGCCTCAATGTCTTCGCTACGCGGGATGAGCCCAACGTTGTCTCGCAGCCACTGCACCAGAGCGCCGGTAATCGCGATGCTGCCCTCCAGGGCGAATCGTGCTGGCGCGCCACCTAGCTTGTACGCCACTGTGGTCAAAAGGCCGAACTGCGAAGGCACCATGTTCTCGCCCGTGTTCATCAGCAGAAAACATCCTGTCCCATAGGTATTTTTCACTTCACCGGGCGCGAAACATGTTTGCCCCACCAGCGCGGCCTGCTGATCTCCGAGGATTCCGGCAATGGGAACTCCGGCAAGCTCGTCGATCTTCGATTCGCCGTACACCTCGCTGCTTGAAACCACCCGCGGCAGCATCGCGCGAGGCACCTCGAAGGCTTCGAGTAGTTCGGCGTCCCAATCCAGCGTCTTCAAATTCAACAGTTGTGTGCGGCTGGCGTTCGTCACGTCGGTCGCGTGAACCCCGCCTTTCGCTCCGCCGGTCAAATTCCACAACAGAAACGTGTCGATGGTTCCGAAGAGCAATTCGCCCGCTTCGGCGCGCTTTCTGGCACCGGGCACGTTCTGCAGAATCCACCGCAGTTTCAGCCCGCTGAAGTACGTGCTTAAGGGCAGCCCGGTCTTGGCGCGAAATCGGTCCTGCCCGCCTTCCGCCGCGAAGCGCGCCACTTCGTCTCCCACGCGCGTGTCTTGCCACACGATGGCGTTGCACACCGCTTTGCCCGAGGCGCGCTCCCACACCACGGCCGTCTCGCGTTGATTCGTGATGCCGACGCTCGCGATGTCGTTCGATCCCAGGTTCTTGCCGGCCAGCGCCTCCCTTATGACTTCTCTCGTCCGCAGCAGAATCTCGGCAGGATCGTGTTCCACCCAGCCCGGCTTCGGAAAAATTTGCGCGTGCTCCTTTTGCGCGAGCGCCACCACCCGCCCGGCTTTGTCAAAAACCATGAAACGCGTGCTGGTCGTGCCTTGATCGATCGCGCCGATGTAGCTTTTCATTATTCAACCTTTATGATTTCAGGCTTCGCCGAATCCGAGTTCCCGCAGGCGGCTCCCAATCTCTTTCTGATACCGGGCCACCGACTCCGCCGTTTCTTCCGCGCTCCAGCCGAACTCGCTCTTAAGCAGGGAACCCGCGACGGGGGCGGCGCGCATCGCCATCCGCCAGTCATATAATTCCAATCCTGTCCGTCGGGCGAGCACATCTTCAATCGTCACAGCCATCTCTTCGCGCGCTGCGTAAACCACTTCCGCCTGCAACGCGGGCCAGCCCTCCGCCAGCGCCATTTTCCACAAAGGGTTTTCTTCGCAGAGCGCCAGCACATCCGGCGCGCGTGTGCCAAATTTCTGCGCCAGATGCTTCGCTATTGACGCTTCAACTTCACATTCTCTTGCCAGCGTCTGCCAGTACGTCTCCGTAAAACGATCGCCGCCGGCCAGCAAATACTCGCGCGTTTTGCATTCCGTAATCGGTCCGCCGAGGCTTCTCTGGACGGCATCGATTGTGTCCTGCGCCATCAACCTGTGCGTGGTCCACTTTCCGCCAAGGATGTTGATCAGTCCGCTCCTCTGGTCGACCTCCACTTCGTGATCCCGAATCAGCTCTTTTGTGTTTCCGTCTTCGTGTGCGGCTACAAGCGGCCGCAGCCCGGACATTCCGCTGACGATCTCTCCGGCGGCAAGAGGACGCTCCAGGTACGAATTTAGCTGCCGCAGAAGATACTCTGCCTCGCTTTTCGAAACAACCATCCGCGCATCGGACGCGGCTTCCTCGTCCGTCGTCCCCACAAGCAGTCGCCCTTGCCAGGGAACGGCGAAAATCACTCGGCCGTCTTCCGTTTTCGGCACCAGCAGGGCATCCTGCCCCGGCGCCGAATCCAACGAAAAGAAAATGTGCACGCCCTTGCTCGGACGCAGCCGTTTCCCCGTTCCCGGGGAAGCCAGCCGCCGGACGGTATCCGAAGCGGCTCCTGTCGCGTTCACGAATGTGCGCGCTTTTACCGAAAATTCTCGGCCTGTAAGTTGATCGTGCACTTTCGCGGCCCATAGCTTCCCGTTATCTCGGAAAAAATCGCCGACTCGCGCATGGTTGATCGCCCTGCCGCCTTCTTCGCAGAATGATGTCACCAGCGCGAGGTTGTAGCGAGCGTCGTCGAATTGCCCGTCCGAGTACGCCACGGCGCCGCGTAGTCCGTCGCGACGGAGCCCCGGCATCCGCTTAAGCGCCTCCTCTCGCGAAAGAAACCGGCTCGGAAAAAGATTCTGGCTCCCGGCCATCAGGTCGTAGATCTTTGTTCCTGCGCGGTAATAAGCCGCCTGTCCCCAGGAATAAGCGGGCACAAGAAACTCTGTCGCCCGGCACAGGTGCGGCGCGTTCCGTAGCATGTAAACGCGTTCCCGCAGCGCCCGCCGCACCATCCGGTATTCCTCGATGTTCAGGCTCTTCACCGCCTGTTCCAGGTAGCGCACTCCGCCGTGCACCAGCTTCGTCGATGCACTCGATGCTCCCGAGGAGAAATCGTTTGCTTCGATGAGTACCGTCCGAAGCCCCCTCAGTTGCGCATCCAGCGCGCAGCCCGCCCCGGTCGCGCCGCCACCGATCACGCACAGGTCAAATTCTTCTTCGGCGATCGACGCCAGCGTTTGTGCTCTGTTTTTCATGAATTTACGACGCAATTCCGTAAGAAGACTTCTCCTGCCCTGACCAAGTCATTGCCGGTATACACGGAAGCTCCGCAATGCATCTAATCATAAGAGGTTCAGAAAGAGAGCAAAAATGCGCACGAATTCCCGTTTGAACTGGATGGCCCTTGCAGGGTTTTTCTCCGCGCTTGTCGCTTTGCCTTTCGCCTTTGCGGCCGAGCGCCAGCCCGCCTCGCCCGGCATGGCCGCTATGACGGTGACGGCCGTAGGCAAAAAGGACGCCGCGCCCGCCGCAGTCAACAAAGACGATATTCAACTCACCGTGGGCAAAGAACGCAAGCAAATAGCTTCCTGGGAAAGAGCTGGCAAGCTGGATCTGGCGATTTTGATCGACGATTCTCTGGATCCGAGCGTGGCCGGCCAATGGAACGATGTACGCGCTTTCATCGCCGCGCAGCCCGACACCACGTCGATCGCCGTCGGCTACGCTTACAATTCCACCGTTTACGTCGCTCAGGACTTCACCTCCGACCATGCCCTCGCCGCGAAAGCCCTGCGTATCCCCCGCGGATACTACTCCGGAGGTTCCAGTCCGTATCTGTCCGTCATCGACTGGCTCAAGCGCTGGCCGGAATCTGGCAATCGAGGCTCGCTGCTGCTCATCTCCTCGGGCATTGACTACTTCCGCGGCGGCTTTGGCCCGGTCTATCCTGATGTGGACACGGCGGTTTCTCAGGCGCAAAAGGCCAATGTCAACCTTTGGAACATCTATTATCCGGGCAGCGGCCATTTCGCACGATCCATGTTTCTCGTGGACAAGGGTCAGTTGAACCTCAGCAAAATGACCCTCGAAACCGGCGGCGAATCTTATTACCTCGGTTTTGCCGCGCCGGTTTCCTTCAAACCGTATCTCGACGAGTTGCAGAAACATCTTTCTAACCAGTATCTCCTGTCGTTTTCTGGCGACACCGCTAAGAAAGGCAAGTACGTCACCGCGCGCTTGAAAACCGAACTGCCGGATGTCGAGCTGCTTTACGCAAATCAGGCCTACGTGCAACCTTCTCAATAAAGAACAAGCAAGCCTCCTTGTGTTTCCTGGCGCGGCTTTATGCCGCGCCCTTTTTTTCTTTGTAGCTTGTCTGCTCTTCGGCAAACGATTAAACTGGCGCCCGCTGGGCCGGAGCGCCGCCTCATTTGAACCGTTTTAATCAATGTTCCGCGCGCCTGCGCCTTTTCCTCGGAGGAAAATTGCGGTGAAATTCACATTCCTTGTCCGTTGCGCTGCGATCGTCGCGTTCGCTTGCTCGCTCGGCTTCCTGCCTGCAACCGCAAGCGCGCAGTCCCGGGTTGTCCTTCGGGACGGCTGGAAGATCCAGAGTTCCGCCAAAGTCACTGGCGGCGGCGAAGACATTTCCCACGTCGGATTTCGTACCGTTGGCTGGTACTCGACTTCGGTCCCCCAAACGGTCTTTGCCGTTTTGGTCGATAACGGTGTCTACAAAAACCCCTACTTCGGCATGAATCTGCGTTCGATCCCCGGCGTCGAATACAAAATTGGCGGCCAGTTTGCCAACGAAGATATCCCGGCGGACAGCCCCTACGCTGTGCCCTGGTGGTATCGCACGGAGTTCGAAGTCCCCGCGGCCGATAAGGGCAAGCAAGTCTGGCTTTCTTTTCGAGGCATCAACTATCGTGCGAACATCTGGATCAACGGAAAAAAGTTGGCGGACTCCGACGAAATCGTCGGGGCCTTCCGCCGTTACGAATTCAATGTCACGGATTTCGTCCACCCGGGGGCAAACAATGCTTTGGCCGTCGAGGTTTCCGCTCCCGGCGCCAACGAACTGGGAATCACCTGGGTCGACTGGAATCCCACCCCGCCCGATAAGGACATGGGCCTGTGGCAGGAGGTTGTCCTTTCCTCCAGCGGTCCCGTCTCCCTGCGGCATCCCTTCGTTACTACCAAGCTCGATCTTCCGTCGCTCGATTCCGCTCACCTGACTGTTCGCGCTCAACTCCAGAACACCTCAACTGAGGCAGTCAAAGGCGTCCTGCGCGGCTGGATTCACGGCGAATCCAGTCCAATCGAATTTTCTCAACCGGTCGAGCTGCCTCCCGCCTCGCGAACCGGAGTTGTCCTTTCTCCGGACGCTGCTCCCTCGCTGAATCTTTTGCACCCGAAGCTTTGGTGGCCTTACCAGATGGGCCAGCCTTTCCTGCACCAGCTCACCCTCGAGTTTCTCCAGGACGGAAAAACCGTTTCCGACCGGCAGACCATCTCCTTCGGCATTGTCCAGACCGATTCCGAAATGACCCCGCAAGGCTATCTGCTCCTCAAAGTCAACGGCAAGCCGGTCCTCGTCCGTGGCGGAGGCTGGGCCCCCGACATGATGCTCCGCGTCAACGAATCCCGCCGCGAAGCAGAGTTCCGCTATGTGAAGGAAATGGGACTCAACACCATTCGTCTGGAAGGCAAGCTCGAAGACGAATCCTTCATGGACCGCGCCGACCGCGATGGCATCCTCATCATGGCTGGGTGGTGCTGCTGCGACGCTTGGGAAAAATGGGGCAAGTGGGGCGAAGAGAACAAACGCGTTTCCGTGGAATCCTTGCGCGATCAACTGCTGCGATTGCGAGCGCACCCGAGCCTCCTCGTCTGGCTGAACGGCAGCGACAATCCTCCTCCCGCCGATCGCGAGCAGGCCTATCTCGACGTCGAGAAAGAAGTCCAATGGCCCAAACCGGTCATCTCTTCCGCTTCCGCCAAGAAAGCGGAACTTACCGGCGACAGCGGCGTCAAAATGAGCGGTCCTTATGATTACGTTCCGCCCGACTACTGGCTCCTCGACTCCAATCACGGCGGCGCTTTCGGCTTCAATACCGAAACCAGCCCCGGTCCCGCCGTTCCTCCTCTGGAAGAACTAAAAACCATATTGCCTCAGGAGAGTCTTTGGCCGATCAACGACGTCTGGAATTTTCATGCCGGTGGCGGAGAGTTTCGCAACATTGACCTGTTCGCTGATGCCCTCGCGAAGCGCTACGGCGAGGCCAAGTCCGCCGCCGACTTTGCCTGGAAGTCTCAAGCCATGACCTACGAAGGCGAGCGCGCCATGTTCGAGGCTTATGGCCGCAACAAGTACAAATCCACCGGAATCATTCAGTGGATGCTCAACAATGCCTGGCCCAGCCTCATCTGGCATCTTTACGACTACAGTCTCCGCCCCGCCGGTGGGTACTTCGGCACAAAGAAAGCTCTCGAGTCTGTCCACGTCCAGTTTTCTTACGACGACCGCACCGTCGCCGTTGTCAACGGCAAGCAGCAGCCCGAAAACAGCCTGAAACTCGTCGCCAGGCTTTACGATCTGTCTATGGCTGAAAAGTTCGCTCGAGAAGCTACTCTCGATGTGCCTGCCGACGGCGTCGCCAAGTCTTTCTCGATTCCCGAGCCTCCCGGCATCAGCACGACTTATTTCTTGCAGCTGCAATTATTTTCGTCCACTGGCGAATTGCTCAGCCGCAACTTTTACTGGCTGTCCACCCAGCCCGATGTATTGAATTTTGCTAAGAGCGAGTGGTACTACACGCCGATGTCCGGCTTCGCCGACTTCACCGCCCTGCAGAGTTTGCCGCCGGCCAAAATTGCCGCCACTTTCCGCGCGCTGCCTTCCCGCTCCCGCGACGAAGCCTACAGCGTCTCCCTCGAAAATCGCGGCAAGGGTCTTGCCTTTCTCGTCCGCTTGCGCCTTGTCGCCGGAAAACAGGGAAGGGAAATCCTTCCCATTTTTTGGGACGACAACTACCTTTGCCTGCTTCCGGGCGAGCAGCGGCACATCGTGGTACACGTGGAAAAAAGCCAGCGGCAGGATTCTGGTCCGACCCTCCTCCTCGACGGTTTCAACGTCAAGGAGGTTAGCCTCCCGCTGGCCCCTGCCGCTCAATAGTTCTTGCCGGCTTCGCGGCGTTTCGCTTCGTGGGTAGCCGCTCCGCGCTCACCCGTTTGCCATGTTGAATTGCACGGTTACCGTCATCGCCACATCCACCGGTTGTCCGTTGAGCATTGTCGGTTTGAACTTCCACTGCTTCACTGCGGACAATGCCGATTGCACCAGTAGTGGGTGACCCGAAACCGCCTTCACCTGTGTGACGTTTCCCTGTTTGTCGATCACGCAGTCGATCACTACGTTGCCCTGCACGCGCGTTTGCCGCGCCAGTGGCGGGTACGTCGGCTCGACCTTGTGCACCAGTTCCGGCCTCTTTACGTTGCCGCCCACGCGCACGGGTCCTTTGGGTTGCGCCGGCTTCGGCGGCGGCGCCGGGCCGTTTCCTACTCCTCCCAGCACTCCGCCCACTACGCCGCCCTGCACGCCGCCCGGCACTCCTCCAACCACGCCGGGCGCTTCCGGCGGCGCTGCTTCCACTTCTTCTTCAACCTTGGGGATCGCCTTCGGTACTTCCTTCGGCGTGTATAACTCTGACTCCTTGAAGAATTTCTTCTTCGGCACCTTTGGTTGGTGCGGAGCCGCGGCCGGCGGCGGAGGCGGAGGCGGCGGGGGCGGCGGAGCCGCCAGGAACACCTTCTGGTATTGCGGCAGATCGAGCGCGTTCGTGTACAACATCGGAATTAGAATCAGCGCCGCCACCAGTGTGGTATGCAGTACAACCGATACCAGCACGTCCCACACGCTCCTCGGCTTCGTCAGCCGGTTGCCTTCCAACATCCCTTCTCCGAGCTTTGCGTTCACCTTGCTGTTCGAAGCGAAGACATCGTCTCGGCGGGCTGGTGCCGGTTCGCTTCCGTATTCTGGTTTGCCCACGTTTCGCAAGATACGATTTCTGTCGTCCATCTCCAGTCCTCTCGACAAAAATTTCCCTACTTCAAACTATTCCAAACATCCCTCCCATCTAATTTAGACGCGCCACGATTCCGTGTTTATCCGTGAAACCGCTCGAAAATCATTTCGAAACTATCGAAGGACTCCACTGTAGAAAAACAGGCGAAAATGGCTGTCCTTCCGCGGAATCTAAGGGATCTCTCTTAAGGTTTCTTCGGATTGTTTTTAACTGTCGGACGGAGAAAGATTTGCGGCGCGGGTCGACTCCCGGATTACCAGCTCTGGCATCGATCGGTGATGGGAAATCATCCACTCGCGTTTTTCCTGGTTCGCGTTGATCCCGTCCATGATGATGTTCACCGCCAGGTTTCCCATCGCTTCCAGCGGCTGCCGGATTGTCGTCAGCGACGGCGCGGCGGTCGCCGACAGCGGCACATCGTCAAATCCGATCACCGAGCACTGTTCCGGCACCTTGATTCCCGCTTTCGTCAGCGCCCGAATCGCGCCAAGCGCCGTCAAATCGTCAAATGCCACCAGCGCCGTGAACTTTTTTCGCCGCTGCAACAATTCCTCCGTCAGTCGGAATCCCCCCTCGAATCCCGAATTCGGATCGAACGAGTCCGGCAACTGCGCTACCAGCGAAAGATCGATTTCCAGGTCCGCTCCGCTCGCGAACTTTTGGATTCCTTTCCACCTCGGGGCTGAATCGATCAGCGTCTTCGGCCCGCGAATGAATGCAACCCTCCGGTGGCCTAATTGGTGCAGATGCTCGAGCGCCAGCCTCCCGCCTGTTTCGTTGTCTACCATCACCGAGCTGATCGTGTCTCCCGGCAGCTCCCATCCGATCGTCGCCGCTGGAATGTTCCGCTTGCTGAAGTCGGCCAGCAGTTGAATATCCACCACCAGCCAGTTCGCCACCACGATCAACGCTTCCACGTGCCTTTCCAGCAGCATCTCCAGGTAGCGCTCGAAGCGGTTTCGCTGGTTGTGCGCATCCGCGAAAATCGGCACATAGGAAACTTGGTACAGCGCATTCTCGATTCCCCGCAGTATCGGCGTGCAATACGGATCCGTGATGTCGAAGAACATCACCCCCACGCTGTGCGTCCGCTTGCTTCGCAGGAACCGCGCCATCACGTTCGGCCGGTATCCCAGCTTCTTCGCGGTATCCTCGATCCGTTTTTTCGTCGTCGGAGCGATGTAGCGCGCCAGCGGCGCGTTGTTCAGCACGATCGATACCGTCGCCGGCGAAAATCCGCTGGCCCGCGCCACGTCGCGCATTGTCACCGCCGCGCTCTTCCCCGCCCGCTTCATCGGGATGCCCCTTGGAGCAACATCATCCGGCCTTTGCGGCTCGATTTGCAATGGCGGGACCTTCAACGCCTACTCCTCCGCCGGAAGTTCGAAGGAAAGCGGCTCGCGGAAACCCCGCGTCTTCCACACGCCAAACAGGATTCCCGCTGCCATCCAGATT
>Ga0079220_10000194_pt1 | contig 13257 bp, 13 predicted proteins | sample GAAS100_FD_75071 | JGI IMG/M metagenome (GOLD analysis project Ga0079220, IMG submission 75071) | Agricultural soil microbial communities from Georgia to study Nitrogen management - GA AS100 | ecosystem: Environmental > Terrestrial > Soil > Agricultural land | place: USA: Georgia | collected... | reverse complement strand
TCTCACTAATCCGCGAAAGGCGTGTCGTCCCCTGCCTCACTAACCAGCGAAAGGCGTGCCCTCCCGTGTCTCGTTGACCTGCAAAAGTCTTGCCCTCCCGATCTGTCGGGCACAAGGGAGCTCCTCCCGATCTGCCAGATCGAACCATGACGGGGAACCGCTAACCGTATACGCGATTATAGTTTATTTGTCGGTTATTTATTCTGCAAAGCTTCGGTTAAGGCGGGCATGATTTCGAAAATGTCGCCGACCAGGCCGTAGTCGGCGATTTCGAAGATGGGCGCGTTCTGATCCTTGTTGACGGCGACGATGGTGCGCGCGCCCTTCATTCCCACGACGTGCTGAATGGCGCCGCTGATTCCCAGGGCGAGATAGAGCTTGGGAGAAACAGTCTGGCCGGAGCTGCCGATCTGACGCTCCATGGGGAGCCAGCCTTCATCGCAGATGGGACGAGAGGCGGCGATTTCCGCGCCCAAGGCTTTCGCGAGCGCTTCCGCTTGCGGAATATTTTCGGGAGCTTTGATGCCGCGGCCGACGGCGACGATGAGCGGCGCTTGGGTGAGATCCACGGCGGACTTCGCTTCCTTGAAGAGTTCGAGAGGCTTGGTGCGAATTTGATCCGGCTTTAGCTCGACGGAGATTTTATTGACGGGCGCCTTGCCGGAAGGATGCGGTTCGACGAGATCGGAACGGAAAGCGCCGGACTGGAATGAGGCGAACCACGGAGCGGAGCCTTGGAAGGTAACGTCCGCGGCGGTCTTGCCCTGAAACATCTGGCGGACGAAGACGAGTTTGCCGCCTTCGGCGCGATAGCCGATGCAATCCGCGATCATGCCTTTGCCGAGCATGGCGGCGAGCTTGGGTGCGTAGTCGCGGACCTGGTAGGTGTGAGGGAAAAAGACGAAGTCGGGCTTGGCGGACTCGATGGCTTGCTTGAGAGCAACGCAGAAGCCGTCGGGAGTGTAACCGGCAAGGAGGTCGTGCTCGACTTGAAGAACTTCGGCGACGTTCTTGACGGCGAGCTCCGCGGCAAAGGAATCCATCCCTTTCCCGATCACAAGCGCGCAGACGGCGCCCGACAAGGCCTTGGCGGCTTGTTGGGCGGCGGCGAGCGCTTCGAAGCTGGTGTTGTTCCATTTGCCCTGGCGATGTTCGGTGACGACGAGGATTTTCATGGTCAGATCACCCTCGCTTCGAACCTGAGTTTCTCGACAAGCTTGGCGGCCATTTCCTTGGGCGTGCCGGCGAGGAATTCGGTCTTTTTGGTTTTTGTAGGCACGTAGATTTTTTCGAGGCGCTGCGTGGGCTCGGCGGAGACGCCGAGGGATTCGCGAGTGATGGTCGCGATTTCCTTTTTCTTGGCGGCCATGATGCCTTTGAGCGTGGCGTAGCGCACTTTGTTGATGCCGGACTGAATGGAAAGCACGGCGGGAAGAGGGCACTCGATCCATTGGAACCAGCCGGCTTCCAGTTCCCGTTTCAGCTTGAGTTTGGCGGCGTCCTGGACTTCGATGGCCATAATGATGGTGGCGTGAGGGCGGTCGAGGAGCGCGGCGAGCAAAACACCCGTTTGGCCGAAGCCCTGATCGTCGCTTTGCAGACCGGTGAGGATTAAGTCAGCTTTTTCCTTTTGAATGGCGGCGGCGAGGGATTTCGCGGAGCCTAGCGGGTCGAGTTGCGCGAAATGGTCGTCGGCGATGTGGATGCCACGGTCGGCGCCCTTGGCCAGCGCTTCCTTAATGGTCTGCTTGACGCGCTCGGGACCCATGGAGAGCGCGATGACTTCGCCCCCGTGTTTCTCCTTGAGGCGAAGGGCCTCTTCGAGCGCGTAGCTATCCGGCTCGTTCATTTCGAAACCGATGTCGGACTCTTTGATCCAGTTTCCGGCGATGGAAAGCGGCGCGTCTTTCGCGGGAACCTGTTTGATGCAGACGATGATGTTCACGGGAGCTCCTCTTTGCCTGGGAGCGCCGGCGGAGCGGCCGGCCTCGCGAGAATCGTGATTACTTGCCGGTCCAGCGCTTAAAAATCAACGCGGCGTTGGTGCCGCCGAAGCCAAAGGAATTCGACAGCGCGTAATCCACGGTGGCTTTGCGCGCGTGATTCGGAATGTAATCCAAATCGCATTCCGGATCGGGATGAAATTGATTAATGGTCGGCGGAAGGATCTGATCGCGCAGCGCCAGGACGCTGATACCGGCTTCGAGGCCACCGGCGCCGCCGAGAAGATGGCCGGTCATGGACTTGGTGGAACTGACGGGGAGCTTCTTGCTGGTGGCGCGCTCGCCGAAGAGGCGCTTCATGGCGCGGGTTTCGACGATATCGCCGATCGGAGTGGAAGTGCCGTGGGCATTGACGTAGCCGATATCGTCCGGTGAAAGCTTGGCATCTTTCAGCGCGGCCCTCATGACGCGGTAAGCACCGTCGCCATCTTCTTTCGGCTGAGTGATGTGGTAAGCGTCGCCGGACATGCCGTAGCCGACGATTTCCGCGAGGATGTTGGCGTTGCGCTTTGTGGCGTGTTCGATGGACTCGAGAATCAGAATGCCGCTGCCCTCGCCGACAATGAAGCCGTCGCGATCGGCATCGAAGGGGCGCGAAGCCGTGGCGGGATCATCGTTGCGCGTGGAAAGGGCCTTCATGGAAGCGAAGCCGCCGATGCCCATGGGAGTGATGGTGGCTTCGGTGCCGCCGCAAATCATCATTTCGGCGGCGCCGCGCTCGATGATCTTGAAGGAATCGCCGATGGCGTGAGCGGAAGCGGAGCAGGCCGTGGCCGTGGCGGAATTGGGCCCGCGCGCTCCGTAGCGGATAGAGACGTGGCCGGAAGCGAGATTCACGATGGCCGAAGGAATGAAAAAGGGAGAAATCTTGTTGGGACCGCCGAAGAGCAGCTTGCCGTGTTCGCGCTCGATGATGTCGAATCCGCCGATGCCGGAAGAAATGTAGACGCCGACTTCATCGAGATCGGATTGTTCGGGCTTCCAGTGGGCGTGCTGCACGGCAAAGTCCGCGCCGGCAAGGGCCAACTGGATGAAGCGGCCCATCTTCTTGAGTTCTTTTTTTTCAATCCACTGGAAAGGGTCGAAGTTTTTTACTTCGCCGCCGATTTTGCAATCGAAATTGGCGGTATCGAAGCTGGTGATGGGGCCGACGCCGCTGACGCCGGCGAGGACGCTCTTCCAGCTTTCCTCCGTGCCGATTCCCAGCGCGCAGACCAGTCCAACGCCCGTGACCACAACGCGGCGACTCAAAGCTCCCCTGCTCCTGTTGAATTGAGATGCCCGAAGGCTCGCGGGCAGTTACTTGCCTTTGGCATGCTTGTCGATGTACTCAACGGCGTCTTTCACCGTGGTCATTTTTTCGGCGTCTTCGTCGGGGACTTCGATGCCGAAGGCTTCCTCGAAAGCCATGACCAACTCGACCTGATCGAGGGAATCCGCGCCGAGGTCGTCCACAAAGGATGCGGTGGGCGTCACTTCCGCTTCATCGACGCCGAGCTGCTCGACGATAATCTGCTTTACGCGTTCTTCTACGCTGGCCATTCCTGTTCCTCCGCGATCTGCGATCGCTAACGTGTACGTGAACTTGCAGCCCGGCGCAGGTTACAACCAGCGCCAAAAACCCTTATTTCCAGCCCACTAAGCAACCTGCCCATTCTAGTGACCCTGCTGTGCAAGGTCAACTTTGGGCCGCGTGGCAACAGCCAAAATCGTCATCAGGCCAGATACATGCCGCCGTTGACGTCGAGAACGTGGCCGGTGATGTAGGCGGCCTCGTCGCTGGCGAGAAACACGATGGCGGCGGCAATGTCGCGCGGCGAACCCATGCGGCCGAGCGGAATGCGCGTCTTCAAGTCTTCTTTGACCTTGTCCGGCAGGACGTCGGTCATCGGAGTTTCGACGAAACCGGGTGCGACGGCATTCACAGTGATGTTGCGGGAGGCGATTTCCATGGCAACCGCTTTTGTGAGGCCGATAAGGCCGGCTTTTGCGGCGACGTAGTTGGCTTGGCCGGCATTGCCCATTTCCGCGACCACGGAGGAAATATTGATGATTCGCCCCGAACGCGCCTTCATCATTACGGGCAAGGCCTGCTGGATGCAAAGGTGCGCTCCGGTCAAATTCGTGCGGATTACGGCGTCCCAGTCGTCGAGCTTCATGCGCATGGCCAGACCGTCGCGGGTGATGGCGGCGTTGTTCACCAGGATGTCGAGACGGCCGAATTTTTCGAGAATCTGTTTGAATCCGGCTTTGACCTGCCCGGCATCGGCGACGTCCATCTTGACGGCTAGCGCTTCCCCGCCCTTGCCCGCAATCTCACCGACCAACGACGCAAGCTTTTCCTCATTGCGGGCGGCGGCCGCCACCTTCGCGCCGCCTTCGGCAAGTGCCAGAGCCGTTTCGCGCCCGATTCCCTGCGACGCTCCGGTCACCACCGCTACTCTGTCTTTCAGGCTAAACATTACCCTGCGCCCTCTCTGCTTCCGCCATTCGTGGCTCGCTGCTGCGTTCAGGCGGCATCGGATTTCGCCGCGGCAATCTTCTCCTGCGTGGCGGAGAGACTCTTCTCGTCTTCGATATTCAGCGCGGCGACGGAGCGCTCGATCTGGCGCAGCAAACCCGTCAACACGCGGCCGGGCCCCACTTCGACGAACGTGTTTACCCCTTCTTCGATCAGCAGGCGCACCGATTCTTCCCAGCGCACCGGCATGGTGACCTGGCGTGTGAGGGCATCGCGCGCTTCTTCCCCTTTCACGATGGTGTCGGCGTCCACGTTGGTTACCAGCGGAAATTTCAAGTCGGCGAATTCCGTGCTGGCCAAGTCTTTGGCCAGCTTTTCCTGAGCGGGCATCATCAACGCACAGTGAAAAGGAGCCGAAACGGGCAGGATTACCGCTCGCTTGGCGCCGAGCTGCGAAGCGATCTCGACCGCGCGCTTCACAGCGACGGCGCTACCGGAAATCACGGTCTGTTCCGGTGAATTGAGATTCGCGGGAGAGCACACTTCGCCTTCGGCGGCGCGCTTGCAGGCGTCCGCGACGACGGCGGGGGAGAGGCCAAGAATGGCGGCCATGGCGCCTGCGCCTGGCGGAACGGCCTCCTGCATGTACGTTCCGCGCTTGCGCACGAGCTGCACGGCATCAGAAAACTTCAGCGAGCCGGCTGCGACCAGGGCTGAGTACTCACCAAGGCTGTGGCCGGCGACAAAATCCGGCTGCAAGCCTTTTTCCGCAGCGACACGATAAACAGCCACGGAGCAGGTCAAAATCGCCGGCTGCGTGTTCGCAGTGAGCTTCAACTCGTCTTCCGTGCCTTCGAAACACATCCTGGAAAGGGAGAATCCCAGCGCTTTGTCCGCTTCTTCAAAGACGGCTCGCGCGGCGGAATATTTCTCCGCGAGTTCTTTGCCCATTCCGGGATACTGCGAAGCCTGACCTGGAAAAAGAAATGCTACTTTGCCCATCGTTGCATCTACCTCGGCCCTCTCACGCCCGCGCCGCAGCCAGTGAGAGTTCCTGTTCGATTTTTTCGTTTACGCGAGCCCGCGCCAGGCCCGCTGCCACGCGAATGGCGTTCTTGATCGCGTTGGCGTTGGAACGGCCATGACCGATCACGCAAACGCCCCGCACTCCCAAAAGCGGCGCGCCCCCGTACTCCGTGTAGTCAATGGTCTTCTTCAAACCTCTAAAAGCTCCCTTGGAAAGCATGGCCCCGAACTGGGAAACCAAAGAACTCTTCAGAGACTTTCCCAAAAGCCTGAAAATCTGCACGGCCAAACCTTCGCAGATTTTCAGGGCGATGTTGCCTACAAAGCCGTCGCAGACGATCACATCGACATCGCCGGAAAAGAGATCGCCGCCTTCGACGTTACCGACATAGTGCAAGGAGCTGCGTTTCAGACGAGTATGCACTTCACGCGTCAGCTCGTTGCCCTTGATTTCTTCTTCTCCGATGGAGAGCAGGCCCACGCGTGGCCGGCGGTGGCCAAACGTCGCGCGGTAATAAATTTCGCCCATGACGGCGAACTGCTCGAGATGCTCGGGCTTTGAATCCACGTTGGCGCCCACGTCCAGAAGCACGCTGACGCCGCCCTTGGCGTTCGGAAAAGGAGCGGCCAGCGCGACACGGTCAACTGACTCCAACGTGCCAAGCAGAAAGCGCGCCACAGTCATAACCGCACCGGTATTCCCGGCGCTCACGATTCCATCGGCTTTCGCTTCCCGTACGAGACGCGTGGCAACGTGCACCGAGCTGTCCTTTTTCCTGCGAAAGGCTTGCGCGGGATGATCGTTCATGGTGATCACTTCGCTCGCCGGAACGATCTCAATCGGCAGATTCGGCGCGGCGTGCTTTGCCAGTTCCGAGCGGACGACCCCCGGCTGGCCGACCAACAGGACCCGAACGCCCAGCTCGCGCGCGGCCAGCACACTGCCTTCGACCTCGGGGCGGGGGGCATGATCCCCACCCATGGCGTCCACAGCGACGGTGATCATGGGAAGCGGCGCCGCTAAGAGCGTTACAGGAAATCCGGACGTCAGGCCGAGGCTTCTTGAACGGCGCGGCCCTTGTAATACCCGCAATGAGGACAGGCGCGGTGCGGCTGCTTGGTTTCATGGCAATTCGGGCATTTCGCCAAAGCGGGCTTGGCCAGATGATCGTGTGCCCGGCGCGTGCTGGTCCGCCGCTTGGAATGTCTCCGTTTTGGGTTAGGCATAGCAATACTCCTCTTGATTCCGCACCGAAACCCTGTTCCGGGGCGGATTGTATGGGCTTTTGGCCCGGGAAACTATTGTTTTTTCAGCCAGTCCTGTTTGAGGCGCGCCAGCGGAGCCATGCGCGGGTCCATCGCGTGAGTCTCGCAGCGGCACTCTTCGTGGTTCAGATTCACACCGCAGGTTGGGCACAATCCCCTGCAAGCGCTTTGGCAGATTGCTTTCATGGGCACGGCCAAAAGCACCTGCTCGCTCAGCACGTCCGCGAGAAACAGCCCTTCGCCTTCGTAAAAGCCAATGTCGGCCTCGTCATCCTTTAAGCGTTCCTGCTCCGGTTTCTGCCCTTTAGGCAGCGGACTGTAGAAGAGATCGAAGGACCTGTGGACATCCTCGAGAACGGGCTCGAGGCACCGGGCACAAACCAGTTCGATCCTGGTTTCGAGGTCTCCACTCACCCGAATTTGCCCGTCGATCAACTCCGCCGTGGCGGTTACCTCCAGGGGGTCCAATTGCTTGATCTCCGTGGAATGATAATCGATGCTTCCGGGCGCGTAGCTCTTCCGGATGCGCAACTTGCGGACGGCAAGTTCCTTTACATCAAGAAACATCGGCTGTTCTGCGCCCCCGGCGCTGGCGTTCATGCTCATTTATTTTGAGGTCGCCCTGCGAGCAAGTCAAGGAAGCGGAGCGCGTTCGCGCCCGGCCTGCACACTTTTCGTTAGCCCCTGCGTCTAGTACCCGCATTAGATAGGGGAACTGTTTCACTTGCCGAGGTTTTAGCCAAGCTCTTCGCGCAAAGGCCCACGGCGCGCCAGCTTTCGCGTTTTGCATCCGGACCGGATGAACACAAACGAATGCCCGCGAATGGATGCGCCGAAGTGTCTTGATTCGCACCGCCGGGGACTGCTCCTTTAAATTACATCGTGTCACGATATATCATCGAAGTTAGCAAGTTTTTTGGAGACTTGGCCGGGGAGTTTCTGCTAGAATACAAACGTACCGGAAAGGGGGGTGTCGTGCGAACTCACGTCTTTTCGCGCGCCGCGGACCCGAAGCTCAACACCAGCCCCGATCAGGGGTACGAGCGCTTCTCCGGATCCGCGATTCAAGCAAGGGATGCGGCCAGGCCGGGCGAACGCCTGCGCATCCGCCGACTTGCTGCTCTGCGCTTTCTGTAAATTGGCGGCTGGGCCGCTCGAAGCGGTTCGAGCACTCTACAGGTTTTTCTTAGCGTGATCTCGCGCTAAGAAAGAACGAAATGCGATCCACCACACTCAAACTCGTTTTGCCGCTCATCATCAGCGTGGCGGTGGTGTCCGTGCTTTTTGCGGCTTACCAGGTGCGCACGGAGCGCCGGAATCTGCGAAACGACCAGGCGCGGCGGTCAGAGGTGCTGGCGGAGAGCCTGCAGGAAAACGTCGAACCTCTGTTCGTGCGAACAGACCGCACGCCCGATAAGGCCATGCAGCGCATCGTCGAGCGATTCGGCCAGCGCGAGCACCTCAAGGGCGTCGCTGTGTACCAGGCCGACGGCGACGTCATGGCTATCACGCCGGGACTCAGCCCGGAATTTCGCAACATGCCTCAGATCGCTCGCGACGCGATTTCGCACGACCAAGGTGGAGGCATCTTCACGCAGATGGGTGACTCCCCCATGCACATCTACGCGGTGCCGTTGCACCGCAACGAGAAGGCGGCCGGGGCGTTGGCGGTCATTTACGACACCTCATTCATCGACACACGCGTGCTCCGGACGCTCCGTGACGCTCTGCTTTCCGCGCTGCTGGAAACGCTGCTGATCGCACTTTTCGCCCTGATTCTCGTGCGTTGGGCGTTCATGGATCCCCTTAAGCGCACCGCGCGTTGGCTGAGAGTGCTGCGTATCGGAGGAGCGCATTCCCGGCCCGCTTTGCCCCAGGGTGAACTGTTTGAGCAGATCAACCGCGAAGTGACCAACCTGGCGCGCGACTTGGACGCGGCGCGCGCCGCCGCGGAAGAAGAAGCGCGTTTGCGCGAGTCTCACGCTTCGATCTGGACCGCCGACCGCCTCCGTGTCAGCTTGCGAAACAAGTTGCGCGACAAGCCGCTGTTCGTCATTTCGAACCGCGAACCCTACATGCACATCCACGGAGACCGCGGCATCGAAGTTATTGTCCCGGCGAGCGGTCTGGTTACCGCGATTGAGCCCGTGCTTCTCGCCTGTGACGGCACGTGGATCGCGCACGGGTCGGGCGATGCGGACCGCGAAGTGGTGGACCGCGAGGACCGCCTGCGCGTTCCCCCTGACCGGCCGAGTTACACCTTGCGCCGCGTGTGGCTTAGCGATGACGAAATCAAGGGCTACTACGAGGGCTTCGCTAACGAGGGGCTGTGGCCGCTCTGCCACATTGCCCATACGCGCCCGACCTTTCGTCCGGAAGATTGGCTGCATTACCAGCAAGCCAACCGCAAATTCGCGGATGCCCTGCTGAAGGAGATGGATGGCACGGAATCGCCGATTGTGCTGGCGCAGGATTACCATTTTGCGCTGCTGCCGCGCATGATCAAAGATGCCCGGCCGGACGCGCGCGTAGCCATCTTCTGGCACATCCCCTGGCCAAACCCCGAGGTGTTCGGGATCTGCCCGTGGCAACGCGAACTCGTCGACGGCTTGCTCGGCGCGGACCTGATCGGTTTCCACACGCAGACTCACTGCAACAATTTTCTCGAAACTGTCGATCGCGCCGTTGAAGCGCTGACCGAGTGGGACCGCTTCGCCGTCAACCGGCAAGGACACCTGACGCGCGTGCGCCCCTATCCCATCAGCGTGGCCTTTTCGGAGAACGGCCTGGTCGGCGGCCATTCCAACGCCGGCGAAGAACGAGCCGCCATTTGCGCCGAACTGGGCATCGAAGCGTCGCTGCTGGGCATAGGCGTCGACCGCGTCGATTACACCAAAGGCATTCTTGAGCGCTTCCGAGGAATTGAGCTCTTTCTGGAGACGCACCCCGCTTATCACCGGCGCTTCTCTTTCGTGCAGATTGGGGCGCCGAGCCGCACGCACATTCCTCGCTACCGGCAGTTTCTCGATGAAGTTGCTTCGGAGGCGGAGCGAATCAACGCGCGATTCCAGAACGGCAAATGGAGGCCCATCGTTCTGCTGCAGCGGCATCACTCGCACCAGGAGATCGCACGTTACTATCGCGCGGCTTCGGTTTGCCTGGTTACTTCGCTCCACGATGGAATGAATCTGGTGGCCAAGGAATTCATCGCCGCGCGGGACGACGGGAAAGGCGTGCTGATCCTCAGCACGTTTGCCGGGGCAGCGCGCCAGTTGCCCGATGCTTTGCTGGTCAATCCTTACGACGTCGAGCAACTGGCTTCCGCGATTCACCGCTCTCTCGAAATGTCCGAAGAGGAACAGAGCGAGCGGATGCACCGAATGCGCGAGAGCACTCGCGAGCACAACATTTACCGGTGGGCCGCCAGCTTGCTATCCGATTTGACGGACATTCGCATCGATGCGCCCGAGCGCGTCGAGACTTAACCGGGACCAGGCTGCTCGGTCAGGCCGGCGTGAAGCGCTCGCGGTGCTGCTTCAGCAGGAACTGGTCGGTCATTCCCGCAATGTAATCACAAACGACCACCGGTCTGGGCGTATCGCCGGTCAGCTGTTCGTGGGTCGACGGCATCGATCCCGGAACCTTCGCGTAAAATTCGAACATTTGCTCGAGGCACCGCACCGACCGGTCGCGGTCCTCCGTGATTTCCGGCCGCTCGTACACATGGTCGAACAGGAATTTTTTCAGCCGGGCATTTTCCGCGGCAAGCGGTTCGCTGAAGCCCGCGAGCCTGTTCTTGGCGCATCGCACATCTTCCAGGCTTCTCAGACCGGAAGCCTCCGCCCGTTGTCTCACGGTTTCGATCAGGTCCGTAGCCAGCTCGTTCAGTACGCGCTTCAAAGCCTCATTGAACTTTAATTTCTCGCGTCCCTGCGGATGCGAGCGGTGCACATCGCCGTACGCGCGATCGAAAATCGGCACTTCCCGGCGGAGCACATCGAGGGCCAGCAGACCTGCTTCTCTCGCGTCGTCCAGGTCGGCGGTGTTGTAGGCGATTTAGTCGACGGGATCGATGAGCTGCGCTTCGAGAGGCGGCCGCAAGTCCAGCAGGTATTCGGCAAGTTCCGGGTGTTGGGCAGCGTTGTAATCGCGCGAGTGCTTGATGATCCCCTCGCGCACTTCAAACGTCAGGTTCAACCCCGGAAAGTCGAGATACTTCTGCTCGAAGTGCTCGACAATGCGCAAAGCATGCAGATTGTGGTTGAATCCGCCGTGATCCCGCATCAAATCGTTGAGCTTGCGCTCACCCGCATGTCCAAAGGGCGGATGGCCGATGTCGTGCACCAGCGCGAGGGCTTCCACAAGCTCGACGTTCAAGCCCAGCGCGCCCGCCAATGTGCGGGCGATCTGCGCGACCTCGAGCGTGTGGGTGAGACGGTTTCGGAAATGATCCGAATAGCGCGTGGTAAAAACCTGGGTCTTCGCCTCCAGTCGGCGAAAAGCCCTGGCGTGGATGATGCGGTCGCGGTCCCGCGCATATTCACTGCGATAAGGATGCCGCGGCTCCGGAAAGCGCCTGCCGCGCGAATCCGCTTCGCGCATGGCCCAAGGGACCGCTTGTAAGGAGGATGAAATGGCCGCTCCGCTTCGCAGCGGCTTCTGCCGCGAGCTAGGATTTTGGCGCCGGCGCCATCATGTTGAGGCCGCGCTCGGCTCGTTCGGCGACTGTCGTGTTCGGGTAGTCTTTCTTGAGCTGTTCATACAGAGAAGCCGCCTCCTGCGGCTTGCTTTGCCGCAAAAGATCGGCCATCTCAAGGAGGACCATCGGTTTGGGTACAAACACCGAATTGGCGTCCGCCAGCGCGCGGTAGATCTTGACCGCTTCCTCGGTCTTTCCGGTGCGCCCGTAAATATTGGCCATCTGGTATTGCGCCATCGCCGCCAGTTCTTTGTCGCGTCCCGCGTCGATTTTCTTCAGTTGTTCCAGCGCCTGATTCTGGTGTTCCAGGTCCTCGAGGCAAAGCGCCGCATAATAACGCGCCAGCTTCCCCGAGTTCGTCCGGGGATACTTGTCCGCCAGCGCCAGGAACTTCTGCGAAGCGTCCTGCGCTCGGGCCGATTCGCTTAAATAGGATGGCTCCCCCGCCTCTACAGGCTGGTTCGCTCCGCGGATTGGCGCGTTGAACACCTTCATGGCCGCGTCCATCTCTGCGGACGCCTTCAAATTCTGGCGGTCCGAGTAAAACTTCCAGCTCGCGTACCCGATCGCCGCGATCAGCGCGATGGCCACCACGACCGCTACCGCTTTGCTGTGTGAATAGAAAGCCTCCGCTCCGTGCTCAATCGACTCGCGAATCTTGTCTTGCTTCAATTCTTTGCGGGAAATATGCTCAGCCACGCTTCCTCTCCTGCGATGTCTTGGGAAACACTCATCCTAGCACAGCCGCGGCCTTCCCAAGTACCTTGCCTGCTCGAATTATGACGCTTGCGTCACGCGTTTCGCGCTTCGCGCGCCTGCCGCAAACCGCCGGTGCTATCTTGAGGTTATGCAAGTGGCCTGCAGTCATTGTGGCAAGCAGCATGTGCTGAACGACGCCGACGTGGAAAAGCACGGCAAGGTTCAGTTTCATTGCGCCAAGTGCAACAAAATAACCATCGTTCAGGCGGAAAAACGGCCGGATATGACCATGGTGATCTCGCCGCTGCCTTCTTTTGCGCGCGCCGATTTGAACATCGGCTCGGCGCTCATTCAGGAGGACCCCACGCTGCGGCTTCCCGCAAATTTCTCGATCGTCTTGACCGTGCTCAGTGGTCCTTCGCAGGGAAGCGTGCATACGTTGAAGAGTCCCAGGTGCGTAATCGGGCGCCAGGGGGCGGACGTGCCCATCAATGATCCGGAAATCTCCCGGCGTCACTGCCTGATCGAAGTGCGCGATCGCAACGTCAGCCTGAAGGACCTTGATTCGACAAACGGCACGTTTTTCGATGATGAGCGCGCCAGGGCGGCGGTGCTCCTGGATGGCGCTGAGTTCCGTATCGGCTCCAGCGTGATTCGCGTCAATTTTCAGCGCTAGTAGCCGGTTCGAAACACGAGTCCCGGTTCTATCCAAAGTAGCGGAATCCCTGCCAAAATTCCGGCCATGTTTTTTGCAGGCCCCGGCAAACGAAAATGTCCGGGTAGTCGCCCGTCTCTTCGTTTTTCACTCCGTAGCGGTTCCAGGTGTGCGCCGCCAGCCGGCACGATGCAAAATTCTCATTGACGAAACCCTGCGAAAAGCCGACAACGATCAACGTCTCGGGAGGAGGGTCGCCATACCCGCGCTGCCAGAACGAATTGATTCCGCTGATGGCTCGCGGCAAGCCGAATTGCGGCCCGTAGAGATTAATGGCCCCGGCTTCTCCGTAATTCCCGGCCATTACCCCGAGCCGCGCACGATCCGCCTCCGGCAGTGAATCTCGAATGGCGGCCACAGTCTCTACCAGTTCCGGCCAGCCGATTTC
>Ga0079220_10000193_pt1 | contig 13307 bp, 10 predicted proteins | sample GAAS100_FD_75071 | JGI IMG/M metagenome (GOLD analysis project Ga0079220, IMG submission 75071) | Agricultural soil microbial communities from Georgia to study Nitrogen management - GA AS100 | ecosystem: Environmental > Terrestrial > Soil > Agricultural land | place: USA: Georgia | collected... | reverse complement strand
TGCCGCGATTGATCCGCTCCAGCAGGTTGATGCAGCGAAGCAGCGTCGACTTCCCCGATCCCGACGCCCCGATCAGGCAGATCACCTCGTGCTCGTCCACCGACAGGTCGATGCCCTTCAGCACCTCCAGCTTGCCGAACGACTTGTGCACGTCCCTGCAGACCAGCGCCGGGGGTACGGTGCTCACACTTGCCCGCCCGCCATCTGCCGCTTGCGGTCGCGCGCGATCAGCCAGTCGGTCAGCCGTGCCTGCGGCACCGTGATCAGCACGAAGAAGAACGCAGCCACCACGTAGGGCGTGTAGTTGAACTCGCTGGCCGACCCGATGTTCGCCCGCTGCAGTGCCTCCACCGGGCCCAGCACCGAGATCAGCGCCGTGTCCTTCTGCAGCCCGATGAAGTCGTTCAAAAGCGGCGGGATCACGCGCCGCACGGCCTGGGGCAGGATCACCGCCCTCATCGCCTGCCCGCGGGTCAGTCCCAGCGATCTGGCCGCCGCCTCCTGGCTGGGATGCACCGATTCGATGCCGGCCCGGTAGACCTCCGACACGTACGCCGTATAGATCACGATCAGCGCGGCGGCGCCGAGGTACACCGGATTGATGGTGACGTAGGAGAGATGCAGCGCGGGAATGCCGAACCCGAACAGCAGCACCAGCAGGATCGTGGGGATGCCCCGGAACAGGTCGGTGTAGCCGATCGCCAGCAGCCGGATCGGGAAGAACACCGGCCCCGGCAGTTGGCGCAGTACCGCCAGGAATAGCGCCAGGATCAGGATCACCACCTCGGCTACGAGGAAGATCTTGATGTTCAGAACGAAGGCGTGGCCGATCGTGCCGAAATAGGCGCGGAACTCCGCGGGGTTGAAGAAGGCCTCCTTGACCTTCGGCCACCCCGACGAGTTGACGACAATCAGCGCCAGCCCGGCGAACACCACCACCGTGCTGGCCAGCGCCACCCACACGCTGCCCGCGGACGCCGGCAGTAGCAGTGAACCGCGTCGGGCTCGGTCGCTGCCCCGCAGCATCCGCTACTGAAGGACCGGGGTGCTGACCTTGTCGGACAGCCAGGTCTTCTGCAGCTGCGCGAGCGTCCCATCCGCCGTGAGCGCGGACACGGCCTTGTCGACGCACGCCTTCAGCGGGCTGTCCTTGGTCATCACCAGCCCCCACTGGTCGCCGCCGGGCGACGTCGGGAACTGCCCGACAACCGTGCTCTTGGGGATCTGCACGGCCGTCATGTAGAAGGCGGTCGGCAGATCGACCACGATGCCGTCGATCTGTCCGGCCTGCAGCGCGTGGATGGCGTCATTGGTGGTGTTGAACGCCGACGGCTGCTGGCTGGGCTGGATCGTGCCGGTGATGAAGTCGTAGCTGGTGGTGCCCACCTGCGTGCCCAGCTTGTACTTCTTGAGGTCGGCCAGCGTCGTGGCCGAGGTGATCGGGGTGCCTTTCAGCGCCACCACGGCCTGGTTGGCGCGGTAGTAGGGCAGGCTGAAGTCGACGTTCTCGGCGCGCTTGGGCCGGATCGACACCTGCGCCAGGTAGAAGTCGAAGTTCTTCGGCCCGGGCGCGAAGCTCTGGTCGAAGTGCGTGACCGTCCAGGTCACCTGGTCCTTGGTGAAGCCCATCTTCTCGGCGACGGCGTAGGCGACCGCGGCCTCGAAGCCCTTGCCCGTGTAGGGGTCATTGTTGTACTTGCCCGACCAGTCGTGCCCGGGCCCGCCCGTGTAGTAGGGCGAGTAAGCGGGGTTGTCGGTGCCGATCGTGAGCTTCCCGGACGTCAGGGTATGCAGGCTGGCCGGCGAGCAGTCGGCCGCTCCGCCGGAGCTGGCCGGCGGCGCCGAGCTCGACGACGAGCTCGAGCTGCCGCACCCGAATGCGGCCACGGCGAGGGCGACGAAGGCGACTGCCAGGAGCTTGTTGATCATCTCGTGCACCTCTCGAAACGTGGCCGCGGAAGCGCCGCAGCCTACCATGTGCAGGTGTCCGGCCCGTGGTTGACCGGACACCCGCAGCATGCCTACCTCATCCGACTGGCCACTGCGAGAACGTCGTCAGTGGCAGCCTCCACACCTGCTGGTATGGAGGCGAGATCGGCGACGTGAGAAACACCTGCGTGCCGATCGGAGGCGGAGCGTGGAACACCTGGTGCTCACCCCATGTGCCCGCGAACCGGAACCAGCCGGCCGCCTGGAGCCGACCCGGCGGATGGCCGTGGGATCCACGTCGGCGAGCGACGTGGGGCCGAACGATCGTCCGGCGCCGGAGCGGTCGACGGGCGCCGGCAGGCCGTTCGCCGCGAGGATCTGCAGCGCGGCCGGCGGGATGCACTGGGCGGCAACCGGATGGCTGCCGGCCTCGAACAGGTTTGCGTGCGACCCGATCGCGACGTGATCGATCGGGTGGCTGCCCGACCGCTCGACGTCGTCCCGGGCCCGTCGCTCACCCGTGCAGTGCTGGCTGTACGCCGCGTACAGCGGCTGCTGCGTGCGGCGGTCGAGTACCACGCTGACGACCTCCCAGTCACCCTCGTGCGCCTGCCAGAACAGGTCGTCCGGCGGGTAGTCGTACGAGTAGAAGTCGTCGTAATAGAAGTACCAGTACTCGAGCACGGTCTTCTGCGGCTTGCGGGCGACCCGCCCGTAGAGGACGCTGCGTGGATCACCCGCCTGCTCCGCGTTGCTGTAGCAGGCAACGCCGGCGGTACCATCGGCCGGTGAGCAGGCCGCCTGGTTCAGGCGGTAGCAGTCGCTCGCCAGACCGGCATCGATGCAGCTCTGTGCCGGCCGTGTTGGCAGCGTCGCCAACGTGGGGTTCGCCTGTGCCACGCTCCACACCTTCGGTGCCGTCTGGATCTCCAGCACCGAGTCGTTCACGAACCCGTTCACCTCCGTCGGGGCGAACTGCTCCAGCGGATCGAGCACCGTCACCGGCTGGTAGCGGTGCAACAGCTGCCGGGGCGTCGCCGCCTCGGCCGTCCCCGCCCACACCACGAGGTAGGCGAGCGCACAGGCGGCGGCCAGCGCCGTCCGTACCCATCTGACGTTCATGGCGTACCTCCCTGTCTGAGACGGCCGACGGCCGCCGTCCGGATCATGTGCCGACGCCACCTTGCCGGCATCGGGGAGATCCCTACGTGAGACGTGTCAGCAGACGGCCCACCGCTGCGGCGCACGCGTCCAGCTGCTCGATCGCAATCGACTCGTCGGCGCGGTGGGCGTCGCCGATGTCGCCTGGGCCGCAGACGGCGGTGGCGATGCCCAGCTGCGCGTACAGCCCGGCCTCCGTGCCGAAGTCGATGGCATCCCCCGTGGCCACGCCGAGCAGGTCGCCCAGCGCGCCGGTCTCGCCGTCCAGGGCCGGGTAGGTGGCCAGCTGTTCGATTTCGGCTGCGCCGGTGCCGGGCAGCAGCGAGGCCGGATCCTCGCCGGGCAGGTTGCGCACCTCGAACTCGACCGTGCAGCGGTCGGGCACCACGTTCAGGGAGCGGCCGCCGTGGATGGGTCCGACCGAGATGGTGGAGTGGGGAATCGCGAACCGGCGGTCGCGGCGGCCGTCGGCCAGCTCGCGGCCACGGTCGCGCAGCGCAAGCACCAGCTCGGCGGCGTGCTCGACCGCGTTGTCCGCGAGCGGCGCCTCGCTTGAGTGGCGGGCGCTGCCGTGCAGGGTCGCGCGCAGCGCCAGCTTGCCCTTGTGCGCCGTCACCAGGCGCATTCCGGTCGGCTCGCCCACCAGGCAGGCGCGTGGCCGCTGGGGCAGCGCCGCGATTGCGGGCAGCAGGTCGCGCACCCCCACGCAGCCGATCTCCTCGTCGGTGGACACCGCCAGCCGCAGCGGCTCTCGCAGCGCGAGCGCTGTCGCGTCCGCCATCGCCCGCATCGCGCAGGCGAGAAAGCCCTTCATGTCGGCGCTACCGCGTCCCACCAGACGGTCGCCCCCGCGGCGCAGGCGCCAGGGGTCGCCGCGCCACGGCTGACCCTCGACCTCGACCACGTCCATGTGCGCCGCCAGCAGCACTCCGCCGCCGGGGCCGGTCGACGCCAGCAGGTTCACGCGCCCGCCGTCGCCCGGCACCTCCGAGCACTCGACGCCGTGCTCGCGCAGCCAGCCGGCCACGAATCCGGCGATCTCGTCGTTCGGCCGCCCGGCCACGCTGGGGAACGCGACCAGCTGCTCCAGCAGCTCGTGCGCCTCGGTCAACGGTGGTTGCAGTCCGCCCCGTGCGGGGGCGGCACGTCCAGGGCCGGGCTGCGGTCGAAGAACCCGACCGGCCGCAGGTGGAACCCGCAGTAGGCCACGGGCATCACCGGCCAGTCCTCCAGCCGCGGGATGTGGTGTGCGCCGAACGAGTACCACAGCACCACGTCCTCGTTCTCGAGCGGGCGGTCGGCCGCCGTCCAGCGCGGCAGCCCGTCGCCGCCCTCGTGCTGGTTCGGGTATTCGCCGGCCGGGAACCGCTCATCGCGGCGGTAGGGCGTCACCCACAGGTGGTGGTCGAGGAAGCCGGCCCGCCGCCGGAACTGCGAGCCGGGCAGCGCCATCGGCGCCACGTTCTCGCCCGGCACCAGCTCGTAGGCGACGGCCTCGCCCATGCGGTTGGTGCGGGCCGGATTCTCCACCCGCCAGCGGCGGGCCTGCAGCGGCGCCACGTCACGCTTCGCCTGCGACTCGCGGTGGAACGTGCGGCGATGCGTGGTGAAGGCCGATCCCTCCGGGTTGTCGGGGCCGGCCGGCTCGGGCGCGGAGTCGACCTCGAAGGCCACGTTGCGCTCGCCGTCCACGTCCATGTCCAGCCGGGCGGTCAAGAAGTGCTGGTGATAGCCCGCGGCGACCCCGGGCGCGACCTCGGTTGCGTGGCGCTGCGGCTCGCCGGCCGGGACACCGGCCGTCAGCACGATCCCGGTCAGCTTGCCTTCGAACTGGATGCCGCCGTCCTGGTACAGGTACCAGAAGAATCCATACTCGTAGTTGCCGACGGTGGTGATGCACGAGATCACCAGGCGCCGCGATCGCGCCACATCGGTGCGGCCGGTGTTGTCGTCGTGGTGCTTCCAGAGGATGCCGTAGTCCTCCTCGTGGATGCAGATCGCGTTGGGCAACACGTCCACCTCGCCGCGGCTGTTGACGCAGGCGGCGTCCAGGTAGGTGATGTCGCCGACGCAGTCACAGCCCAGCTCGAGCGAGTTCACCAGCGGGCCGACGCCGTATTCGCCGATGTCGAACACGTTCTTGAAGTGCACGGTCGGGTTGGGGTCGCCGTAGGGGATGACCAGCTCCGCGATCGACGCGCGGTGGCAGATCGGCCGCACCTCGCCGTCCTGCTCGTAGCAGATCTCGTGCAGCACGAGGCTCTCGCGGTGCGAGAAGCCGACCCGCAGTCGCCACCGCTGCCAGCGCAGCTCGCGGCCGTGCAGCGTGAAGCTGGGGCCCTCGGGCTGCGTGATCTCGATCGGGCGCTGGTCGTCGCGGTAGCCGTCGCCGCCGCCGTCGCGATAGTCCCAGTCGCCGTCGGGCACGGGCAGCGTTCCGTGGTCGTCGACCCGCAGCACCCGCATCTCGGTCAGGTCGACCAACGCCACCAGGCCGCCCAGCGGCCGGCCGTAGGGGTTGACGTCGTCGAGCGAGGAGCGCAGCCACGACAGGCAGCGCGCCATCCGCCGCGGGCCCTGCTCGAAGCTGCCCACCGTCCACGGCTCGATGTGCACCAGCTCGACCTGGTCGCCCTCGATCCCGCGCCGGGCCAGCGCCTCGCGGTAGCCGGCATCCAGCCGGCAGGCCGCGCCGGCCTCGAAGTACTCGTCCATGCTGACCGCGGGCTGCATGCCGGCGAGCAAACGCGTGTCCGAGATCGTGTCGCCCTCGAGGGCGATGGTGCACTCCCGGCCCTTGCCGCCGATGTCGAGTACCACCGCCAGCGCCTCGCGCTGCGGCACCGCGCCGCCCTCACGCCAGGCGCGCAGCGCGGCCTTGTCCGGCTCCAGCAGGTCGACGCTGATCACCCGCGACCCGAGCTCCGCCAGGCCGGCGCGGCGCAGCGCGACCACCGAGCGTTCCAGCTCGTCGGGGCTGAGCGGATCGAGTGGGTGCGTGCTGGTGGCTGTGTGGTCGATCGGTGTCACTCCTGGGGTGGCGGCATGCCGGGCACGCCGGCCGGCGTGATCGAGTCGCGGCAGTGCTGTTTGAAAGCGTGCACGGTGCGAGTCTCGCGGATCCCTCGCATCGCTGCCAGCCCAAGGCGCATCGGGCGCGGGTCGCCCCGCAGCGGCACCGCCACCACCGGGCTGCCGTCCAGGGCCGTGCCGGTGCGCGGCAGCGCGTTCACGATCGCGTAGCCGAAGCCGTTTGCCACCAAGGTGCGGATCGTCTCGGGATGCTCCGATCGCATCGCCACGTTCGGCTCCACGCCGGCGTCGCCGAACAGCTGCATGAAGTACTCGCGGCTGAGCGGCAGGTCGAGCAGGAGGTGCGGCTCGCGCGCCAGCTCCGACAGGGCGATGCTCTTGCGCAGCGCCAGCCGGTGCCCGGCGGCCAGCAGCGCGCGGGGCGGCAGCTGCGCCATCGGCTCGAATTCGACCTCGGCCGGGAGCTGCAGGTCGTAGGTCAGCGCCACGCTCGAGAGCCCCGTGCGCAGCCGCTCCAGCAGGCCGTCCTGGTGCGATTCGACCAGCTCCACCTGCACACGCGGGTTCGCCGACTGGAACCTGCGCACCAGGCTGGGCGCGACCAGCGGCGCCAGCGTCACCAGGCAGCCCAGGTCGAGCGTGCCACCCACCTCGTCAGTGAGCGCCGTCGCGAACCGCTGCACGTCGGAGGCGTGGCGCAGCAGCGCCTTGGCCTCGCCCAGGAAACGCCGTCCCTCCGGCGTCAGCGACAGGCCCTGGGCGTGGTGGCGCACGAACAGCTGCACGCCCAGCGACGCCTCCAACTTGGCGATCGCGGCCGACACCGTCGGCTGCGAGCTGTGCGAGCCCTGGGCGGCCCGGGTGACGCTGCCGGTCTCGCCGGCCGCCACGAAGTACTCGAGCTGGCGGAACGAGAACCTCATCGGCCGGGATCCCCGGGCACGCCGTAGCTGGGTGCCGTGCCCGGATCCAGCGCCCGCGTCACGTACGCGTCGGCCTGCGGCTTCCAGACCAGCCAGAGGTCGTGCAGCCGCTCGATCGGCAGGTCGTCCCAGTCGACCCGCAGGTCGGTCACCGGCCAGGCCTGGGCGTCGCAGATCAGCATGCCGGCCGACCTCACCGGGCCTTCCTCGCCGCCCGCCCGCAGGCCGGCCGTAAGGCCCGCCGTCAGCCGGTCGCCGATGTGCGCCGCGGGGTCGGCGGCGAACGCCGCCAGCATGGCGGCGGGCACGTCGTCGGCGGCCAGCAGGTTGCCGGCCGCCACGGCGCCCGCGTCCTGCGCCGTGGCGTGGCGGCCCAGCGTGTGCTCTCCGGAGTAGGCGCCGGTAACGCCGTTCGCGTCGACCGCCGTCAGCTGGCGGTAGCCCGCGTGCGGGGCGGCCGCGGCCACCCGCGCCACCGCCTGATCGGCCGCCGCGCCCGCCTCGATCAGGTCGAGCAGCTCGGTGCCCAGCCGCGGGTCGGTGATGTTCTGCGACGCGGCCGCGCCGACCCCGGCCCGGGCGTGTGCGCAGCGGGCGGCGACGGCCGGGCTGGATGAGGACACGACGATGCCGACCATGCCAGTGCGCTGGCAGCGCCCGGCCAGCGAGAAGGTCACTCGGCGGCGCCCGAGACGACGGCCGTGGCATCGATCTCGACCACCCACTCGGGCCGGGCCAGGGCGGTCACCACCAGGCCGGTCGAGACTGGGAAGACGCCCCTCAGCCAGCGTCCCATCACGCGGTACACGGGCTCGCGGTAGCGCACGTCGGTCAGGTAGACGACCACCTTGACGATGTCCGCGAGCTCGCCGCCGGCCTCGTCCAGCAGCATCGCGATGTTGGCCATCGCCTGCTCGGCCTGGGCCTCGGCGTCGCCGATCCCGACCGACTCGCGCGTGTCCAGATCCTGGCCGATCTGGCCGCGCAGGTAGATGGTGTCGCCGGCCCGGACGGCCTGGCAGAGATCGTTGTCGAGGTTCTGCTCAGGGTACGTGTCCCGCGTGTTGAACGGCCGTATCCGGGTGTGCTTCATGCCGCGCCTCCCACCTGCTCGGCCAGCACCCGCTCGGACAGCCCCGCTGAGCGCTGCACGAATTCGAGTGGCCCGTCGAAGTCGAACGCCCGGTAGACCGCGGCCAGGTGGGCGAACGGCGGCGACTGCGCGAACAGCTGGAAGGTCAGCCGGTGCCCGGCGTAGTCGGAGTTCAGCAGGTCGCGGGCAAAGGCCAGCAGCCGGCGGCGGTCCTCCGCCTGCCAGCGCTCGTTGATGGAGTAGAACTTCTCCATCCACGGCCCGGTGTCCGGGCTTTGGAAGGCGGCGGCGTCGGGGGTGACGCAGATCTGGCCACCGACCAGCTCGCGGGCGATGTGCATCATGGCCGGCAGCTGCGTGCAGGCGTAGACGCGGCCGGCCATCAACAGCGACTGGTTGGGCATCAGCAGGCCGCCCGGCGACGGCTGCGCGGAGGCGATGGCGGCCGTCAGGTGCGCGTTGATGCCCTCCCGGTAGCAGGCCAGCGCGGCCAGCTTCTCCTGCACCGCCTGCTGCCGCTCGAGGCCGGTCTGGCGCACGTTGAACAGGGCCGCGCCGATCAGCATGTCCGCGATTCGCTGGATTCGCTGCACGAACGGGAAGGCGCTGTAGCGGTGCAGCGTCGCCCGGATGAAGGCGGCGGCGCGGGTATGCCGGTAGAACAGCACGTTCTCCCAGGGGATCTCGACGTCGTCGAAGATGACGAGCGTGTCCACCTCGTCGAAGCGGTTGGACAGCGGGTAGTCCTCGGCCGGCGCGCGACCGGCGAAGCCGGTGCGGCAGATGTGCTTGACGCCGGGTGCGCCCATGTCGCAGATGAAGCCGAGCGCGTAGTCGGAGAGCTCGCTGTCGCCCCAGTTGGCGATGGTCGGCTTGACGAAGGCCTGGTTGGCATAGGCCGCCGCGGTCTCGTACTTGGCTCCGCGCACGACGATGCCGTTGTCGGTCTCGCGGACGAGGTGCAGCAGCATGTCGGGGTCCTGGTCCTGCGGGCGCTTGGAGCGGTCGCCCTTGGGATCGGTGTTGGCGGAGACGTGGAAAGGATCGCGGTGCAGCACCTGCTGGATGTGGCGCTCGATATTGGCCGAGAACTGCGGGTCGACTTCGTTCAGCACGTCCTGGCCGTCGTACAGCGACCACATCTCGCCCACCGTCTCGTCGCCGACGCGGATCACGACCCCGCCCAGGTCGTCCATCACGGCGTCCACGGCGCGGCGCTTCTGCTCCCAGTCCTCGCGCGTGTGCGGCAGCTTCAGCCCGACCGCGTTGCGCTCGCCGCTGTCGGCGTCCTGGTAGCTCATCAGGTCGCTGGTGGCCGGGTCGTGGGCCATGTCGTAGATGCGCGCGCGGGCGTCGACCAGCGGCCTGAAGGCCGGATGGGCCGTCACGTCGGTGATCCGCTCGCCGTTCATCCAGACCTCGCGGCCGTCCCGGATCGATGCTCGGTACTCGTCTCCGCTGCGGATCATCAAGCCCTCCTCGGTTGCTCGTGTGAGTATGCGGAATCGCAGAGCATTTGGAAAGGAGATTCTTACGCTCTTCTGCAGAGTCGCTCACTATGCAGCGGCGGCAGCCGCGGCAAGGCCGTCCGTATCACCCCGGCGGGGGAGGGCGATTGACGCGTTCGCGCCGACCATGAGTGCAGACCGGCGCTATTAGCCGGATCGGTCCCTTGCACCCGCAACACCAGGAGCCTCCGGTTAATGAAGCGTCATGCTCGCACTCTTCCGCTGTTCATCACCATGGTCGCGATGCTGGCGTTCGCCGCGCCCGGCTATGGAGCCCTTGCCAAGCCCACCGTGACCGCACCCACGAACGGCGCGAGCTACAACACGCTGCCGCACTTCTCATGGAACCCCGTTACCGGCGCTGATCACTACGAGTTCCAGATTGCGGCCGACGCGGCGTTCACGAGCTCCGTGCTCGGGTTCGGGCAGGACGACTTCATCACCAAGAACACGACGGCAACGATTCTCAAGACGCTGCCCAACGGGACGTACTACTGGCGCGTGCGCGCGCAGAGCCTGACCGGCAGCTCGCAATCCGCGTGGTCGGACACGCAGTCGTTCACGATGGCCTGGTCATCGACGCCCTCGCCGACGTCGCCCACGAACGGCGCGTCGCTGGTCTATCCCCAGCCGCTGCTGCTGAACTGGTCGAACGTCGCCGGCGCACAGAAGTACCGGCTGACGGTTGCCACCGACCCGGCGCTGGGTTCGGTGCTGAGCGGCTATCCGGTCGACACGTCGGCAACGTCGTTCTCGCCGTCCGCCCGGCTTGCCAACGGCACCTACTACTGGGCCGTGCAGCCGATCGATGCCGAGGGCCGCGCGGGCGCCCAGTCGCCGATCTGGCACTTCACCTGGAACTGGCCGACCGACACGAGCCTGACCGTGACGGATCTCGATCCCAGCTCGCAGGTCTACGACCCACAGTTCTCATGGGACCCGGTGGCCGGAGCGGCCAAGTACGAGATCGAGATCAACTCGGACGAGGGCTTCGCCTCGGGCGGCAAGGTCTGCTGCTCGAACACGACCATCTCGACGTCGTTCACGCCGTCCACCCTGCTGCCCGCCGACACCTACTACTGGCGCGTGCGTGCGATCGACTCGAGCGGCCACGCCGGCGACTGGAATGTCTACGGCGGCGTGACGCCGGACACGTTCACGATCGCGTTCGACACCGGCTCCGGCGCCATCACCAACCTGCACATGCGTGACAACCTGTCCGACCCGGGCGCCTGGTCCCCCGGATACACGACGCAGGTTCCGATCGTCACCTGGGACCCGGTCCCGGGAGCCGCCCAGTATCAGGTCAATGTGACCCCGTTCACGGGCGGGATCTGCGACTGGGGCGCGAGCGCGAGCTCGCAGTGGAAGTCCGAGACCGCCGCGACGTCCTGGACGCCGCTTGGCTCGGGCTATTCCGGTGCGAAGCCGTACAACACCTCCGCGAACGTCGCGTCCGACAGCCCCTCGCTGTCGGTGAACGGCTACTACTGCGTCCGCGTGCGGGCCGAGCGGAACACGGATACCGGGAACCACACCGTGTTCGGCAACTACTCGTGCCTTGGCAACTGCAACAACCAGGCGTCGTTCCAGTTCACCGGCTATCCGACCGGTGGCGCGTGCACGGCTCCGTGCAACGCGAACTACCCGGGCGCGGGCGACTACCTGTCGCCGATCACCGGCACCTCGACGGTGCGAAACCCGCTGTTTACATGGAATCCGCTGTCCGGCGACCACAGCTACTACGTGGTGGTTGCGACCGACCGCACCTTCCAGAACGTGGTCGACTACGCGTTTACCCAGGTGCCGGCCTACGCGCCGCGCCAGAGCTTCCAGGTCACCACCTACCCCGACTCCAACACCAGCTACTACTGGGCCGTGCTGCCGGCTTCGGCGGCCGACGGCACCGGTGCTGTCGGTGACCCGACCGGGCCCCTGGACGGTGGTCTCAACTACCCGCAGGACTTCCAGAAGCACTCGAACGCACCGACCCTCGATGCTCCCACGAACGGTCAGGTTGTCACCACCCAGCCGACCTTCCAGTGGTCGCCGGTCGAGGGCGCGCTGCGCTACCGCCTGGAGGTGTCGCAGGACCCGAGCTTCGGCACGCTGGTCGGAAACGCGGCTGTCACGACCGACGAGACCGCCTACACCAGCGATACCACCTACCCGGCCGACACCACGCTCTACTGGCGGGTGCGCGCGGAGGATGCCAGGCAGATCGGCCTGGCATGGTCGGCCACGCATACCTTCCAGAAGACCAACGCCGCGCCGACGTTCCTGACCGTCTCCAACTCCACCTCCGGATCCCGGATCCCGGCGTGGCAGTGGGACGCGATGCCCGGTGCCGTCGGGTACGACGTCCACGTCGACCTGCCGGATGGGTCGCCGCGGGACTTCAGCAACATGGACACGACCGCCTTCACGGCCACCAGCATGACCGGCACCGGCATCTTCACCTGGAAGGTCAGGGCGCTCTACCCGACCAGCTCGTTCGGCACGATCACGAGCCCGTGGTCGGCTCCCCAGACCTTCGCTCGCACCATCCCGGCACCGAGCAACCCGGTCACCAGCTACAGCGCGCACAAGGTGCTGCTGTCCTGGGACGCGCTGCCGGGGGCGAAGCAGTACACCGTGGAGCTGTCGACGACCAACTCGTTCTCGAGCACCATCGAGACGCTGACGACCGACAACACCTCGGTGGCACCGCGGCTGGAGAGCTCCGCCTACGACAACGGCGGCGTCATCTACTGGCACGTGTTCGCCACCGACGCCGACAACAACGCCGGGGGCAAGACGCCGGCGCAGACCCTGACGCTGCCGACCAAGCTGGTGCTGACGTCGTCGGGCTTCCCGATGAAGGGCAAGGCGGTTTCGATCACGATCTTCACCAAGGACGCCTACGGGCACGCGGTGAACGGCGTGAAGGTGACCGCTTCCGGCGCGGGCGTCACGAAGACGTCCAAGCTCTCGTCGCGCGGCAAGGTCACCTTCAAGCTGAAGGCGACCAAGTCGGGCAAGCTGACGTTCAACGCGACCAAGACCGGTTGCGTCGGATCGAAGCTGATCATGACCGTGTTCTAGATCCGGGAGGGCCGGGCGCTTCGCCCGGCCCTTTCACCGTCGCCTAGTCGGCGGCGGTCGTCTCGATCGCCTGCGATGTCCTCCGGCGCACGACCGGCAGCAGCCGGCCTGCGGCCAGCAGTGCGACCAGCGCCAGCAGCGCGACCGGGATCACAACACCGGCGCCCACGATCACCGCGGTGACGACGTCGGTGGCGCGCTGCCAGCTGCGGCGAAGCGCGCTGCCGATCGCGGTGGCGTGTCCGGGGTGGTGAGGCGCGGCGGCCGGCTGGGCCAGCAGCATGGTGATGGTCGACATGTCCGCCTGGTCGTGCAGATAGCGCAGCCGGCCGTCGAGCTCCTCGATCTGGCCCTGGATGTCGAACAGCTCGTTCTGGATCTTGATCGTGTCGCCGACCGTGACGGCCTGGTTCATGAGCCGGATCAGCGCCCGTGACTGGGCCCGCAGGTTGCGCGCGCGTGCCGACAGGTCGACGAACTGCTGGCCGACGTCCTCGCCGCTGACCTGCTGGGAGCGCACGCTGCCGATGCCGGGACCGCTGAGGTCGGTCATGGCCTGGCCGAACCGGTCGGCGG
>Ga0079220_10000192_pt1 | contig 13376 bp, 14 predicted proteins | sample GAAS100_FD_75071 | JGI IMG/M metagenome (GOLD analysis project Ga0079220, IMG submission 75071) | Agricultural soil microbial communities from Georgia to study Nitrogen management - GA AS100 | ecosystem: Environmental > Terrestrial > Soil > Agricultural land | place: USA: Georgia | collected... | reverse complement strand
TGGTGGACGCAGGCTTCATCGTCCTGGGCGGGCCGCTCGGCGACGAGTTCCGCGTCGTCCACGTCGCTGAGGCGGCGTCGGCCGACGAGGTGCGCGAGACACTGGCACGCGATCCATGGAGCGGCACGCACCTGGTAGTCGACAGCGTCGACGCGTGGACGCTGCGGCTGGACGCGCGCCGTCCCGCCGGCGCCTGAGTCAGACCGCGTCCAGCACCTGTCCCTGCTCGGCGGGGACGGGGCTGGGCGCGACGGCGCGCTTCGGGACCAGCAGCGCCGCTGCGAAGCCCAGCAGCAGCATCGCGGCGGACAGCCAGAACGCGTTCACGAACGCGCCCTCGGTGGGTAGCCCCCCGACGACCACGCTGGCGGTCAGGATGCTGGCCGAGATCTGGCCGCCCAGCGAGCCGCCGACGTTCCGGAAGATCACGTTCATGCCGGTGGCAACGCCGGTCTGGTCCGGCCGCACCGACTCGACGATCACGTTCACCATCGAGGCGAACGCCAGGCCGATGCCGAGGCCCATCACGAACGTGGCCGTGTAGATCTGCCAGCGCTGATCGTGCATCAGTGCCAGCTGCACCCAGGCCACCGCGCTCAGCAGCCCGCCCAGCGCCAGCGGCACGCGCGAGCCGACTGTCACCGACATACGGCCGGCCACCGGGCCCATCAGCAGCATTCCGATCGTGGCCGGAAGCAAAAAGATCCCGGCCTCGGTGACGGAGGCGCCAAACCCGTAGCCGGTCGATTTGGGCATCTCCACGAACTGCGGGATCAGCACGAACGACGCGAACATGCCAAAGCCGATCAGCGTGGCCGACAGGTTCGTCGCCCACACCGGCCGGTCGCGCAGCATCGTCATGTCGACCAGCGGCTCGACCATCCGCGACTCGACGGCCACCCACGCCACCACGGCCAGCACCGCGAACGCCAGCAGACCCAGCGTCAGCGCCGACGTCCAGCCCCAGCTGGGTCCCTCGCTGACCGCCACCAGCAGCGCAACCAGCCAGGTGGCGAGCAGCAGGCCTCCGGCCCAGTCGACCCTACCCGGGGAGCGGATCGGCGACTCGGGGATCATCACCATCGTGACGATCGCGACCGGCACGATCGCCGCCAGCGGCAGCCAGAACAGCCAGTGGTAGTCGAGGCGCTGCACGATCGGCCCCGACAGCACGATGCCGAGACCGCCACCGATCCCGACCAGGGCCGAGATCATCGCGATGCCCTGCGCGATCCGCTCCTTCGGGAACTCGTCGCGGATGATCGAGAAGGCCAGCGGGAACACGGCGCCGCCGATGCCCTGGATCACGCGGGCCGCGGTCATCAGTGCGATCGTCGACGACAGCGCCGCAAGCAGCGTCCCCAGGGCCAGGATCCAGAGCGTGATCACCAGCATCTTCTTCTTCCCGAACATGTCGCCCAGCCTGCCAACGATCGGCGTGGCCACGCAGGCGCTCAGCAGGTAAGCCGTCAGGATCCACGTGGCGCCGGTGGCGGAAGCGTGCAGGTCGGCCTGGATGGCCGGTAGCGCCGGCGCTACCAGTGACTGCAGCAGCGCATAGACGATCGCGGCCATCGCCAGCATGGCGAACGTGATGCCGTAGTGCTGGCGATGGTCGTGCGCGCCCTCCATCAGGCCGTCCGCCGCCGGGCCGGGGTGGCGCTGATCGCAGCCAGGCCGCCCTCCAGGAACGCCGCCGCCTGGTCGAGCACCGCCACCGCCTGCGTGCGAGAGGCCGTGGCCCCGTGCACGCTGCGGGCCTGAGCCTTCGCGATCGAGATCGCGGACAGGGCTGCGGCGGCGGCGAACCGCGGGCGCGGCCCGTCGGCCGGCTCGCCCAGATCGGCGGCGATCGCCTCGGCCAGCGCATCCTCGACCTCGGCCAGGCGCGCGCGGTAGTGCACGCGCAGCTGCTCGTTCTCGGCGATCAGCCGCTCGCGAAGCGCCTCGCGCGGCCCCGGCGTGATCATGTGGTCGGCTACGAAGGCGCGCAGCGTGTCCACCGCCGACAGGCCCTTGCTGCGGTGGCGGAGCTCGTGGCAGAGCTGCTCACGCAAGGGCGAGGTGTCGGCGAACACGATCTCCTCCTTGGAGGGGAAGTACGCAAACAGCGTACCCTTGGAGACCTCCGCCGCCTCTGCGATCTCGGCCACAGTCGTCTGCTGGTAGCCGTGCTCCGCGAACAGGTCGAGCGCCACCGTCACGATCGCCTCGCGCGTGCGCAGCTTCTTGCGCTCCCGTAGCCCCAGCTCGCCCATGCCGGAACACGCTAGCAGGATTTATGAACTGAGTCTAGTTTTGTTCTCGGTACGAAGATCAGCCGCGGCCAGGTCGAGCCGCCAGTCGTTGCAGCGCATCGGAGTCCCGGGTGGGTACTCGAGGTCGACGGCCCCGCCCAGCTGGAAGCCGAGCCGCCGGCAGATCGCGTTCGACGGCCCGTTGTCGACCGACGGGTAGGCGTGCATGTAGCGCGGCTCGCCCTCGGCGCGGGCGAGCGCAATCACGAGCGCGGCGGCGGCCCGGGCCAGCCCACGGCCCTGGAACTCCGGTACCACCGACCACCCGATCTCGAACACCTCGCGGCCCTGCCACTCGCGGCGCCAGTAGCCGACCCACCCGGCGCTTTCACCGGCGTCCGGATCAACGATCCGGTACTGCCGGGAGCCGGGCTGGCGGTACTCGGCCTGGCGCTTCGCAATCCGCTCACGGCTCTCGGGCCCGCCCAGATGAACCATCATCGCGGGATCGGCCAGCAATCGCTCGAGCAACGGCCGGTCGCCGTCGCTCCATGGTTCGATCCGGACGGAGGCGTGATCGCCGGTCATCCGTCTGAGAGCGTAGCTGAGCCACTCGGGCGGTAGGCTCTGGCCGTGCTGCGCACCCTGTTTCTGATCGCCCAGCTGGACATCCTCGGCGACCTGGGCGGCTGGTTCGAGGAGGTCTGGGACCAGATCCGGTCGATCGACGTCAAGTACCTGGTGCTTGGCTGCACACTGCAGACGATCCAGACCGTGCTCAACGGCCTAGCTTGGCGCAACATCCTGGCCGAGTCCTACGGCCGCGAGCGGACCCCGGCGCGACAGCTGGTCGCGGCCTACTCCGGCGGCATCGCGCTCAACTCGTTCCTGCCGGCGCAGGCCGGGACGTTCGCCTACTTCGGCATGTTCCGGGTGATCATCGTGGGATCAGCCTTCGCCGGGATCCTGGCAGCCGGCGTCGTGCAGAACTTGTTCTTCGGAGTGATCGGCACGCTCAACTACGTCTTCCTGTTCCTGTCCCGGCCGGACTCCGAGTCGACTGCCGAGCACCAGATCACGGAGGACGGCGGCATCAAGCTGGTGTTCTTGCTGCTGGCGGCGATCCTGCTGATCGTGGTCGTCCGCTTCCTCTGGAAGCGCTACCGCAAGGTCTGGGACGACGCCAAGGCGGGTGCCGTGATCCTGCGCACGCCGAGGCTGTACCTGACGCGGGTGCTGTCGCTGCAGGTGGCCTCGTACGTCGCCCGGATGGGCGTGAACGCCACCTACATGTCCGCCTTCGGCATCCCGGTGACGATCCGCAACATCTTCCTGATCATCGCGGCCAACTCGATCTCGTCGACGTTCGCGGTCACGCCGGGCGGCGTCGGCACCCAGCAGGCGCTGGCGTCAGTGGCCCTCCGCGACGTCGCACCGGCCAGCACCGTCACCGCCTACTCGCTGGCACAACAGCTGATCTCGATGGCCTGGAACATCACCTTCGGCCTGATCATGATGATCTCGACATTCGGCTGGTCGACCACCAAGGGCATGATCCAGGAGAGCCGCAAGGAGGCCAAGCAGAAGCGGTCGCTGAGCGACCTCGAGAATGAGGACGAGCCGGACGCGGCGGGTGCGGACGCGGCGGCCGGGGAGCCCAGCTAGGGAACCGTCGCGGCCGGGTAGTGTGCGGGCGTGACCACGCTGTTCGACGCCGCCAGCCACGAGCCGCTGACCACGGAGCCGTGGGACGAGGGCCGCGCCGCCGCCGCAATCGCCGCAATCGTGGACGACGCCGAGCGGGCGTTCGATGCGCAGGGGCTGTGGCCGATCCACGAGCGCGACGTCGACGGCGACGAGGGCCGCGCGCTGAGCGGGCTCTACCTGGGCGCCGCCGGCGTGATCTGGGCGCTGCACGAGTTGGGAACGCAGCGCGACTTCGCGGAGGTGGCCGACGGCCTCGACCGGCGGTTCCTGGACGAGCCCGATTTCGAGCCGGAGAAGGGCGAGGCGGCCCTCGGCCTGTGGATGGGCCGCTCCGGCATCCTGGCCGTCGCGGAGCGCCTGTCACCCGATCCCGTCCGCCGCGACCTGCTGCTAGACGTGCTCGAGCGGAACATCGGAAACCCCACCGTCGAGGTGATGTGGGGCGCCCCCGGATCGCTGCTGGTCGCGTCGGAGATGCTCGAACGCACCGGCGACCCGCGCTGGGCGGATCTCTGGAACCGGCTGGCCGAAGACGTCTGGAGCGGCTTCGTCGAGGACGAGCAGCTGGGCTACCGGATCTGGACGCAGTTGCTCTACGGCACCGTCGCGCAGTACATCAGCCCGGCGCATGGGTTCGCCGGCAACGTCGCCGCCCTGGCGGGGCGGCCGCAGCTGCTGGGGCCCGAGCGGACGGCTGAGCTGGAGCGCGAGGCGGTGCGCACGTCCACGGCGACCGCGGTGATCGACGGCGACCTCGCCAACTGGCAGCCGCTGGCCGGCGAGTCGCTGGAGGGCAGCCCGGGCCGCGTGCGACCGATCCGCACCCAGTGGTGCCATGGCGCCCCCGGGCAGGTGGCGACGCTGGCCGGCATCGCCCCACACGATCCGACGTACACCCGGCTGCTGATCGCCGGCGGCGAGCTGACGTGGAAGGCCGGCCCGCTGCGCAAGGGGCCCGGTCTCTGCCACGGCACCGCGGGAAACGGTCTGGCGTTCCTGGCGTTGCACCGGCGCACGGGCGATCAGCTGTGGCTGGACCGGGCGCGCCGATTCGCCATGCACTGCATCGAGCAGGTCGAGGCCGGACGGCAGCAGTACGGGCATGGGTGGCACTCGCTGTGGACGGGCGACCCCGGCGCCGCGCTGTACCTGCGCAGCTGCATCGACCCCGAGGCCCGGATCGGGATCGACATCGGCTGCTGGTAGATCAGCTCGCCTGGAGGTTCCCGTGGGCGTCGCACGGGATCGGGACGGGGCCGACGATCTTCAGCTCCTGGTCCATGATGCGGAGCGTTCGCTGCATCGCCACCGGTTTCAGCCCGCCCACGCCCTTGTGGAACGGCGTGTCCAGAAAGTTGAGCAGAAGCAGCATCAGAACGATCACCGACGTCACCGATCCCATCAGCATGGCCTGCGTGAACGGTCCCTCGCCGCTGTCGGCAAAGAACAGCATGTACACGAAGATCACGCCCGAGATGAAGAACAGCACGATCCAAAGCGGCGTCGGGATCACCCCCACCGCTCCGTGGATGCGGTCGCTGCGAGCCGCCTCGCGGTCGGAGGTCTGATCCAGCCACTTGGAGTACGCGGACTGCTCGGAGTTGCTCTGCGGCTGCACGGTCTTGAGCGTACGAAACAACGAGACGGCCCAGGGATTCATGGTGTCGCCGAGCTTGTTGGCCTCCATCTGCGGCCACGCGTCGTAGACCACGTAGCGGGCATAACAGACGAGCTGACCGGTCAGCTCCTGTGCCGCTGGCTGCGGCAGGAACTGCGCCGTCTCGACCTGCTGTCCGACAACCAGCGCCTCCTGCTCCGCGCCGGTCCGCGAATTGTCGTAGCTGGTGAAGGCCAGGAAGATGATGAATCCGAGCAGCACCGAAAAGCCGGTGGCGAGCACCCCGAACACCCCCGACGCGCGGTCACCGTCCCTGAAGTAGCTGCCCTCCGGCGCCCCGCGGCGGACGAACAGCATCGCCCCGATCGAGACGGCCGAGGCCGCCACGACGATCACGAAATCCCAGATCAGATTCACTGCCGGCCGACCATTATCGGCGCCGCTCGCGGAGCCGGTGCCTCCCCGCGGCGAGCGATACCGAGGTGCACGCCCAAATGATCAGCGCCGCCTCCACGTACGTTGCTGCGCCGTGGATGGACAGCCCCGAGACGAACAGCTCGACGATGAACAGCGAGACGACCGTTGCCCCCAGCGACACCACTAGCAGCATCAAGAACGACGGGTCACGGAAGAACACCCTCAGGGCCAGCAGTTCGGCCACGATGTGGACGACCCAGAAGACCAGGGTGGCGACCACCAGGGCGGTGAGCGTGACCGAGAAGCGCGACAGCAGGGCGGCCGACACGATCAGCCCGACGAAGATCCCGATCAGCGACGAGAACACCCGCATGCGCAACCGTCTCATCGTGACCGTCCCTCTCCGGAGTTGGTGATGGGCGGCTCGGCGACGCCGCGCGCCGATTCTAGACCGGTCAGCACTTCACGTTCGCGAACGCCTGCTGGTAGGAGTTGCTGAGCGTCGATCCGGCGGACGCCAGTGCGGTGGCCGCGGCGGTGAGCGACTGGGCCGAGGTGATGCTGTCCGCGATCTGCTGCACCTGCGTCTTGAACGCGGCGTTCGCGGTCTTGAGCTGGCTCCCCAGGTCGCCCTTAACCGTGGGGGCGGCGGTGGCGATCGTGTCCAGATCGGAGTTGATCTTCTGCAGCGCGGTCTTGGCCTTGTCGACCGAGTCGGACGACAGCGGCAGCCCCTTCAACGTATCCACCTGCGCCTTGATGTCAGAGCTGGCGTCACAGGCCTGGCTCTTGGCCTTGTCGGCGGCCGAAGGGCCACCGCCGCAACCCGCTGACGCCAGCAGCGCCAGCGCGACGACTCCGATCAGACCGATCTTCATGCCACTCCCCTCCCAGCGTCAGTGCCGAGCATAGACGCCGGCGCGGAACGAGCGGCCGCCTCATCAGCACTCGGAGATTGCTGGGGCCGCTGGGCCTGCGCCTGTGACTGAGCCGGTCGCTGGTCATGCCGCGCGCCCGCCGGCGAGGGCGGGCGCGCGGCTCATGCGTATCAGCCGGCGGGCGTGGGCGCCTTGACGCGGATGTGGTTGTGCATCTGCGACACGCGCGGCTGCATCCGGGCCATCTGATCGGCGTCCATGCGCGGCGCCAGCTCGGCCTCGCCGAACTTCGCGAACGCCTCCCCGGACTCCCAGATGTCGACGACCACGAGGCCGTCGTCGGTGGCACCGACCACGTGCGCAACCGCCGGGTGGGCGCTGCCGTCACCGGCGTGCGCTTCCATCTCGCCGGTGATGGCGTCGTAGTCGTCGGTGGTGAAGCCGTCGAGCTCGATCAGCACCAGCGCCGCGGACTCCTCGCCGCGGCCCTCGATGTGGTTGTGCACGGGCACGATCCGAGGCTGGGCCTGCGGCAGTCCCGCCTCGGTGATCGCCGCATCCAGCCGCTCATCGAAGAAGCGCTGCAGATCCTCTGCAGACTCCCACACGTCGGCGACCATCAAGCCGGTATCGGTGACGGCCGCGGCGTGGCTGATCAGTCCGGCAGGAGCGTTCTCCGGCGTCAGCCCGCCCAGCAGCCCGTCGACGCGATCGTACTGCTCGGCCGTCCCGCCCTCGATATCCATGATCATCAGAATCGGCATCTCAGTCCACCTCCGGGTGGGGTCAGGGACCGCGACCGTACCACCCACACGTTGGTGACGCGTGTGCGGCTGTCTGCTCGGCCGTGGCCGGGCTTACAGTTGCCGGATGCTAAGGACATTGCTCTGCGCGGCCCTGCTGGTCTCAGGCATGACCGCCTGCGGCTCCGGCAGCTCGCATGGGCCGACGGCCAAGCCGTCAAGCCGGCGGTGCGACCATCCCTTTCCGGCGTCGCTGCTGCTGGCCGCCAATGAGTCCAGTGTCGAGCGGATGACGGCGGACGGCCCGCGGGGCATCCTGCCCGGGACGCGAGGCATCCTCCCCCACGACCTGGCCATCTCGCACGGCCGATGCTCGGTCGCAATCGTGACCGAGTACGACGACAGCAAGGGCCCCCTGGTGGTCGGATCGGACGGTTCGACTCGACGTCAGCGGAGCGCGGTCGGCGAGGCCAACGGGATCGCCTGGTCGCCCGACGATCGTCGGCTGGCCGTCTCGTACCAGAGCGGTCCGGACTCGTGGGTGCGCGTAGTCAACGTTGCCAACGGCAAGGGTCGTGAGGTCGCGCACTTCCGCGGAGACGACCCCTTCGCCTACCACGTCGCCTGGTTCAACAACGACACCGTCCTTGTCATGCGAGTGGGAGTCGACGACGTCACCATCGACCGGATCGGCGCCGGCGGCCAGGCGCAGCGGTTCTTGACGGCGGAGCAGTTGGGCGTCGGCGGCATCGGCTCCGACACGTTCGCCGTCGACGCCCCGCACGACCGGCTGCTGCTCAAGGTCTACTCCGGCACCCTCATGAAGCAGCGCGACCGGCGGCTGATCTGGGTGGACCTGAAGACCCGCGGCGTCGCGCCGGCGATGGATGCACCGTTGGGTCGATTGGATGCGCCGTTCGCTGCGGTGTTCAGCCCCGGCGGCGATGCGGTGGCGTTCACGGTCGGCCGGGGCGGCAGCGGTCGCTACGGGTGCACCATCGTGCGCGGACACGAGCGGCGCGATCTGCCCGGAAATCGCGAGTGCTTCTCCCTGGCGTGGGGCTGATCCACGTGTGCCAGTCACCGGCTGCCCGTGGGAGGGACTGGGTCAGGCGGCAACCTCAGGTCGCGTCTCGGGCTGCTCTGCGTCTCTCGGCAGGCGAAGAGCCGCGACCAGCCCGAGCAGGGCGAACCCAACGAGCACGATCATCGCCACGACGTACGACCTGGTTCCCAGCGAGACGGCGGAGACCAGGATTGTGCCGGCGATCGCCGTGCCGAACGATGAGCCGAGGTTGGAGACGCTGCGGGAGAGGCCCGAGATCTCGCCCTGCATCTCCTCGGGAAAGCTCGACTGGACGACGTTCACGGAGGGCGTCAGCATGACTCCCACGCCGAGCCCGAACAGGAACAGCCCCAGCAGGAACGCGACCGCTCGCTGTGAGGTGTCCACGAACGGGACCATCAGCACCAAGCCGCCGACCGAACCGAGGAAACCGGCGCAGATCAGCGCCCGCTGGGAGTAGCGCGCCGCCAGCCCGCGTGCCGCAAAGGAGGAGATCAGGATGCCGGCCGTCGCCGAGGTGAAGATCAGCCCCGTCCTGATCGGGCTGTAGCCGTGCACCTCCTGCAGATAGACGGAGACGACGAACGACGTTCCCATCATGATCAGCCACTGAAGGTTCTGCGTTACCAGCGCCAGGTTGCAGGTCCGGTTCCGGAACAGCCGGGTTGACAGAAGCGGTTCCCGGCCGGCGCGCTCCTGACGGCGGATGTAGGCGTAGAAGCCGAGCAGGAGGGCCACGCCGAGCACGAGGAAGGCAACGAAAAGTGCGTTGTTGACGCCGGCCTGCAGGATGCCGAACACGATGAAGAACATCCCGACCGCCGACAGGACGGCACCCACCGCGTCGAAGGGGCGGGTCGGATCGGCGGGGAGCGGATCGTCCAGGTTGCGGCTGAGCAGCACGATGATGACCACGATCAGCGCCTGGAAGACGAACGCCGCCTGCCAGTCGATCCAGGTGGCGATGGCGCCGCCGATCAGCTGGCCCGCCGCGGCGCCGAAGCCCGCCATGCCGCTGATCGCGCCGAACGCCCACGCCCGCGAAGTGGTGTCGGTGAACCAGAGCGTGGCCAGGATGTACACCGGCGGGATCAGGAACGCCGTACCCACACCCTCCAGGATCGAGTTGCCGACGATCAGCACTCCCAGCCCGGGAGCGATCGCGCTCAGCAGGGCACCGACGCCGAACAGCGCCAACCCCCCGATCAGGCACCGCTTCCGGCCCCACCGGTCGGTCAGCTTGCTGCAGGGGATCATCAGGATCGCCATCGTCAGCAGGAACAGCGTGATCACGGTCTGCACACCCTTCACGTCCGTGTTCAGATCGTGGCTGATGTCACCGATCATCACGTTCATGTTCGAGCCCGCGAAGCTGCAGATGAACTGGGCGAGTGCAAGCGGCGCGATCAATCGACGGGCGCTTCGAAGCGCCTCGCCGGTGGCTCGGCCCTCGGCCGCCGCGGAGCTCATCGGCCAGCCTCCGGGGCGGCACTGCAGGATTGCGCGATGGACACGAGGCCGCCGTCCTTTCCGTCGACCCGCCCAGCCTAGCCAAACGCGGCTCGCGTGAACAACGATCTCGAGGCCCGCTAGGGCTGCTCGCCCTCGTTGCGAAGCTCGTTCAGGTAGGCCTCGCCGCCGTACAGGCTCATGCGCCCGCCGCCGCCGCCGCCGCCACCGGCTGCGCTCGATCCGCCGATGATGGTGGCGGTCACGACGATGCCGACCACGGTCAGGCCCAGCGACAGCAACCCGAACGCCGGCAACATCCCGACACCGCCGCCGCCGTCGAGGTTCGACTGCACCGCCGATCGCAGCAACACCAGGGTGCCCACCACCGAGATCAGGTTGCCGATCAGCGCTGCGACGAAGGTCGTGCCGAAACCGACCCGGACGTCCGAGAGCGGGGGCAACAACACCAGTAGCACCAGGCCCGTGACCGCCGCCTGCGTGGCGCCACCGATCAGCACCACCAGCGCCCAGTTATCGGCCAGCAGGTGTGAGCCGGTACCGCCCAGGATCACGGGTAGGAAGACGAGGCCGGACACGATCCGGGAGACAAAGCCGGCAACGAAGCCGCTGATTACGACGGTTACCCAGATCGGCAGGTTCATCAAAGCCCTCCAGCCGCCAGATCGGCATGGTGCACGTACAACTTGAGCCGTGACGCGTGGCACGCGAGTCGTCAGCTCGGGCCAAGGCCGACCAGAAAGCTCCCCACGGCGCGGTTGTATTGCAAGGGATCCGACTGCCATTCGTCGGCATGGCCGGCGCCCGGGAACTCGATGAGCTGGACGTTGCGGTTTCGGGCTGCGAACGCGCGAGCGTCGGCGACCGGAGTGACTGGGTCGGCAGCTCCCTGCAGGAGCAGCATCGGTACTCCGAACTCCGTCGCGTAGCGCACCTGGTCCTGGTCGTCCAGGTCGACGCCCGTCCGCCAGCTGACGACGCGCTCAGCTGCACCCACCAGTGGCGAGGGCAGCGACGTCCGTGCGGCGGCCGTTGCCAGAGGACCGCGCCACTCGAGAACCGGGCTGTCGAGCACCACGGCATCCACCCGTCCAGTGGACGCAGAGTGACGCAGGAAGTTGCAGACGATCTCACCGCCGATGCTGTAGCCGACCAGGACAACGCGAGCAGCGCCATGCGCGACCGCATAACCGACAGCGGCGTCGAGATCCCTCCATTCATCCGCACCGAGGTGGCTGAGGCGGTCCGGGCTGCTGGGTGCGCCGGGATCGTTGCGGTAGGTGATGACGAGAGCGGCGAATCCCCGCGAGTGCAGCAGCGGCAGCATCGGCAGCGCTTCGGCCCGCGGCGCGCCCATACCGTGCACGATGACCGCCCAGGTGGCGGTCCGTCCGCGAACGTACCATGCCGGCGCCCGCCCCAGCGGCTCGACCACGTGTACCGTCGCGAACGGCAGGCCGTATGCCGTGGCCGGGTCAAGGCGGCCATACGGCGTCGCCACCGGGCGTGGGACGAGCAGCGCGTCACTGGCCCGGAAGCTGACGACCGCGGCGCCGACGCCGAGCAGGCAGGTCACCCCGACGAGCACGACGCAGACCGCGACGGCGGTTCGGGCGCGGCCGCCCGTCATTCCTCCGCGTCCGGCTCGGGAGTCGGCTGCGGCCTCGCCGCGCGAACCACTCGTGTCCCCGAAAGGACATCGTGAAGCGCACGCCCTCCCGGCGTCAGACCGCAGAGCGCATCGCCGGCGCCAAGCGTCGCGACCAGACAGACTGGGTCGGCGACCGTCCGGACGATCGCGTGGCCAACACCCATCCTCGTGCCGTCTGCATGGAGCACCCGAGTCCCCATCAGGTGTCCGCCGGGGGACGATCCGGTTAGCACCTCAAACGCAACGCGGTAGACGACGGCGATGAGGATGACCTCCACGAACACGGCGTTGACGGTGCCACCGGCCGACGTGGTGAGCACAGCCACCGGGACGGACAGAATCCCGATCCCGATGGCATCGAGCAGCCAGGCGGCGAGGCGACGCCAGAACCCCGCCGGTCGCAGGTCGACCCCCGACCACCCGTCGGTCGAGTAGAGCAGCACAGCGCAGGCCGCGGCCGCTGCCAGGCCGAACGCAAGAGCGAGCCAGAAACCGGCCTCGAGGGAGACCTTGATGGCAGGGTGGCCGACGTCGATCGCAAGGACGAGCAGCGCCCAGACGAGCGCGACGGCGACGACGACCGACAGCCGGCCCCGGATCGGGTTTCGAACGAGCGTGACCAGCAGCCCGACCAGTGCGAGAGCGATCACGACAGCGGCCGGATCCTTCCCGAGCGGAACCGCATCGAGTACCTGGCCATCACCGAACTCGTCCGGCGGCCCACTGTGCGCGAGCGGATCGTGCTGACCGCGCAGCAGGTCGACGCCGGTGACCTTCAGGGTCGCCTTCGACTGGGGCCCTGGCGAGCACGAGCTGGTCTCGAAGGTGAACGTGAAGAAGGGCAGCACAAAGCATCCAAGCAGTGCGAACAACGAGATGCGCGCCGAGAGCAATGCCCGCCTGGGGGTATGTGCGTTGGTGTCCATGTGCCGATCATCGCGACCCGGTGCGCCCGTGGCATCGGGGGCATCCCTCAGAGTCGCCGGGCACGCAGCAGCTCCAGGTTTCGCTAAGTCGGGCTCATCACCGACTCCGGGGGATCGGCGCTGGCGTTCCCACGCCGCAGAGCGGCCCGCCTGGGGCGGGCCGCTCGAGGTTATGCGTGGGGACGTGGGTGGTTAGTCGCCGGAGGTTTCCACCACCGTTCGGGGAGCGGCCTCGATCTGGAACCGCGGCAGCCAGCGCAGCGGCTTGGGGAGATACCAGTTCCAGTCGCCCAGCAGCTGCATGCTGGCGGGCAGCAGGACGCCGCGGATGATGGTGGCGTCGATCAGCACCGCCGCGGCCAGGCCGACTCCGAACTCCTTCAGGTCGACGATGCTGAGCGTCATGAAGATCGAGAACACCCCGACCATCACGAGCGCCGCGCTGGTGACGGTGCCGGCCGTGCTCTTGATGCCCTCCGAGACGGCATCCTCGGTCGACATGCCGCCGTCCACCAGCTCCTTGATGCGGCTGAGGATGAATACGTGGTAGTCCATCGACAGACCGAACAGGATCACGAACAGGAACAGGGGTAGCCACGGTGCGACGCCGCCTGTGGGCGTGAAGCCCAGCAGCGATGATCCGTGGCCATCCTGGAATACCGC
>Ga0079220_10000191_pt1 | contig 13401 bp, 10 predicted proteins | sample GAAS100_FD_75071 | JGI IMG/M metagenome (GOLD analysis project Ga0079220, IMG submission 75071) | Agricultural soil microbial communities from Georgia to study Nitrogen management - GA AS100 | ecosystem: Environmental > Terrestrial > Soil > Agricultural land | place: USA: Georgia | collected... | reverse complement strand
GCAGTCGGGCTGGTCGGGAACGAGGAAGTTCCGCCGGGGACAGTCGCGGAAGAAGTACAACGCGGTTATCTCTGGGGAGACGAAGTGCTCAGGCCGGCGCGCGTGCGAGTCTCGGGATGAAGCAAAAATGTGGAGCTTGGACTTGGAGTACTGGAGCAACGGGGTGCTGGTTTTGAATCCATCATCACTCGATTATTGCATTATTTGAGTTTTTATTGCGTTGCGCGCGCGGTCAACGCGATTCCCGCTCGGCGGTAAACCGCCATCGTAGGCCATGGCGGGTCGGTTCAGACATTACTACGAGGTTCTCGGCGTAGCGAAGACGGCTGTCGCCGTTGTCCTCGATCTGCTGGATAAATACTGCGCCCTGCAGCAGGAGAATAAACGGCTGCGGCAGGAAGCGTAATGAAAGTTCAAAGGTTCGAAGTTCAGGACAGAAATCCTTTTCAATATCGACGCTTGAACTGCTACGCAGGAGGAATCCATGGACATCAACCGGCTTACCCAAAAGGCTCAGGAGGCGCTCGGCTCGGCGCACAGTAAGGCGGCGCGCTATGGCCATCAGCAGGTCGACGTCGAGCACTTGCTCGCGGCGCTCCTTGAGCAGGAAGGCGGTCTGGCGATCTCCATTCTGGGAAAATTATCGATCGATAGCGCTGCCCTCAAGCGGCGAGTTGATCAGGAGCTGGAGCGGACGCCGCGAGTATCGGGTGGCGGGGCGAGCGCCGATCAGATTTACGTCACCGGTCGGTTGAACCGGTTGCTCGCGGAAGCTGAAGAGGAAGCGAAAAACCTGAAGGATGAATACGTCTCGATCGAACACATCCTCCTCGCGATGAGTGGCGATTCCGGCGCGGCCGGGCGGATCTTGAAGGAATTTGGCGTCACGCGGGAACAGCTGACGCACGCGCTTAAGGAAGTACGCGGCAACCAGCGGGTGACCTCGCAAAATCCGGAAGCGACGTATGAAGCCCTCGCGAAGTATGGCCGCGATTTCACGAAGCTCGCCGCGCAAGGCAAGCTCGATCCGGTTATCGGACGGGACGAAGAGATAAGACGGATCATCCAAGTGCTCTCGCGCCGGAGCAAAAACAATCCCGTCCTCATTGGCGATCCGGGCGTCGGAAAAACCGCGATCGTGGAGGGCTTGGCGCAACGTGTCATCCGCGGCGACGTGCCCGAGAGCCTCAAAAACAAGCGAGTGATTGCGCTGGATATGGGCGCCCTCATCGCTGGAGCCAAATACCGCGGGGAATTTGAAGAGCGCCTCAAGGCCGTTCTTAAGGAGGTGCAGGAATCTCAGGGTGAAATTATTCTTTTTATCGACGAGCTGCACACGGTGGTCGGAGCGGGCGCGGCGGAAGGCGCGATGGATGCATCCAATCTGCTGAAACCGCTCTTGGCGCGAGGAGAGCTGCATTGCATCGGCGCGACGACGTTGGACGAATACCGAAAACATGTGGAGAAAGACCGCGCGCTGGAGCGGCGTTTTCAACCTGTACTGGTGGACGAACCGAGTGTCGAAGATACGATCTCCATTCTCCGGGGCCTGCGCGAGCGTTATGAGCTCCATCACGGCGTGCGCATCAAAGATGCGGCGCTGGTGACCGCCGCCGTGCTGTCGCATCGCTATATCACCGATCGCTTCCTGCCCGACAAGGCGATCGATCTGGTTGATGAAGCGGCTGCGAAGCTCCGCACAGAGATCGAATCCATGCCGACGGAGCTCGACGAGGTTTCGCGTCGGGTCATGCAGCTCGAGATCGAACGCGAAGCGCTGCGCAAAGAAAGCGATACAGCGTCGCGCGAGCGCCTGACGAAACTGGATAAAGAGCTAGCGGACCTTAAAGCGCAGCAGCAGCAACTGCGAGCGCGCTGGGACCTGGAGAAGGAAGCGATCGCTCGGGTGCGCGGAATCAAAGAGCAGATCGAAAAAACCAGGCTTGATATGGAGCAGGCAGAGCGCCAATACGATCTGAACCGCGTGGCCGAGCTCAAGTACGGCAAGCTCGCGCAGCTCGAGCGCCAACTGGCGGAAGAAGAAAACAGGCTCAAAAAGCAGGGCAGCATGCAGTTGATCAAAGAGGAAGTCGATGAGGATGACATTGCGGCGGTCGTTGCGCGATGGACCGGGATTCCGGTTGCGAAACTGCTCGAAGGCGAAAAGGAGAAATTGCTACAGCTCGGCGAGCATCTGCACAAGCGCGTAGTCGGACAGGACGAAGCGGTGGAAGCAGTCGCGGACGCCGTGATCCGCGCCCGCTCCGGACTCAAGGATCCCAATCGGCCGATCGGGTCATTTATTTTCCTCGGGCCAACCGGCGTTGGTAAGACCGAATTGGCGCGCGCTCTGGCTGAGTTTCTGTTCGACAATGAGAACAATATGGTGCGCATCGACATGTCCGAGTATCAGGAGAGGCACACGGTCGCGCGTCTGATCGGCGCCCCTCCGGGCTATGTCGGATACGATGAAGGCGGGCAACTCACCGAGGCGGTGCGAAGAAGGCCGTACTCGGTCATTCTGTTCGACGAAATCGAGAAGGCGCATACCGATGTCTTCAACGTCTTGCTCCAGATTCTCGATGACGGCCGCCTGACTGACGGCCACGGCCGAACGGTAGATTTCAAAAATACCGTCGTTATCATGACCTCGAATGTCGGCAGCCATTTGATTCTCGCGTACCGCGGCGGCGATGATGCGGAGTCGTTCGCGCGCATGAAGAGCGATGTGCTGGATGCGCTGCGCCAGCAGTTCCGGCCCGAGTTTCTCAACCGGGTTGACGAAATCGTGGTGTTCCATAGCCTCGCGCGCGAGCATCTAAAAGAAATCGTCGAGATTCAGCTCGGACGGCTGCGGGCGCGTCTGTCGGAGCGTCACATCTCGCTTGAATTGACTGAGAGGGCCCGCGAGCATCTCGCCGCCGTCGGTTATGACCCAAGTTACGGCGCACGACCCCTCAAGCGCGTGATCCAGAGAGAACTCGAAACCCCATTGGGACGTTCTTTACTGAAAGGCGATATCAAAGACGGCGAGAGAGTCGCTGTGGATTACGATCGAGAAAAGAACCAACTATCATTCAGCGCTCAGCCGTCAACTGCATCCGACCGCGCGGCCAACGGCGAGGCCCCCGTGGGCGCAACGGCGGCATAATTGACCGCCCGGCCAATGACTCGGATCAGATTCCTCGTGGAACGGCTGCGCATCAGGCCGGCAAAGATCCATAGGTCATGGGACGCAAAGAATAGTAGGTTAGAGAATATAAGCACGGCGTAATCGAGCAGTTATACGGATAGATCTATTGTGAATTCTAGTTTCTGAATAGCTCTTGGCGAAATCCTCAAGCCGCGATCCGAAATACGTCGGAGGAGGGGATATGAGAATTTCGAGAGTTAGCGCCGGTTTCGTCTTGGTCGGTATCTCAATTTTTTTGTTCTTCTCCACCCTATTGGCCGAGGACTCCGAACTGAGGGTCGCCGAGCTTGCATTTGTCGAAAATTCTCTTGCCCTGCTTGCTGCTGTGCTGATGGGGTTCGGCATTTATTTAGTCGTTTTCAGCAAGGCTTGCCCCATATGTGCTGAAAAAGTCACACGTGCCGCAAGTGACTGTCATTCATGCGGCTATGTTTTTAAGTCCAGCATGCATTTACCGGATCAGAGGGCGCGGATCAAAGGATTCCGGCGATAGCATTCCAGAGCGCAAATCTCCGCGACACCTCCGCATAAAACACGCGTCAAACAAACCGCAAAGAGAAGCATCTGCTGTTCACCCCGACGGCCGTTGCCAGGTAGGTGGTGAAGGCGTGCCCCCCAACGACAGCGGGCCAGAATTTGGCTTTCAGGGAATCTCATGGTATAGATTATGGATTTTTCAACTGGAGGAGAAGGTGAACAGGAAAGAGATCGAGCAGCGGATCTGGGGAAAAACTATCGCATCTGCCCGGACAATTGGGCTTATTTCGGAACAGGAAGCACAATTTTTGATAGAAGAATACCTGCGAGATTTTAGATCGAAGAATGGCTGGGATGGAAAGACTTATATCATACCGAGGATCTTCTGATCGCACCACGGATTCATTCGTTCAGTAATCTTAATTACGAGCAACGTTAGCTCGGCACTCAACGATTCCTGCCATATTGGCGCGGCGCACAGGGTCTGGGACTTAGCGCAAGTGTCTCGGGGCCTCGCGCGGGGCCGCTCCGGTCAGCTCTGTTTTTTGAACAGCAGAACGGAAAACCATTCATTGAGATCGGTGAAGTGTTGCACCGGGCGTAAGCCGAAAAAACGGAGCTGTTCTTGCAGCCGGATTGGATCGAATTTTCGACTGATCTCGACAAGAATTTTCTCGTCGTTCAGCCAGCGAAAGGATGCGCCTACGGTCGGAAACCTGATTTCATGTTCCTCAACAGCGACAGCATACATTTCAATCTGCTGCCATTCCGGATTGAACCATGAATAGTAACGCATTTTCGCGCGCTGGAAATTGCTCTCCAGCAGCCGATTGATGTGATCGAACGCATTGAGAATGAACTCGCGGGTAATCCCGCGGCTGTCGTTGTAGGCTTTTTCGAGGATTGTCGAGTCCTTGATTCGATCGGCGCCGAGCAAAAGATAGTCATCGGGTCCCATGGCGGCGGAGAGCGCGCGAAAAAACCGCGGAAAATCCGTGTGATTGAAGTTGCCGATCGTACTTCCGAGAAAGATAAAGAGAGTAGGCAACCCTTTATCGATCGCCGCAAAGCCTTCCTCATAGCGTGCATGTAGGCCGTGAAAATCGATCGCCGGAAATGCGCGCTGAACGGCGTCGCGCGAAGCGACAAGCCCGGCGAGACTCACATCGATCGGGGCAAAAATGGCGGCGCCGCGCTGGCGCAGCTGTTCGGTTAGCAAGTGGACGGTTTTTTTACTATAGCCTGCCCCGAGCTCGGCGACGCAGGCTACCGGAGCGCGGCCGATCACCTCAGCTGCGTAACGCTCGAGAATGCCGTTTTCCGTCCGGGTGAGATAATATTCCGGGAGCTCACAGATCCGTTCGAACAGTTCTGAGCCGTGTTGATCATAAAGATGATACGCTTCCAACCAGCGCGGCTGATCCCACAAAGTTGTTAGAATCGACAAGGTTGGGTTCGAATCGATTTCTGCGTCTCGGCGCGACCAAATCTTTGGTTCCCGCATTTGCCATTGGTCCATCTGCTCGAGGGCAAAGAAGGGTGGGAAGTTTCCTTGTCTCATGGCTCAAGAAACTATAAAAGAAAAGCACATTTGATGCGACCCGGATTCGATAATTGATGAACAACGCTGATACCGCCATCGAATTTCACGATGTCAGCTTTATACTGCCAGACGGTAAAACCCTCCTCTCGAATTTAAACTTGCAAGTCCACGAGGGCGAAACTCTGGTGTTACTCGGCCGCAGCGGTTCGGGTAAGACCACGACGATGAAGCTCATCAACCGACTCATCGATCCGACTGCAGGAGAAGTGCGCGTGGAGCAAAAGCCCACTACGGACTGGGATCCCATCCGGCTGCGCCGGCGCATCGGTTATGTGATTCAGGAAATCGGCTTGTTCCCTCATCTCACGGTCGAGGAAAACATCGGCGTTGTGCCGCGGCTGGAGGGTTGGGCGCCGGAGCGGGTTCGCGAGCGAGCGTGTACCCTGTTATCGCTAGTCGGCCTGGACGCCAGTCGATTCGCTGGACGATTTCCCCGCGAATTATCCGGTGGGCAACGGCAACGGATCGGTGTGGCGCGCGCGCTGGCCGCTGACCCGCCGATCATCTTGCTCGATGAGCCATTTGGTGCGTTGGATCCGATCACTCGGCGCGAAATTCAGCGGGAGTTCAAATCGCTTCAGCGGGAACTCAAGAAGACCATGATTTTTGTCACCCATGACATCGCCGAAGCATTTGTGCTCGGCACGCGTATCGCGCTGCTCAAAGACGGCCAACTGGTGCTGTTGGATGTCCCCGCTGCGTTGCTGCGATCGGCTCATCCGGAAGCGCGCGCCTTCGCGGAATGTTTTTATGACGCGCAGAGCACCGGGAGCTCTGCGTGAGCCTGGCCGAATTCCTGTCGCGCAATCTCGGCGAGCTGGTTACGCTGACCCTCGAACATCTTTTTCTGGTTGCCGTCTCGACCGGCATTGCGATCTTGATCGGGGTGCCTCTCGGGATTCTGCTGACTCGAAAGCCGGCGCTGAGTAAACCGGTTCTGGGTTTCGCCAATATCATGCAAACGGTGCCGAGCCTGGCGCTTTTTGGCTTTCTCATTCCTCTGAACATTTACTTGTTTCATGTAAAGATTCTCGGCGGCATTGGCGCGCGCACGGCAATCGTCGCGCTGGTGCTCTACGCGCTTTTGCCGATCATTCGCAACACCTTTACCGGAATTCGCTCGGTGGACCCGGCGATTCGCGATGCCGGACGGGGCATGGGAATGACCGATCGCCAGCTTCTTTTTCAGGTCGAGTTGCCGCTCGCGCTCGGAGTCATTATCGCCGGTGTGCGGGTGGCGACCGTGATCTGCGTCGGCACAGCGACGATCGCGGCAGCGATCGATGCCGGCGGCTTAGGGCGGTACATTTTCCGCGGCTTGCGGGCAAACGACAATGTTCTGATCCTCGCGGGCGCGGTGCCGGCAGCTTTGATCGCGATCGCCGCGGATCTGGCGCTGGGATATTTCGAGAAAACGATACAGCTGGGCCGGCGGACTCGCCGTTCGGCCAAAAAAGTCATCATCTCCAGCGTCGCTGTCTTATGCGCCATCATTCTAATTGTGTATTTTGTTGTCGGAGGGAGCTCGGGGCGAATCGCGGTCGGCTCGAAGGACTTTACCGAGCAGGTGATTCTGGGCGAGATTCTCGCGCAAACCATCGAAAACATCACCCGGCTCCAGGTGACGCGACGATTTGATTTGGGCGGCAACCTTGCGCATGAGGCTCTGGTCGCCGGAGAAATCGATACTTACGTGGAGTATACGGGGACTGCGCTCCTAGCGATATTGAAAAGCCAGCCGATCACCGATCCGGCGGAAGTTTTGCGGCGCGTGAAGAAGGACTATGCAGAGCGGTTTCAAGTGGAGTGGACCGAGCCGCTCGGCTTTAATAATACTTTCGCCGTGCTGGTGCGCGCTGAGGATGCCAATAAGTTCAATTTGAAAACCATTAGTGATGCCGCGAAAATTTCTCCGCAATGGCGCGCCGGTTTCGGGCAGGACTTCATGTCGCGCGCCGATGGTTTTCCGGGCTTCGCCCGGACGTATGGATTTCACTTTGCAGAAATCCGCGAGATGGATTTATCGTTAACTTATCGGGCGCTGGCGGAGAAGCAGGTGGATTTGATTGCGGGAAATTCTACCGATGGTTTGATTTCCCGGTACCGCCTGGTTCAACTGCAGGACGATCGCCATTATTTTCCACCCTACGATGCCGTCCCGGTGATTCGACGAGCCACTTTGGAACAGCATCCGGAAATTCGCGCCGCGCTAAGTCAGCTCAGCGGGATTCTGAGCGTTGCCGAAATGCGCAAACTCAACTACGCCGTGGATGGCGAGAAGCGGCCGGCGCGGGAAGTCGCGCACGAGTTCCTGGAAAGCAAGCGCATCTTGCGGTAAGACATGGGTGGTAAATTTGCCGCTTTTATCAGGCGGGGCCGCAGCCGAGGAATTTCGTTGGCGTTTGTCCAACGATTTCTTGAGATCGAGGGGACGAAAGTTCAAACGTTTTGTAACTCAGAAATTAAATTAAAACTGAGGTCTCTATGCTCAATGTTAAAGGATTTATCGATGCCGATGGGCATGTGGTCGAGAGCGATTCGGAGTTGTTGGAATTTTTGCCCAAACCATTTCAAAACCGTGAAGATCTCCTGTCGTTTCCGTTCTTTCCAACCCTCGATGGCTTTCATCGCCAGGCGCGCAGGGTTGCGGACGGTCAGGGACGGTATATCGCCAAGGGCAGTCTGAAAGAGTGGCAAGACTTTCTCGACGAAGATGAGATTGCGTGGTCGGTTTTATATCCCACCGCTGGCCTTACCTTCGGCCTGATCAGGGATAAGGATTGGGCTTGTGTGATTGCCAAGGGATACAACAATTATCTCTATGAGACCTTTACGAAGCCGGAACAACGTCTGAAAGGGATGGCGCTCATTCCGCTGCAGTCGATCCCTGAGGCGATCGAGGAGCTCAGACGCGCAGTCAAGGAGTTGGGCTTTGTCGGCGCCGTTCTGCCGGCGGTCGGATTGCGCCAACCTTTCGGCGATCCGAAGTATTTTCCGGTTTATAAAGCAGCGCAGGAGCTCGACGCGCTGCTCGCGGTTCACGCAGCCCCGACTCAAGGCATTGGCGTCGATGGCTTCGACAAGCTGATCGAAGTGCGCACCTTGAGTCATGGCTTTGGCCAGATGATCCAAATGACGAGCATGATCTATGGCGGCGTGTTCGACCGCTTTCCGAAACTCAAGATCGCTTATGCGGAGGCAGGCTGCGGCTGGGTGCCGTACCTGATGGAACGGATGGATATGGAGTATGAACATCGCAGCGCGCAAGCTCCCGAATGCAAAGTATTGCCCTCCGAGCACCTAAAAAGCGGCCGTATTTTCATCCATTGCGAGCTGGAAGACCGAAGCATTGCGCAAATTGCCACTCTGCTGCGCGATGATATCTTGTTTTGCGCGACTGATTTTCCGCACGAGCCGCGCGCGGAATTTCGCGAGAACATCGAACAATTCATGGCGCGGGAGGACGTGGCGGCAGAGACCAAGCGGAAGCTGATGTTCGAAAATCCCAAGCGCATGTATCCTAGGGCGTTGCAGTCAGAGGCCGCGTGATCTCCCTGTTGCTGCCACCGGATTCGGGTGCGTGTTCGACGATGTAGCAGCGCCAACAATTCACTCACATAGGATGACATAGAGGGTGGCAAGGTTTCGCAGTTCCGGGGCTTTTCGCGCCCTCAGTTACCCAAACTATTTCTGGTTTTGGTCCAGTTACTTTGTTTCCAATGTCGGTTCTTGGATGCAGGGGATTGCCCAGGGCTGGTTATTATTTGATCTGACGTCCTCGCCATTCTACCTCGGTCTTTTCAGCTCGCTCAGAATGGTGATGCTGCTCAGCTTTTTTATCCTCGGCGGTATCATGTCGGATCGCATCGACCGTCGTAGGGTCATGCTGGCGATACAGTGGATCTCGGCTCTGACCGCTTTAGCGTTGGCGCTGCTGGTTTCCACTCATACCATTCGCGTCTGGCATATCTTTGTTCTTGGTGCGATTACCTCAACCACCTGGGCATTCGAGCAGCCGGTGCGCCAAGCGCTCCTGCCGCAGTTAGTCAGCCGCGAAGACCTCGTCAATGCGCTGGCATTGAACGCCGTGACTTGGAACGGCGCGGGTCTGCTCGGCCCGAGCCTGGTCGGCTTGTCGGTCTCGCGGATCGGTATTGACGGCTGTTTTTACGTCAATGTCATCAGCTACTTGGCGGTAATCGGTGCGCTCATGCGTATGGATGTGCCGAATATTGTGCAGAGTCAACGTGCGAGCGTGATTCAAAGTCTCACCGAGGCCTTCGGATACGTGCGGCGGGAAAACGTCATCATGACCTTTCTGACCGTTTCGGCCATTTTTAATATCTTCGGACGCTCTTACGTAACGCTCCTGCCGGTATTCGCCAAAGATGTTCTGCAACTGGGCGCATCGGGTTTTGGTTTTATATCGGCGGGCCCCGGACTCGGCACCATTGTCGGGTCATTTACTCTGGCGAGCCTCGGCCGCGTGGAAGCGAAACCAGCGCGCATGGTCGCCCTCCTCGTCGGGTTTACCAGTTGCTTGTTCTCGTTCGCCGTGAGCCGCGATGCCCGGCTCGCCTTCGGTTTTTTGGTCGCGGTCGGCGCCTTGAGCACATTGTTCGAAACGTTGCTCAACACATCGATTCAACTGCGGGTGGAAGAAGCTTTTCGCGGTCGGGTTTCTGGTTTTTATGGTCTGACTGGCGGCGGCTTGCGCGAATTCGGTGGCATGCAAGCGGGGTTTATCGCCGAATGGACGAGCGCGCCCGTGGCGATTAGTGCGGGGGCAGTGGCGCTCGCAGTGATCGGCTACGTGTTTCTTAATTTTCGCGTAACGAATTGGCAGATTAGTCGAACCTAAAGCGGCGCGAATCTCAACGCATCGGCGCATTGGAGTTGATGATCAGCTGTGCATAAAATCGGATGCACCGCTCGTAGTCTTCCACCGAGATCCGCTCATCGATGCCGTGATATCTATCGATATCGTCCGGCCTGACTGTTACCGGCAGAAAGCGAAAGATATTGTTCGTCAGGCTGCGATAATGGCGCGAATCGGTCGCGGCAACCAGCAGAGCCGGCGCTACCACGGCCGTCGGAATCGTTTGACGAATGGTTTTATGGAGGACTGTGAAACTTGCGCTATCGATACTCGAAACCGCCGAGGGCTCCAGTTGCACGGCCTGTGGCAGAATCGTTACCGCGGGATCGGCGATCATGTGGCGGACATATTGGGTCGCGCTCGCCGTCGATTCGCCGGGAGCAATACGAAGGTTGACGACAGCGCTGGCCTTTGACGGCAGTACGTTGTCTTTGTAGCCAGCGTTCAACATGGTGGGTGCCAGGGTTGTCCGGATAAGCGCATTCGTTTGCGGCGATTGCGCGAGAGTTTTCTCCAGCAAAGAGTTGAACAGCCATAGATTCGCAAGCACAAGCTTTTTATCGAAGGCCATCTCCGGGCCGAGAAATGCAAACATTTCACGTGTCGGCCGGTTCAGGCGCGCGGGAAACGGCGCGTCTTTGAGCTTTTGCAGCGCGGCCATCAGAATGTCGATTGCGCTATGCTCCGGCGGCATCGAGCTATGCCCGCCGGCGCTTTCGACGCTTAGCTCCAAGCTGAGATAGCCTTTCTCGGCGATACCGATCAATGCGGCCGGCGAATCGAGACCGGAAATCACTCCGGTAAAAACATTCAGTCCCTCGTCGAGAATGCTTTCGAGCTCCACGTGGCGCGCGCGTAAAAGCGCGGCAATTTTAGCCGCCCCGTTTATACCACCGATCTCTTCGTCGTGGCCGAACGCTAGATAAATCGTGCGCGCCGGCCGGAAATTGCTTGCGAGCAACGACTCGACGGCTTCGAGGATCGCCAAAACGCTACTCTTGTCATCCATTGCGCCGCGTCCCCAGATGTAGCCGCCGGCGATGTCTCCAGAAAACGGCGCGTGATGCCAGGAAGATTCCGTGCTTTGATCCACCGGCACTACGTCGATGTGTGCCATGAGCAGCATCGGCTTTAACCGGTCGTTTTTACCCTGCCAGGTAAAAAGCAAACTATGCTCGCCGACGGTTTCTGTGTTTAACTGCCGATTGATGCGGGGAAACGCGCGCGCGATGAGAGCGTGGAAAGCGATGAATGCACCGGCATTAGCGGCCGGGGTTTGCAGTGAAACCGTTTTGAGTTGAATCGCTGCCGCGAGGTGCGCGAGGGCTGCTGCACGACTGATAGGGATACCCTCGGTCGGTTCGGCGGCAAGTTGACGGGATTTGAAGGTTCCGGCGCGGATCACGAGCACGAGGAATAACGCCGCGATTGCAACAATGAGTGTAAAGCCAAATTTCTTGATCATCGTGAATTGAGCGAAGAGCTAGCAAGTTAGGTCATTGAGCGCAATCAGAGCGAGCTAATTGACAACCGCAGGAGGGTCGGATAATTTTTTTGGAATAACTAGAGGGGACAAAACTGGAGGGACCATGAGTGATTTTTATACGGCCTGGTTGGAGCGGTCAAAAAACAACCAGAAAAGAGTTGATGAAGCGCCGCGGGTGGCGCGTTCCAAGGATCTGAAATGGGTGCGCACGCCGCAGGACTACAAAGCGGCATTGATGATCGCGCCGGAAACTGGTTTTCCCACAGGAGGTAGCTGTCTGATGCGTGCAGAGATTCCAGCGGGTTGGCATACCGGAAAACATTTGCACGGCGAGGAAGCGATCTACGTCGAGAGCGGCGAAGGCTTTATGGTTCTCGACGATAAGCGCTACGATTTCTTTCCGGGCACCGTGCTCCACATTCCGTATCGATCGCCCCACCAGTTGTTCAACACCGGCAAAACATCGGTAGGTTATCTCTCCGGACTCGCCTGGCATCTCGAGGCCGACGTGTATATGGGTCAAATGGAGCAGCTCGAAGAGTGCGGTGAGAACGATGCCAAGGTTCTCGCGGGCTTTCCTAAGGAGGAATCGCAGTATTGGCCGGAAGACGGACGCCGTATTGCGATGCATCAGAGCCAGCAGGAAAAATCAGACGAGTCGAAGCACGGCGCGACCTATTTCCTGATGGGGCGGAGCGGAAAACAAAACGGGTTCAAGGCCACCGGGGTAGCGATCAGCTCGATATTTGTCGATCTGGCGCATACCAAAAGTCACAGCCATGCGCACCCCGAGGCCTATCTGTATGCTCTGGAAGGTGACGGCTATTCGGAGATCGGCGGCAGGCGCTACGACTGGAATCAGGGCGATGCCGTGCATGTCCCTCCTGGCATGATGCATCATCAGCATTTCAATCCCTATGATCGGGATATGAAGGAACTGCGCTTTGAGTTCGGCGTCCGTTACTGGCTGGTCGATCAGTGGAAGGGTTATACCACGGTGGACAAGCATTTGAAGGCGACGACGCATATGATTGATTAAATTTTTGAACGCAACGACGGCGAGCCAGTGCTGGTGCTTGGCTCGCCTTATTTTGAGTTTACATCGATTCAGCGGACGCGATTTATTTCTTGCAACGTCACCTTGGATCTTCTATAGAATTAATGATGGCGGATTTGCGCAACGCAAGAAACGGCGACGCGAAAATCATGCTGGGATTTATCGTGCGCCGCTGTGCCGCTGATATCGGCCACACACCCACACCGGCCGAATTTGCGACCTGGGCAAATGGCCAACAGCAAAACGGCAAACGTCTCTGTCTCTTCGGGAAGGAAATTTCGCCGTCCATCGCGAAAGTGATGTTCAATCAGCCGGGCCGGCTCGTCACCGTGAGCGCGGAAGGTCTGGCGAGAATCTGGAAGAGTAACGGCCGTTAGCTTCATCTTCTGCCGCACCCTCAATAGCCAAACACTGCATCGCTTCGTTCGCCGGGTATTTTGCTGCAGCGAGTAGCGAGCGGGATTGCTGAGCCAATCACACACGACGGTGGCGGAGGTGAGCGTTGCCGCCGTTGCCCTGGATTGTTATGCTTTCAGCGCTCGCACGATCGACAATATTCAAGGGATATGAACCCGTGAAACTGATTCGAAGAGTAAGCGCTTTAGCTATAGCTGCGGCCCTAGTGCTGCTTGGCAATTACGCGCTCGCGCAACCCAGACCGATTAAGCTGCGCATCGGCTACGCTGCGCGCGCCGTCGCCCATTCG
>Ga0079220_10000187_pt1 | contig 13485 bp, 18 predicted proteins | sample GAAS100_FD_75071 | JGI IMG/M metagenome (GOLD analysis project Ga0079220, IMG submission 75071) | Agricultural soil microbial communities from Georgia to study Nitrogen management - GA AS100 | ecosystem: Environmental > Terrestrial > Soil > Agricultural land | place: USA: Georgia | collected... | reverse complement strand
GCTTCCATTGGCTGTCGTCGAATTTGGCGGCTTTGCGGAGGGCTTTTTCACGAAGGGCGGGTTCGCGCTTTTGGAGGCTGGCGGCCAAGGCGGAAGCGGGAGAGTCCGAAGAATCAGGCAGCTTGCCCGGGGCGGCCTGGTGGAGCTTCTTGAGCCAGTCCTGCTGGACCTGCGCGTCCCGCAATTCACCGAGGCTGCGAAAGAGTTGGCGCGCCGCGCGGCGGGTGCGCTTCCAGGCGGGGTCAGGATCGACTTCCGGCATCACGGAAGCGAGAGTGCGGCAGCGGCGGAGAACGACGCGGAGATGGTGGACGGCGCCGGGGTCGGGTGCCTTGCGGAAGTTTTCCAATTCCTTCAGGACGCGATCCATCCAATGCGCGAGAGGAGGAGGTTGGCCGGGCTGGGACCTATCCGGAAGGGGAAGTGCGTCGGTCATAGGGTTGTCGATGGTCCGCCCGAGCAGTGGGGGATCCGCTGGACGGTCGAGCCGATAAGAATAGGCTAACGCGGGAGGGGCGGAGCGTCCAGCGGGGGAATGGGAGCTTGTGGAAAAGGGTTTTAGGGCCGGCACCCCCGGTTTTTCGCAACGATATGATTCGGCTGGGGTTAGGTTGTGGGGGTCGGCAAACGATATGAAACGAAAGGGGTTAGAGGAGTGAGTTCGGAGGCCGAGGGACGAGGGGGAGGGGAAGCGGGTTGTGCGGGAAGCAGGACGGGGCCGGAGAGCGAATTTCATAGGGAATTTTAGCATGAAGATAACGCCGAAGTCAATAGATTTGTGATTAGCATTCGAATGGATTGTGGAAAAAGAGGAGGCAGGGAGGCAGAAAAGCAAGGACGCAGGGACGCAGTGAGGCTGCTTCAAGGTGTTGGGCAGCAGCGGGACCGGCTCGTTTGAATTTCGGCTTTTTGTGTCACGATCAGGGAAATTCAAACGGGAGCGGGGAAGGCGCGTGAAGGATAGCGCGGGGGAACTCTGAGTTTCGACTTCTTGTGTCACGATCAAGGAAACTCAGGCTGGCCCGGGGCGGCGAATGTTGCCAACTTGAGGGTGGGTGCGCGGGCATGTTATTTTCGTGGGTGCCCTGGCCGGAGTGGCGGAATGGCAGACGCGGCGGACTCAAAATCCGCTGACCGCAAGGTCGTGAAGGTTCGACTCCTTTCTCCGGCACCAACATCCTAAACGACTTACTGGATCATCGCTGGGACGCGGGTTTCGCCGCTGTACACTTTTTGTACACTTCGGTCGAGCCTCGCGACGGCGTCGTGGAGATGATTCGGCGCGAGGTGGGCGTAGCGCATCGTCACGCCAAGCGTCGCGTGGCGCAGCAATTTGTTCACGGTGAGGATGTCGACGCCGGCCATCACGAGGCGGGAAGCGAACGTGTGGCGCAGGTCATGCCAGTGGAAGTCCACGGTCTTGGCGTCGAGACGGATCTCATCCCACCAGCGGCGACGGCGGTCGCCGTGGTCCGGGCAGACGTGCACACCTGTGGTCTGTGCACGCAGGTTCCGGAGAGCTTCCTTGGCGGCGGCGTTCAGCGGCACGCGCTGGATCTTCCCGCTCTTCGTTTCCCGCAGCGTCAAGACGTTCAGCCTCAGGTCCACGTCCTGCCAGGTCAAGCGGCACATCTCGCTCAGGCGCAAGCCCGTGTTCAGGGCCAAATCAAACTCGGCTGCGCGCTCCGGGTACTTGGCGCGGATCGCCTCGCGGAGTTTCTTCTCCTCTTCCACGTCGTGCTGGTTCAGGTACCGGACACGCTCGTTGGATTCTCTCTGGAGCCTCACCAGCTTGGCCGGGTTCTCGGCGCATTTCCTGTTCTCGATGGCAAGTTTGTAAGCGTGGCTGATGGCGACGCGGTATCGGTTGAAAGTCGCGGGCGTCCTGGCCGTCTCGTGGAGCTTTGCGGCGATCTCCTGCGGCGTGATCGAAGCAGCCGTGCGGTTCGGGAACCACTCCTTGATCCTGCCACCGTTGCCCTCGCGGAACTTGCGGCCCGGATACTTTACGGTGAAAGCGTCCTTCGCGCGCGCGAGCGAATCCTCGACGATCTCCGAGAAGAGCACGTTCTGCCGGATCAGGTTCGGGAAGAACCTCCCGTCGAGCACCTCCGTGCGGCGCTTCGCCAAGACCTTTCGTGCATAGTCCTTCGATGGCCCGATCGGTTCGGTGATGCGCTTCCCGTTCGCGAAGAAGCGGACGTACCAGACGCGGCCACGCTTGAGGAGGCCACGGTCATCCGGAGACTTCTTCCACTTGCCACGATTGTTGCTCATCGTTTCCTCCGTTTCTTAGATGGCTTCCTTCGCCACCTGCGAACGTTGAATCTGGATTTACACGGACTGATCGTCTTAGGCGGCTCAGGCAGGCAGAACTCAACGTCCCGATCGTGCATAAAGACTCGCCCGCATTCCTTGCATCTGCGGAGAGTCTCCTTGCCGTACAGCTGAGCCACATGCCAGTAAGCGACGCAGATCGGCGCCCGGAATGTGAAGACGCTCCTGAGATCGGCCTTCTCGGGGACCAGCTGCCTTCCAACGCCGTCGAGATGGGGATTCAATAGAAAACGGATCACGTTGTTCGCCGCCATGATGGGACTGCCCGCAGAGCCGCGAAGCGCCGGTTCTTGGAAGACCCAACCGTCCGCCGCGTAGGGACCATAGGGAAGCTCCTGACGGATGTATTCTTCGAGTTTCTTCCTGCCTGAATCGGAACCTCGCGCCTTGTTCAAGAGGTTGATGAGTCTGGACACGACGAGTAGTGTGTGCGCGTGCGCGAGCAACCAGTCGAGCGGTTCCCCTTCGCAGCGGTTGTCGGATGGAACAAGCGCGTTGTAGCCCATGTAGCCAAAGCGCTCGGCGAAATCCGTCGGCCGCAACCTATTTTGGACAAGGTCAAGCAGACCAGCGACCAGCTCACCAGCGATCTCGCCCGGAGCATACGGACGTAGTCGCTTACCCTTCGCGACGAGAGCATCCCTGACGACGGGCTTGCCGTAGCCACCACGAACGATCCTCGTCCTCGATTTGATGAGATCAACGTCGACCGCACGGACGGGCCGATACGACTGGGGTTCGATCACGTAGGGCGCGCGAACATACCACGTGCCTATAAGATTGGACCTCGGTTCTGCCTCATCGGTGAGACGTGTAATCGGCATGTAATCACCAACACTAGTGCTACTGATTACGCACCCTGCGTAAAATATATACGACTTAGCCGAGACGAAACATAACTTTTTTTGGCGGGAGATCAACGATGTCGAAGAAGAACTTGATTGACGCCGACAGCGTTAAGTCAATAGGCGCGATGGCGATCGCTTGCGGCGTTCCTGAGCGGTGGCTTAGGAATCGCGTGGCCGCTGGCGATGTTCTCTGCGTAAGGATCGGCTGGAACGTCTTCGTCGAAGATAGCCAGATAGAAAAAATCAAGGAGCTTGCGACAAAGCTCGGGGAGAAGTGAGACCAGACCGATGAGCGACGAAAAACATGATCGCGGCCCGGTGCCCGGCCAGATTTTGTTTGGCATCACGAATGCGGCGCGGATGCTCGATCTCAGCGAAAAATCCGTCCGCACGGCCATTGCGCGGGGGGAGATTCATGTGCGGCGGTTCGGAACCCGCGTGCTGATTCCCCGCGAGGCGCTTGAACGCTTCGCGCGGCGCGATCATGCGGGAGTTGCAGGCGATACGACTCAAAGGCACGCAAAAGGAGGCTAGATTGAAAGCACAGAGGGTTAGGTTTTTTGGTGAGCTGGCTCGGCGTGGCATCACCCCGATCACCGGTTTCCCCGGCTCCAGCGAGGTGCTCAAAGAGCGGCTCGCAAATAGGCTCCGGAAATCGTCAGTGATATGCGGCGAGCGCGAGCTTTTCCACTTCGAGGAGACTGGAATCCTGGAGTTCTGGATAGTCTGGTCGCGCCAAGCGAACGTGAACCACATGAACGAATTCTGGGAAGCGATCTCCAGCGCGGCGAAACGGTGCGGGTTCGAGGAGATACCCATCGCCGGTCACCGCATCGTGCTCCGTGCGGTGCGCGCAGCACGATGACGTTCCACGAGTTCTTGGTTTCACGAGCCGGCGACGACCCGGTCGGTGACATTGGGCGCGACCTCGAGGACGATGCCAACGCCCCTCGCACCGATCGAGAGCTGTACGTCTATCTGGGCAAAATGTTACCGGAATCGGCTCAAGAAGTATTGGCGGACGCCTGGCTCAAATTCTTGGAGGCCCGTTGACGGTGCCTGGGGCACACACATTCCGTGACTTCCTCCTCGCGGACCTGTTCGCGCACGACGAAAACGGCCTTGCCACGAAAGGGGCTGAGCTCGCGCGCGAACTGACCGTGGGCGCGAACGGGCTTGGCGGTCTGGATGGGTCTGCGCTGCGCGAGTACCTGATGCAGCGAGACTCCTCGGCAAAAGACTGGGTGTGGAGTCTCTGGAACACATTTACCATCTGGCAAAAAACGATTCAGCGCTTGCCTGCCGAGACCGTCGATCCGCAGAGATTCAGGGAACTTTTTCACACGTACGAGCAACTGCTGAACGCGCCACCCTTGAATTTTGCTATCCGGGATTTCTGGCAAAGCGACGGCGTGAACCTGATCGGTGGGCTCAGTGGGCATATGAAGACTTTCATCCTAGTATCCATCGCCAAGGCGCTGCTGACTGGTCATTCTCTTTGGAACCACTTCCCAGTGGATGAGAGGGCAACTCGCGTGCTGTACCTGGTCCCAGAGAGCGCTCTCGGTCCCTTTGCGCACAGGTTGAAATTGTTCGGCCTGCTTCGATTCTGCGCTCCCGACGATGAGCGTTTGCTCGTGCGCACGCTTTCACTCGGCAGAACGCCCGCGCTCTCCGATCCCCGTCTGCTCTTCGCCGCCCGTGGCGCTCACGTGATTTTGGATACAGCGGTGCGATTCGCCGAGGAGATGGATGATGAATCGAACGCACGTCAAAGCCATGAGTTTGCAACATTGCTGTTCGACCTACTTGCTGCTGGAGCGCGATCCGTTGGCGGGGCGCACCACTCGCCGAAGGCGTTCGCAAAGGAATCGGTTATGAGCCTCGAAGGCGTTCTGAGAGGTTCCGGCGACATCGGCGCGATGCTAGCGACCGCCTACGGTGTGAAGCTGATCGATCGAGACCAAAGCATCGTTCACGTCGAGAACATCAAGCCCCGCGACTTCGCTCCGCCGAAGCCGTTTCAGCTACAGGGCAGGCCGTTCATCGATGAGGAAGGGGATTTCCGAATGGTCAAGAAGCCGGGGGAATGCGGGTCGCTCGCCGACGAGCAGCCGCCGCTCGACAAGAACGCGCAAGCCCATGGCGCGCGGGCGGCCAAGATCGGGCTCGTCTCGGCCTGGCTTAAGGAAGACCCCGAGCCATCGACAACCGAGATTCGCGAGCGTTTTTCTCGTATGGGTATCAAAACGGATGCTTCGACCGTGAGAGGGTACAAGCATGAGATCCGAAGGTCTTCAAAACAGACCGTTTAGACCAGCCGTTTTGCGTTTTGGCGGTCAAAACGGTACGCGGCCGTTTTGCGTTTTGGCCCCTAAGAGAGAAAACGCCAAAACGGTTTCACGGGAGCGAGGGGAAAGCTTGCTTTTCAAGCAGCTTTCCCCGCTCGCGAACTCCCGTGCTCTTCGAGGAGAGCGGGAGACTCGAAGAGAGCGCCTTGGTCGCGTCTGGCAGCTGCTGCACGCTGTGGCGCGTAGTTTTAGAGAGGACTCAGGACGATGGAGACAAAGACGGAGCAACCGTTTACCGAATGGCTTACGGGCCAGACCGCTCGGCAGGATGCGACTGGCAAGATCGCCCGCGCCACGGTATCGCAACGGATACCGGACTTCACGGACAGGATGAACCTCGTGGTGTTTGCGATGGGCGTTGGAGTCACCGCTACGGAGGCTCGTGCGACGTGGCGCGAGTGGCTGGAATCTCAGCGCGGAGTGGATATGGGTCGAAAATCAAGCGGACTCTTAGCGTGAAAAGCGCGGCGCGAGTCGCCCGCACGCGAACGCGCCACCGGTTAACGCTATAGAGGAGGATTCACATGACGAATGAAAAATTGCCAGCGCCACCGCGCGACTTGAGCAAGGAGAGTGCGAAGTGGTGGTCGGAGGTTGTCGCTGAATACGAGATGGCGTCCCACCATCTTCGTCTGCTGACCCTGGCGGCACGTGCCTGGGACCGTGCCGAGTCCGCGCGCGAAGCGCTACGCAACAATGGCCTGACTTATCGGGATCGCCACGGCGTCCTTCGACCGCGCCCGGAAGCGGTGATCGAGCGTCAGGCGATGGTCGCCTTCGCCCGGCTGCTGCGCGAACTGCGGTTGGACGGCGCACCCGAGCCCGATGTTCGCTTACCGAGAATTGGAGGAGGACGCAGATGACAGCACCAATGGCACGACGTAAAAGAAAGAATGAGCTCAACGTGGAAGTCAGAGCCATGTTGGAGCTTGGGGCCGACATGCTCGGATTTTTCGCCGGGTTGAACGAGGATCAGGTCAACGAAGAACTCGAAGCGCTGTGGCAACTCCATCGCGATGAAGTCCTGGCGGACTTCGTTTCGCGGAGACCCGGCGAGAGGCCGGAGATGTGGTGGCGAGTTGATTCGCCCGAGCCGCGTCCACCGCTGCGCCCTGCGGACGGAAGCTCCGAAGCATGGGCCGAGGCGCGAAAGCAGCGCCGTATCGAGGAGATCGCGCTGCTGATTCGCCACAACCTGCTCTCGCATGAAGAGCAGGCGGGGCTGAGGACGCAGGAAGCGCAAGCTACTGCCCTAGAAGAGGACTGAATGCTCTGCACACGCTGCAAGACAAAGACGCGCTGCAGTCACCCGAAGACGGACTTCACTGGCACCGAACGGACGCGCATCTGCCCGAAGTGCGGGTATAGGTTCCCTTCGGTTGAATTTGCGAAAGAGACCTTTCGGAAGGTAGAGCTGCGACATTTCGAGAAGCGCGTAAGAGAAGTGCTTGCCGAGATAAAAGAGCTGGTGGACTCGGTGTCACCAGTGACGCCGAAGGGTCACTCGTAGCCATTTTTACGTTTTTTGTAGACGGCCAGCCGAGGTTGGAGAAAAAATCGAGACCAGATGAGCGAGACGCAGAAAATTCGGATGCTAACGTCGATCGCAGGGCACGACGAACTGGGTAAGACGTTTGGTTTTCAGCCTGGGCAGGTTGTCACGGTGGCAAGCCGACAAGCCAAGGCGTGGATCTCCTCCGGCCATGCAGAACGGGTCGATGCGAATACGCCCGTCACGCCACCCGATTCGTTCAACGACCTGACGGCTGAGGAAGCGCTGCGACATCTTTGCCTTCACTGCGAGCGGCGCGCCGAGTTTGTCCTTCGCAACCAACCCTTTTGTGCGCGGCATTTTCGCGCGGAGATGGAGAGTTAGGAACATGAGAAGAATCAGAGTTACTGATGGCGAAGCAACGCTGGTTGACGATTCCGCCGGAGCGGAAGAAGAACTGCGCCACGCCGAGCTCCTAGCCGAGATCGCCGTCGAGGCGGAGCGCGATGAGCTGCGGGCAACACCCGAGGGTCGCCGCCGGATTCTGGAGGAGCGGCGCGAGCAGATCGAGGCTCCACGCCTGCGGGCGTTCCGCGAGTTCTTGGCCTACGGTGAGCGCGAAGGCGTGTACCAGCGCGAAGAGGCTCGCGCGCTGGCCGAGGGCGTGGGCAGCAGCGGCGGTTTCATCGTGCCGGCGGAGTTCTATCGCGAGGTGCTGGCCGCGCTGAAACAGTACGACGGCTTGTTCGACGCCGCGGGCGTGGTGCGCACGCCCGGGGGCGGCGACTTCGTACAACCGCTGGACGACGACAGCGCGAACGCCGCGGCGATAGTCAGCGAGAACACGACGAGCAGCTTCGTTGACGCCGCGTTCGACCGGATCGCCTTCGGAAAATGCCCAAATTGGCGAAGCGGCTTCATCAAGGCGTCGTTGGAATTGACGGAGGACGTGCCGAACCTCGAAGCGCTGCTCGCGGGTTCGTTCGGGCGACGGTTCGCGAGAGGAATTGGCGCGACGTTCACCACGACGCTCTTGGGTTCGGCCAGCGTCGGAAAAACTGCTGCTTCGGCTACAGCGGTGACGGGCGATGAGATTCTGGATTTGGTTGCCAGCGTGGATCCGGCATTCGGACAGAACGGCGGGTTTCTGATGAACTTCACGACCTGGACAGCGCTGCGAAAATTGAAAGGCAGCACGTCGGGCGATTATTTGCTCCCGATTGGCAGAGATGCTGCTGGCCGTCCGACGCTGTTCGGACAAACCGTGTTCATCTCGTCGAGCATGCCGAATATGACGACGGGGCAGAAGTCGATCGCGTTCGGCGCGCTCGACCGCTTCGTTCGCAGGGAGGTCACAGGCAGCCTCGTCGTGAAACGGTTCGGCGAAAGGTTCATCGAGGCAGGGCAGATCGGCTTCGAGGCTTACTGGCGCGTTGACGGCGCGCTGGCGAAGGCGGCGAACTCGCCGGTGCCGGTGAAGTTTTTGCAGATGGCGTAAGACGTTCAGGGCGTTTCCCTGACACGCGTGGACGCGTATAGGACGAAAGATCGGTCTTATCCCTCGCCACTTGCGCTAGCTGCTATAATGCATTTAAGTTCCACACAAGATAATGGATAAGATTCCGTTTACGGTCTACGACTTCTTCGCGTATCTGTCCTCTGGTTCCATCTGGTTGGCAACAACTGACTACATCTTTTCGCTTGGACTCATGACGCGCGAACGGATCGCTCCAGCGATGGCCATCCTCTTAGTTGTTTTGGCTTACGTTTGCGGCCATATCGTTGCGCATTTCTCATCCTTTATTCTTGAGCAGTGGATCGTCGGTCGGGTCCTAAAACGCCCTATAAATATTCTGCTCGGTGGGGAGCCGCGCTGGAAGGTGTTGAAGTTGTTTTTCCCGCACTATTTCCGCGGCCTACCGGAGGGAATACAGGAACGCGTAAGAACGCAGGCGCAAACTAGGGGAATCGTCGGGAATGGGGAGGGTCTGTTCCTGCACGCGTATTCGATTGTGACCAAGAACGGAGCAATTCAAGCGCGCCTGGATGAATTTCGAAACCAGTATGGATTCGCAAGGAATATGTCCCTTGCCTTTCTGAGTTCTTCGCTAGTAATCCTGGTCTCATATTTCGCCAGCGGTCATCTGGGAAGCTCTCGCTGGATTTGGATAAGCGCTGCTGCTGGCCTTGCATTGTTCTACCGCTATCTGAAGTTTTTCCGACAGTATTCCTATGAGCTGCTGATTCGCTATTCCGAATTGCAGCCTCCGGGGGAAGGGCAGACAACCTGACGTGGCCTATTTGGATATTCACTTTCTCAACGTAGGACACGGAGACTGCACGATTATTGATTTCCCTGGGCGCCTAACGGTCGTTGATATCAATAATTGTAAGGCGTTCGACAGGGAGGTCGAAGCTGAACTTCGGAACAGATATACGTCGAGACCGGCATTGCGCAATGCTTTTTTTGAGGCGCCCCTTCGCACACGACTCACACCGCCTCCGCAAAACCCACTTCTCCAAAGTGCGCTCCCAGGGCTCGGAAGCCGCCCCTTGCTCTCGCCGCCTCCGAGTCCGATTAACCCTCTTTTGCGAAATGCTAGGGGCGCACTATCGGGGGGAGCGACGGAAGCAGACAAGAAGCTAGAGGAGGCCAAAGGCAGGCTTACGAATCCGATCGACTACCTAAAGGAGAATTTCAAGGGTAAGTCTATATTTCGATATATTCAAACTCATCCCGATATGGATCACATGGCAGGTCTGCACAGGCTATGGGTTGAGGAGAACTTCGCAATTCAGAACTTTTGGGACACAAGTCACTGCATTTCGAAGGATGAAGCGGCGATGCAGACTGGACCCGCGAAATACGATGTTAGAGACTGGCGAGCATACCTGCGGCTTCGTGCTAGCGCGAGTAACCCAACAGTGCTCCGCTTGACGAACGGTGCGAGGGCCGATTTCTATCAACAAGATGGAATCCACGTCTGGGCGCCATTCGACCACAGCAAGAGGAACGACGCCGACGCAGATCCGAACGACCTTAGTTATGTCCTCTGTATCAGCTTCGGAGCTTGCAATATCCTCCTCGGTGGGGACGCATCCCTCGAAACATGGGACAGACTCTATGAATGTAATGGGCGAAAGCTTCCAAAGATTCACCTGCTGAAAGCGCCGCATCACGGCAGAAAGAGCGGCTACCATCCGAAGGCCGTGAAAGCAATGAACCCCGACTATACGGTCCTCTCCGTTGGCGAGCTAAAGAAAAAAGACGACGCCAGCGCTACCTACGAGGCCATATCAAACGTCGATTGTTTCTCTACTGTGGACCACGGCAATATTCGGGCGCGATGTTGGTCTAACGGAGTCGTCGACCTTTACGACCACAGCTTCAGGCAAATTGCATAATGTCAGAAGCAGGGAGACCCTTTTCGGCCTAAAGAGCCGTACGCTTCCTGTACACTTTGGCGGGAAAGCGCAGGGCTAACGCCATACCACGCGGTAGATTCGGGCGGCTCGAAGACGAGGGAGTCATCTGCAGGTTTTCAACCTGACTAGAGCCGCCCTTTCGTTTTGTCTGGCCTCATCTTGTAAACCGCGACATGGCTGGCAAGCAAAATCTATTGACAACATAATACGTCAACGGTAACGTTACGCGGTGTCTACCCTCTTCGCGAAGGAGACCAACGCCCATGTCCTGCTTCGCCATTTGTGCTTCGCCCACATGCGATTTTCGGATCGAACTACATGACCCTAGGAACGGCACGAAGATCGCTACGCCGAAGGCCTGCCCGGCGTGCTTGGCGCCCGTGATCTCGACGTGCCCGTGGTGCGGGTTCTTACTCTTCAAGGATTCTGTCGTTGGGCCGCGACCCAGGTGCGCCGTGTGCCGGAGAGAAATCCGGCGGGCCAGCGGCAGCTGCGCGATGTAAACCCCTAATTTCTTGTACACTTCCTGTACACTTCGGCGGGAAACTCTAGGGCTGCGCCATACTACGCCATACCAACGATTGGTTGCAGGGAAACGACTTAGGCTGGCACAGGATGGTATTGGGTGGAACAGGATGCCGTCTGGAGAGACTCAAAATCCGCTGACCGCAAGGTCGTGAAGGTTCGACTCCTTTCTCCGGCACCAAGTTCTGGTCCGATCGGGGTAGTGACTTTTTTGGGTTGATTGCTGAGGTCCTTCGGCTGCGCTCAGGATTTCGGCTGCGGGCTCCCGCGATGCTTAGGCCCGCAAAGCGCCTCAAGTTCGACTCCTTTCTCCGGCACGGGGCGTCTGGTGCCCACCGGGGTCGGCGCGAATCGAATTTAGACCTTGTGTTTTCTTCTGACTGACGCGAGCGCGAGGAGACCGCTGATCAAGAATGCGATGCTCGAAGGCTCGGGTACGGGCGTGGCGTCGACCTCGAAAGGAATGAAAGGCTCGGTTGTAGTTGTGCTCGCAGGCCAAAGTGATGCCGGTGGGAATGCGTAATTGTTGCAGCCCGACGACTCGGGTGGTCTTTCCGAGCAATCAAACTCGCTGGCTGTCCAAAAAAAGCTAAAGTCGGTGACACCGGGTGCAGCTATCACGGGTCCCAGAGCGCCTCCTCCACCCCAATAGCCGAAACCCGGGCCCTGGCTGCTAATGAGGAAGTAGTACGTCCCGGCTGACAGGTCGATGCCGTAATCGTCGAAAAAAGTGATCGGTCCCACGAACGTGTGACCGGGTACGTTGTACGAGAAAGTGGTAGTTGCAATGACATTGGCAGCCGCTGCGTCCGGACCGATACTGTTCGTGAGCCATGCCGCTGATCCCAGAACCTGAACGAGTTGCATGTTCTCCGCTGTGATGGACACATTACTGAACGACCGATCGAGAGTGAAGGAGAAGCCGACGAAATTCGGGTAGTCGGGCAAATCGAAGGGGAAAGGCCCGCCTGGATTTGGCTGCGCGGTCTCCGAAACCGAAAGAATCGAGTCAGCGTGCGCGGATGTCGGCGACAGGAAAGGAAAAACTACCAAAACTAGGAGGGGAAAAGTCTTTTTCATGGCGCACCCGGTTTCATCGGAGGCGGGGACGGGCGGATTCTGCGCTTCTGTCGGTTACGTGTCAAGATGTAAACTACGGCCGTTACATCTGTTTTCCCACGGGCGAGCCTCTAAATGAAGACGTTCAAGTTTGCTGACATTCTTTCGTCATTGCAGAATCTTGACCCTTGGCTGGAGGGCCTAGGAATTAGAGTAAACCAGGATCGTATTCATCGGGCCATTCAGGTTGTTCAGGATGCCCATAATGGATGGAAAACCCTTCGGGAGACAGGGAAGCCATCTAGAATAGGGAACGCTAATGAATACTATTTCGGGCTCGTAGAGGCGCTTGAATTTCGGGATATCTATACGGCATTCAAAGATGATGACCCAGAGATTCTCGGACCGAAGCTCGAAAGAGCTTTGTCGGGGCCTTTCCGCCCTGCCGAGGAAACCAAGGAGACCTCGGACGGAAGGAACATGATGTTCGAGTTGGCGTTGGCCGCCGATCTCAGGCTTAGGGGAGGAAACATCGCCGTCGGGGAGCCGGACATCTGCCTAAAGGTATCGGACCGCCGTTTCCTAATCGAGTGCAAACGCCCCTTCGGGGAGGGCGGGGTGGTCGGAAATGTGCGCCGGGTGGCGACTCAGCTAAAACCTCACTTACGGTCGGATTCTCGGGCAGTGGGAGTGATCGCAGTTTCCGCGACAAGAATCCTCAATCAGGGCGCAAAACTATTTCTAGCCCCGACGGCTCATGACTATAAGCGTCTTACGGACGAACTGGAGAAACTGGCGCACAAGAGGGAGCAGGACTGGCGAAAGGGTGGCATAAGAGCCAAGATCGCTGGCGTTCTATTCCACGTGCAGACACCCGCCGTGATTAAAGACCAAAACCTGTTGGTAATGATGACCTCAACCTGCTTACTGCCAACCGGACAAGAGACGAAAGAGTTTGCGGTTCTGGCAAACGAGTATCAGTCGCTGTTTTCCGCTCAGATGAGAGTTGAAAACCGGAGGTCTTGAACAGCGGTGCAGATAAAAGGCTGTACGCTTCCTATGCGCTTCAGCGGAAAACATTAACGCCGTACCTCGCTGTGCCAAGGATTCGTTGTGGTGCAAGCGCTTAGCTTGGCACCAGATGGCATCGGGTGGTAGGGGACTGCGCTGCACGAGGATCCAAATCGGCGGAGGAGACCACAGGCAGACAGCAGATCCCTCGGTTCCCTCGGGTTTCCTCATCGCCGGCGCCCAGGCTCCCCAATTCTCTCTCAAATTGAATATACCCGGAGTGCCGCCCCTCCGGGGCTTTTTGGTGGGTGTGGCTGGGTTTTGACACCCAGGCCTGACGGCCTGGGCTAGGGTGTGGCGCGCCGATGGCGCTGAGTCTGGAGACGGCTGGAACTCGATTCGTTTGCGCGGGCACCGAGCACGTAAAAAACGGACT
>Ga0079220_10000186_pt1 | contig 13582 bp, 10 predicted proteins | sample GAAS100_FD_75071 | JGI IMG/M metagenome (GOLD analysis project Ga0079220, IMG submission 75071) | Agricultural soil microbial communities from Georgia to study Nitrogen management - GA AS100 | ecosystem: Environmental > Terrestrial > Soil > Agricultural land | place: USA: Georgia | collected... | reverse complement strand
TAGAGACGCCAAGAACGTTTTTGGCAACGATTCCGAAGCGGGCCATGCCCTCGACATTGCGTTTTTCGCCAAGCGACGTCAATTCGGCGAGGACGGCGGAAACAGTCCAGGGCGCGCCGCCGGAGCGGAGGCGACGTTCAGAACGTTTTGTCCGAATCGAGTAGGATTGTGACCGGGCCTTCATTGACCAACTCCACGGACATCATGGTTTGAAAAACCCCCGTGGCGACCGTCACTCCGATTCGACGCAGCGCGGCGCAGAATTCCTCGTAAAGCGTCTTCGCGAGGTCCGGAGGGGCGGCAGCAATGAAACTGGGCCTGCGCTGACCGCGGGCATCGCCGTAAAGCGTAAATTGCGAGACGACCAGGGCGCTGCCTTTGGTATCCAGCAGCGAGAGGTTCATCTTGCCCTGAGGGTCTTCGAATATACGCAAGTTGGCGGCTTTTTCGGCCATGCTCTGCGCAACGTTGGAAGTGTCGTCGCGGCCGACTCCGAGCAAAATCACCAGACCGGCGCCAATTTCGCCGGCGATTTGGCCGTCAACCGTGACCCGCGCGCGGCTCACCCTTTGGACGACAACTCGCATCGGCCAATCAGGGCTCCGGCTGGGCGGGTTTGACGGCCTTGCGGGGAAGCATTTCAGGCCACTCTGCCACGTTGTAGGCGAACACGGCAAGAACCTGGGCACCCTCGGTGAGGTCGTCCCAGCGAACGCGGTCGAGAGTGTCCGCCTGCGAGTGGTGCGTCTTGTTGTAATCCGCCGGATCCTGAATGCACCAGAAGCCGGGAACGCCGGCCTGGTCGAAAGGCACATGATCGGAGCCGCCCTCAGTGCGAAGACTTGGCTCGGCAAGGCCAATGTCCCTATCTCTGGCCAGCGGATAAAGAATGCGTTCCATGGTTTCCAAGGCGCCATAATTGTGCATCAGGCCAACGGTGAGCACTTTACCGGTGCCGGTGTCATGAACGAGGACGCCGGAAATTTTCGGAAGTTCGTCCTGGTGAGCCTTTACGTAGGCGCGCGAACCATTCAGGCCCTGCTCTTCTCCGGTAAAGAGCACGAAGCGAATGGTGCGTTTCGGCTTCACGCCGAGCTGCTGTAGAGCGCGCGCGGCGGCGAGGACAGCCATAGAGCCGGTGCCATTGTCGGTCGCGCCGGTACCCAAATCCCATGAATCAAGATGGCCACCGATGATCACGATTTCGTCGGGCTTTTCCGTGCCGGGAATTTCCGCGACGGTGTTGTAGACGGTGACCGGCTTGCCGCTGAAGGAGGCGGAGATGTTGACCTCCGCCTGCACGGGACCGGCATCGAGGAGACGCCAGATCATCGTGGCGTTCTCTCTGGCCATGTACGCGACCGGCACCGGTCCTTGCGCGTATTCCCGGGATGTACCGCCCATATTGAGGAGGCCGTACATTTTTTCGGAAGCGAGCAGGACGGCAGCTACCTGTTCCTGCTGAAAGAATTTCATTTCCGTTTGGACAAACCGGAAGCGGCCGCGAAACTCGTTCAGCGGAGTTACTTTTGGATGGTCCAGCGGCAGACTGCCTTCGAGAAAGGGCGTGAGCCGCGGATCTTCGGGCGGCAGCATTTCGGTAGGACGGTCGAGAACGATGATGGCGCCCTTGAGCTTACCTTTGAATTGCTGAAGATCCTCTTCCTTTTTGGCCACGACGGAGATCACGGGACCGCGGACAGTGCCTTGCGTCGCAGGCGACCAGCCGGCGGCGGCCAGGGTGAGTTCGTGCGGAGTGGGGCCAAGGATTCTGCCGTTTGCGCCGGTGCCGGGACCGCGGGTCCAGCCGTTGGCGATGGTCCACGGTTCAAGATGAACGTTTGCCAGCCCAAGCGACTTGAACTGCGATTCGGTCCAATGACTGGCTTGATCGAGTTGCGGCGTGCCGGTGAGGCGGGGACCAATGCGATCCGCGAGGTAGGAGAGATCGGATTTTAGCTGGGATTCGCCGGCTTTAACCTGGGAGATGAGCTTCGCGTCCATTTCGGCGACAGGATGGGGTTTTGCGGCTTCGGCTCTGGCTGCTTCGCCGGCGGGTTGATAAGGCAGGGGACGCCTGGGCATCATTTCAGGAAGATTCGCGGTGTTGAAGGCCCAGGCGGCGAGAACCTGGGCGCCCTGGTTGAGGTCGTCTTTCCAAACCTTGTCGAAGGTATCGGACTGGCTGTGGTGGGTTTGCGGATATTCGGCGCGCTCCTGAATGCAGAAGAAACCGGGGACGCCGACATCGTCGAATGAAGCGTGGTCGGTGCCGAAGCTGCGGGCCATGGTGGGCTCCCGGAGTTCGAGCGCACCGAGTGGAGCGAGCACCTGGTCCACGAGTTCGCGGTCCTGAAAATTATCGTGGAGGCCGAGAGTGAGCACGCGGCCGGTGCCGGTGTCGTGCACCAGAACGGCGGAGACTTTTTCCAGATCGTCCTTATGGGCTTCGACATATTTCTTTGAGCCGACGAGGCCTTCCTCTTCGCCGGTAAACAAGACGAAGCGGATGGTGCGTTTCGACTTTGTGGGCAATTTTGAGAGGGCACGAGCGGCTTCGAGGACCGCCGCGGAACCCGTGCCGTTGTCGGTGGAACCGGTGGCCAGATCCCAGGAATCCAGGTGCGCGCCGAGGATGACGACTTCGTCGGGTTTCTCGGTGCCGCGGATTTCACCGACGGTGTTGTATACCTCGATGGGCTTTTCGCTGAACGTGTTTGCGATTTGGATTTCGACTTCGACCGGACCATGCATCAACAGACGAAAGAGCATGCGGTAGCCTTCGCCGGTGATGAAGGCGGTGGGAATTTCGCCTTCGTCGAATTTCTCGCCGCCGACGCCCGTCATGTTCAGGAGGGCATGGGGTTTGTCGGAGTCGCGGAGCACGACGGCGACGCCTTCCTTCTTGAAGAATTCGTTGCGCGCACGGCCCAAGGCAATCACATTCGCAAAAGGCGATGGAGCCGGCGGCTGTCCTTTGGCCGGAGGCGGCGCCTGCATGGGGCGAAGGATGGCTGCGTCCTGATTTTCCGGGTTCGGCGGGGAGAGCGGCTGCGGCTCCTGGTAAATGACGATCGCGCCCTTGAGCTTGCCCTGGAACCTGGCGAAATCGTCCTTTGTTTTCGCGTCAAAATACACGACGGGACCACGCACGGCTCCGTTTGTGCCGGGAGCCCATCCGGCTGACGCGATAGTGAGGGAATGGACAGCGGGAGCGACGATGCGCGCCGTGGCGGTTCCGCGGGTCCACGAATGAGCGATAGTCCACGGCTCGAGGTGCACGTTAACCAGGCCGTACTTGCGCATTACCTCGGCGGTCCATTCGTTGGCGCGCTTGAGCTGCGGTGAGCCGGTGAGGCGCGGCCCGATTTCGTCGGAGAGGTACTCCAGATTCTGCATGGCCTCGCTGCGCCCGGAGATTTCACCGAGCAACTGAGCGTCGGCGGCTGCGAAGGGGCTTTCGTCGCCGGCCGCGAGAACGGACACGGCCCGCCAAGCGATTAAGGCGCCAAGCGCTAAAGCAGAAATCACCGCAAGCATACGGCGTGAATTCATCATCGCCTCGCTTTCCCTTTGTGGACGGAGAGCTTACAACATCAGCAGCCGGAATCGAGCAACCACCCGCCGCGCTATCCCTTGGACGTATTCGGCGGCGTTTTGCGTTTCGTCTTTCTTTTGGCCGGAGGACGCTTTCTGGGCGGCGGCTGGCAGCGTGGACAGAAATAACTGCTGCGGCCGGCCACGATGGTCCGCCGAATTCGCGCGCGGCAGCGGAAGCACTTCTCTCCTTCGCGGCCGTAGGCCCGATGGTGAAGCTGGTATTCCCCCGGCTGACCTTCGGCATCGAGGAAATCGGAAATCGAAGAGCCGCGCATGGCAATGGCGCGCTGTAGCACGGACTGAAGCGCTTTTCGCAGGGCTCCGGCGTCGGCAAGCGTCAGACGAGCGGCAAGTTTGGCGGGGTGGATGCGGGCGCGCCACAGGCTTTCGTCGGCGTAAATGTTGCCGACGCCTCTGAGGACCGTTTGATCCAGGAGCAATGCCTTGATTCGGGCGTGGCGGCCGCGGATACGCGCAGCAAATTCTTCCGCGCCGATCAGCAGCGGCTCGGCGCCGAATTTTGCCAACTCGGCGGAGAGCGAGGCGTCTTCCAGGTAAGCGATTCGCCCGAAACGGCGCGGGTCCGTGTAACGCAGTTCGCGGCCGTCATCGAGGGCGAAGCGCGCGTGGGTGTGCTTTGGCTGCGGCTGAGCAGGGAACGCGGGAGCGAGGTTGCCGGTCATTCCGAGATGAACAAGCAACGCCCGGTGCCTTTCGCCATCGCGCTCGACCGGACGGGCCGACAAGCGAAGAAGCATGAACTTGCCGTAACGTTCGACGCAATCGATGGTTTGGCCGGGAAGAAATTGCTCGAGAGCGGCGGGATTGTCAATAAAATCCGTTTTCCCGAGCCACACAGAGAGAATCCGGCGACCGGCCACGGACCTCTGCAGTCCGCGTGCCACGGTTTCGACTTCAGGAAGTTCCGGCATGCCTGCTCACCAAAATAACACAGCGATGCGTCGCAAACTTCCGCTGCGGAGGCGCGTGCAGCGCCGTTATTTCGGGTGATAGTTGGGATAAGGCGGATGATCGGGAATCACGACGGGATGTTTCTTGAGTTCTTCCATCGTGACCTGCACCGCTTTCTCAAGTTGCGGATCGTGCCCAGCGGCAACAGATGCCGGATCGTTTTCGACCTCGATGTCCGGCGCGATGCCGTGATTTTCGACTTCCCACTGGCCGTGCAGGCCATAGATGGCGACGCGGGGTGAAGTGACAAAACCGCCGTCGAGAAGCGAAGGATAGCCGTAAATTCCTACCAGTCCTCCCCAGGTGCGCGTGCCGACGAGCGGCCCAATTTTGTCCTGCTTGAACATCCAGGGCAGCGCATCGCCGCCCGAGCCGGACATTTCATTGATGACCATAGTTTTTGGCCCGTAAATTTGCGCCAGAGGCGAGCAGAACTTCTCGCCTTCGCGACTGATGGCGCAATTGCGCAGCGGACGTTCGAGCATGTCAATGATGTAATCGGCGACCTGGCCTCCGTGATTATAGCGTTCGTCGATTACCGCGCCCTCTTTTCCGACTTGCGAAAAGTAGTAGCGGTTGAAATTGATCCATCCGCCGGTGGCGGTGTCCGGGACGTGCACGTAGGCAAGCTTGCCGCCGCTGAGTTTTTCCACTTTGCGGCGATTGTCCTCTTCCCAGGCGCGGTTTCGAAGCGTGAACTCGCTGGCGACGGGAACGACGGTGACTTCGCGAGAGCCCGTGCCGTCGGGGTTCGGCCCGACTTTGATCTTCACCTGTTTGCCCGCGGTGTCTTCGAAGAAGCGGTAGACGGAGTCCGGCGGGCGTACTTCTTGTCCGTTCACTTCGAGCAAATATTCGCCGACTTTCACGTCGACGCCAGGTTGCGTAAGCGGCGCTCGAAGATCGGGGTTCCAGTTTTCGCCGTTGTAGATGCGTTCGAAGCGGTAACGGCCGTTCTCGACGGAGTAGTCGGCGCCCAAGAGGCCGCCGGAAACCTTCGGCGCCTTCGGAACGTCGCCGCCGCCCACGAACATGTGGCCGACGGTGATCTCTCCAAGCATTTCCTGGAACAAGTGATTCAAGTCGGCGCGACCGCCGACGCCTTTCAGGTAGGGCGCGTATTTTCTTTCCGCGGCGGCGAGATCGAGACCGTGAAAGTGAGGATCGTAGAAGAAGTCGCGCTGGATGCGCCAAACCTCGTGGTACATCTGATTCCACTCGGCCCTTGGATCGACGCGGACTTCCATACCGTCGAGCTTGAGCTGGCCCTCGCCCGGCTTGGGGGCCGCAAGCGTGGAAACGATAAACCACGAGGCACCAGGGCCGGGTCCTTTGCGATAGAGCGCCTTCTCGCCGTTGAACGAAACCGCGAACGCGCTAACGTCTTCGACAAATGGCTCCGTCTTCCTTTCCTTCAGCGTGAATTTCGACACGGTGACGGGATTGGGGCCTTCGATCGAGGGCACGTCCGCAATTTCGGAAAGGTACAGCACGCCTTCTTTTCCGGCATCGAGGCTGACGTAATTGGCGGCTTTAATCGGCAAGGCGACGATGCGCTGCCCGAGATCGGCGAAATCTATCGTGACCTTGGGAGGTTCTTCTTTCTTCTCGCCTTCTTTCTCTTCTCCTTCCTTTTTCTGCGCGGTTTTGTCTTTATCCGGCGCGTTCGTTTTCTGATCCTTGCCGGCATCTTTGGCGCTGTCGTCTTTCTTTTCGCCCGCGGCCTTTTCCTCATCGCTTTCCGGTTCGACCGGCGAGGGCTCGCCTTTCTTGAGCACTGCCGCATACACACTGCGTCTTACGGGCCGCTCGAAGCTGGAAAGGTCCAGCCAGCCGACGCTCAAGCCGATATCGGTGCTCGCGGTGAAATAAAGCAGTTTGCCGCCGCGATCGAATACGGGGAAACGGGCGTCGCTCATCCCGTCGGTCACCTGGTTGCACTTTGCGCTTTCCAGTGAATACACGAAGACAGCGGAGAGATGATTTTCCAGAAGCTTGTCGTAAGCCAGCCACTTGCTGTCGGGGGACCAGTTCAAAGAGAAGCTGAAGGTAGGATCATCAAAGGGATTTGTGTCTACCTTTACGGGCGTTCCCTTGTCGATATCGACATACCAGACGTTCAGCCGCTTATCCGTGTAAGCGATCTTCTTGCTGTCCGGCGACCATGTGGGACCATAGAAAAACGAGGGAGGATTTCCCAAATTGATTTTCTTTACCTGCGAGATGCCCGACTGATCTTCCAGGTGAAGGGCGTATTCACCGGACTCATCCGAGAAGTAGGCGATCCATTTTCCGTCGGGAGACCAGGAAGGGTCGCGCTCCGCAAAAGCCGCAGTGCGGGTCAAATCGCGCACATCCCCTTTTTCCGCGGGGACGGTGAGAATCTCGCCACGGGCCTCGAATACAGCGCGCTTTCCGGTCGGCGAAATCGCCGCCGCTTGAATTTTGTCTCCGACTTTTTCGTAATGCGCCCGGGTCGCGGGAAGATCGCCGGCAATACGGATGTCCACCTGTTTCGTTTTGCCGCTCGCCTCATCCAGAAGGTAGATGCCGCCGAACTGTTCGTAAACCAGCGCGCCGGGTCCCGCGGACATGGATTTCAGATCGAGGCCGGTATTGTGGAGCACCTGTTTCACGGTCTTGGTCTTGGTGTCATAGGCGAAGATGCTGACCGGCCCATTGCGATCCGACAGAAAATAAACCGTATCGCCCACCCAAACGGGATTGGAGTCATTGGAGTTCTCACGCGGGAGTTTCTCGAGGGAAAGGTCGCTCAGCTTCACGACATAAACGGGCGTGGTTTGACCGCCGCGGTAACGCTTCCAGGCCTGCTGCCACTGGAAATTCGGAACGTAAGCGATGCGCGTACCGTCGGGAGAATAGGAACCTTCGAGAGCGCGCCACATCGGGAGGACTTCCGGAACGCCGCCCTCGGCGGGAATGGTATAGAGGCGAGTGATGTCCGCAAAGGCATCGCGTCCGGAGACGAACAAGACCCTCTTGCCATCGTTTGTCCAACTGATGGGAGCGTCCTGCCCGGGATGCCACGTGAGGCGGCGCGGCTCGCCGCCATCCGCGGGCATCACGTACACGTCCTGGTTGCCATCGTACTGGCCGGAGAAGGCGATCCATTTTCCGTCGGGGGAAAAGACCGGACTGCTTTCATGCCCGCCGGTAGTGAGCTGGCGAGCTTCGCCGCCGTCGCGCGGAACGCTCCACAGATAGCCGCCGTAAACGAAGACGATTTGGGTCTTGTTCAACGCGGGCTGCTGCACAAGCAAAGGCGTATCCGCCGCCGAAGCGAGCGCGGCGCACAACAGAACCGCTGACAGCAAGACTGGGACTTTGAATCGCATTTTTCCTCCTGCAAGAATTTTTCGCTACTGCGCCGGCGGCGGCCAGTAGCCGGGATCGCTGATCTTGCGCGTATCCTGCTGCGCGGCGTACTTTTTCAGCTGGGGTCCGATTTCCGAAGCTTTGCCGATTAGAACAAAGACCAGATTGGCCTCCGGGTAATGCTTGTCGATGACGCGCTTGGCGATTTCGGGCGTGACCGCGTCCACCCTGGCGGCGAGGTCGTTCACTTCGTCGTCGCCCAGCCCGTAAAACTCGTTGATCGCGATGCGGCGGGCCAGCTGCGAAGAAGTTTCAAGAGACGGCGGAAATTGCCCCTTGATGTAACTCTTGGCCGAATCCAGTTGCTGCTGAGTGACTCCGTTCTTGCGAAAGTCGGCGAGGACCCTAAGCGCCAGGTCAACGGCGGGCACGGTCGTTTCGTTCTTCGTGAAACTGGCGATCAAGAATGCTCCGGGCTGCCTGCGAGAGTCGAATTCGGATTCAGCGCCGTAGCTGTATCCCGATTCCACGCGCAAAGCTTCGTTGAGAAGCGAAGTGAAGCGCCCGCCGAATACCGTGTTGACGACGCGAATGGCCACGCGGTCGGGATCCGTCACCACGGTTCCCACGTTGCCGATGGCGAAATAAGTCTGCGTCGCGTCGGGCTTGTCGACCAAAAGCAGACGCGTGCCTTTAACGGTTGTCGCAGCAGGAATTTCGACCGGCGCCGCGGCCTTGCCCTGCCAGCCGCCGAGCGCCGCTTCGAGTTTTTGCTTCATTTCGGAGGTATTGAATTCTCCGGAGACCGCGAGAATGGTATTTGCCGGCGCGTAGTAGCCTTCGTAGAATTTCTGGATAGCGTCGCGATTGATCTCCTTCAGCGAGTTTTCGTCGCCATCCGAAGGCCTGCCGTAGGGATGCGTCCCAAACAGGTATCCATAGAAGTAGCTGCCGAGAACGGCTTCCGGCTGATCCTTGGCGGCCTTCACCGCGTCGAGGCTCTGCGAGAGCAGTTTACCCACTTCAGCCTGGGGAAATGTCGGCCGCAGCAAGGCATCGGAGAAGAGATCCAGGCCGCGGTCCAAGTCCTTGGTCATGCACTCGGCGGAGACGCCGGTAAAATCGCCGGTTGCTCCGGCATCGAAGGAGGCTCCGATAAAGTCCAGGTCCGCGGCGAACTGCTGGGCGGTACGGTTTTTCGTTCCCTTTCGCAGCAATCCGGCGGTTGTCGAAGCGAGCCCCGCTTGAGAAGGAGGATCAGCGGCCGAGCCGGTTTTGACGACGGCATAGAAGTTCACCATGGGAACGCCCTGCTTTTGCATGAGCAAGAGGGTGAGGCCGTTCTTGAGCACAATTTTTTCATGCGGAGGAATGTGCAGGGCTTGCGCGAGGGAGCTGCTACCCGTGAGCAGGGCCACGCCAAGGATCAGGAGAAAAGCGCGGAACGCGGCGTGCTTCTTCATTGTTTCGCCTTCTCCTCGTTGTCGGGGATCAGCGTCGCCACGGTCCTGTTGTTCGCTTCAAAATACTTCCTGGCCACACGCTGTACGTCTTCTTTGGTGACCGCGGCATATTTTTGCGCCGCGTCGAAGAGCTGTTTGTAGTCGCCGAAGAAGACTTCGTAAGTGCCGATGGTGTTGGCGCGGCCGCTGATGGTCCGCATCTGGTGGTAGAACTCGACCAACCGGATGTTTTTGGCTTTTTCCAGCTCGCGGTCGGTGATCGGCGCCGATTTTACCTTGTCCAGCTCTTCGTAGATTTCCTTCTCGCATTTCGCGGGGTCCACAGCCTGCTTCGGCTGCGCTTCGATGATCATGAGGGTAGGATCGAATGCGGGCCCGGTGTAGGAGGAGACATCGAGGGCAATCTGGTCCTGGTCGACCAAGCGTTGATACATACGCGAACTCTCGCCCTGGAACAGGACCGTTCGCAGAATATTCAGCGCGTAAAAGTCGGGGTCGTTTGTCTGCGGTACGTGGTAGCCGACCATCAATAGCGGGAGCTCCGCAGTCTTGCGCACCACGAGGCGGCGCTCGCCGAGCTGCGGAGGTTCCACAGTGGTCACCGGAGGCGGCGGCGCGTGCGAAGGAATCGGTTCGATGTATTTTTCGCAAAGGCCGAAAATCTCATCCGGGGTTACGTCGCCGACGACCACCATGGTCGCATTGCTCGGCGAATAGCCCATTTCGAAGTGATGTTTCAAGTCGGCCATGGTCCAATGTTCGATGTCGCTCATCCAACCGACCACCGGCCACTGATAGGGGTGAGCGATGAAAGCCGTCGCCCACAGCTGCTCGTCGAGCAAGCCTTCGTTGTCGTTGTCCGTGCGGAGCCGGCGCTCGCTGGCGACGACTTCGCGTTCAGAAGCAATTTTCTTGGGGTCGAACTGCAGATACTCGATGCGGTCCGATTCAATGTCGAAGATGAGGGGCAGAGCCGAATGAGGGAACCAATCCTGGTAAACGGTGACGTTCTGCGTGGTGTAGGCGTTATTGGAGCCGCCGTTGGCCTCCATCACTTTATCTAGCTCGCCGGGACCGTACTTCTTCGCGCCATTAAACATCATGTGCTCGAAAAAATGAGAAAGGCCCGTCGTGCCGGGATGCTCGTTGCGCGAACCGATTTTGTAGAAGATGTAGAGCGCTACGTTGGGGATGCTGTGATCCGGCTGAACGAGGACCTTCATTCCGTTTTTCAGAGTTTTCGTCTGAACCGGGAACTCCTGGGTCTCAGACTGAGCCGGAGCCGACTGCACCCACGTCGCAAGCACACACAAACACGCGAACAGACAACCTGCCGATAGTCGTTTTTTCATCCATCCACCCCAGGGCAACCAACTGTATTCAGACGCACAAAATCAGAAAAACGGTCGTCTCTTCTTTACGGCAGTAACGCAAAAACCCGGGCAGGACCTCCGGAACCGCCTTCCAGCTTTATCGGGGCCACGATCAGGGATGCTCCCGTTTCAGGCAATTTATCCAAATTGGCGAGATTCTCAAGCTGGTATTTGTTGGAGCCGAGCACCAGGTGATGCACCGGAAAATCGGCGGAATTCCCGGGGTCAATGCTGAGCGTATCGCAACCGAGGCCATTTACATTTCGTTCCAGAAGAATCCTGGCGGCTTCCACGGAGTAGCCGGGAAAATGCATCACTCCTTTTGCGTCCTGATTGCGGTAACGCTGCACGTCGGGCCATCGCGAAGCCCATCCCGTTCGCAACAATACGATGGCACCGGAGGGAATGTTTCCGTGCGAGGCTTCCCATTGGTGGACCTTTTCCGCGCCCAACTGGTAATCGGGATTGTTCGCCGCGTCGGAACGAACATCGATCACAACGGCAGGACCGAGCAATTTTTGCGCCGGTATTTCGTCGACGGTTGTTTTGCCCGGAGGAAAGTGCGCGGGTGCATCCAGATGGGTTCCGTAATGCTCCAGCATCCAGAAGCTGCGGGTGAAATAGCCATTCTTTTCAACGGTGGCGTTAACCCTGGCCTCAAATGCTTTTACGTCGCCGGGCCACGGTACAAGCTTGTCGCTGATGGCATAACTCAGGTCCACGATGGGCGTGGCGCCGGAGCTTAGTTCCTTGCCGATTTGCTGGACCGGACGCTGCTGAGGAAGGGCGAAAATGCCGACGGCAACCCCAACTGCGACAACCGCCAAACGGCTGGTTAATGACATCCGGAACCTCTCCGAGTTGCGATCCGGCAAATCCGACAGACGCGCTTTGCAAAGGTTAAGGCAGTGGAATCCCCGGCGTGGGCACAATCCCAGCCATTTTTAGAATTTCCTGGTACTCCGCGTCGCCTAGCGGTGAAATAATCAACCGCACGTTTTTCAGGAACTTTACTTTCCTTAAAGCACGATTGGCACGCAGGTCCGCCAGCGTGACCTGCCTCGGCAATTTCTCGAACGCACGGAGATCGGCCACCAGGTTCTTGCCTTTGTAGTCGTGGGGATCGGGATAAGGATCGCGTGTGACCTCCGCAATCGAGTAGAGCGAGCGCTCGGGAGCGGAATGGTAACAGAGCACACGGTCGCCCTTACGGACCTGCTTGAGGGCGCGTATGGCGTCCGGCCGCGCCCCGGCGCCGTGCCACATTTCCTTTCCTTTAACGAAAAGCGTGTCCCAGTGGTAGTGGTGCGGGTCCGCCGAAAAGATCCAGTAGTGTCGAGTCGCTGTTGGTGTCGCCATCGAGCAAATGGTCCGCGGTACTATACACGGGGGAGTCGGCAAAGCAAAATAAAATGTGCAAGTTACGCAAATCGGGCACGTCCAAAACGGGAACGTCTGGAAAACCCATAAGTAAGTAACTTGCCTAGATTCTGCTATTTAGCCGCAAGGTCGGGTTATGTCAACATAAACTTCGTCGCCACGCAACTCGATGGCATAGCAAGGAACGCCCGCAGAGGCGTTTTGGGAAACTTTTCCGGTTGCCACGTCAAACTGCCACCCGTGCCAAGGGCAGGTCACCACAGAACCCTCGAGGACGCCCTGGCCCAGAGGTCCGCCCCGGTGCAAGCAGGTGTTGCTAATCGCGTAAAATTTACCGTCTACGTTAGCGAGTGCTACTTCTGTCCCGTCAAGCTGCACATCCTTGATCGTTCCGGGTAAAATTTCTGCGGTTCGGGCCGCGCGCACAAATGCCATGCCTGCTTCTCCCTGCTGTAGAAGCCTACAGCTGTACCCAAGGTGCCACAAATCTATTGCATCCAGGAGGGCGAGTCCAGAGCGAACGACCGCGGCGCGGATCAGACCGCCCTGCCGCATGAACCACAGTACCGCGCGCCCGTCGGTCCCAGGGCGCCGCAGCCCGAGCAGAATCGCCCGGAGCTGACTGGGACGTAGCGCACCGGCACAACATGATCCGAGGCGCAGGCCCAAATCAGGGCGACGAACCAGCCGACGATGGTCCAACCAAGAAGCAGGTTCAGCAGCAAAATGCCGGTAAAGTCGGCTTTATTTCGTCCGAGAATCGCCGGCAAGAAATAAAGGAGGGTGGCGAACAAAAGGAAAGTCATCTTGCGCTCCTTCCACTCAGAATACGCAGAAGAACCAGCGATTGTTCCCTAGGCGCTCTGCACCTTCACCAGAAGTTCCGCGAATTTCCGCTTCCGTTCTTCCTGGTCCTTGCCGGATTCCGCCTCGGCAAGCTGAGTGATGTTCATGGAACAAAATTTGGGTCCGCACATCGAACAGAATTTCGCTTCCTTGTAGAAATCGTCGGGAAGAGATTCGTCGTGCATGGCGCGAGCGGTCTCGGGATCGAGCGAAAGCTCGAACTGCTTGTTCCAATCGAACAGAAAACGCGCGTAGCTGAGCGCGTCGTCGCGGTCGCGTGCTCCCGGGCGGTGACGCGCTACGTCAGCCGCATGCGCAGCGATTTTGTAGGCGATTACGCCTTGCTTCACGTCTTCGGGGTTTGGAAGGCCGAGATGCTCCTTGGGCGTTACGTAGCAGAGCATGGAGGCACCGTGCCAACCGATCATCGCCGCGCCAATGGCGCTGGTGATGTGGTCGTAGCCCGGCGCGATGTCCGTCACCAGCGGGCCCAGCGTATAGAAGGGCGCCTCGTAGCACCATTCCATTTCCTTATCCACCTGTTCCTTGATCTTGTCCATGGGGACATGGCCTGGGCCTTCGATCATTACTTGGACGTCGTGCTCCCAGGCT
>Ga0079220_10000185_pt1 | contig 13621 bp, 12 predicted proteins | sample GAAS100_FD_75071 | JGI IMG/M metagenome (GOLD analysis project Ga0079220, IMG submission 75071) | Agricultural soil microbial communities from Georgia to study Nitrogen management - GA AS100 | ecosystem: Environmental > Terrestrial > Soil > Agricultural land | place: USA: Georgia | collected... | reverse complement strand
TCCACCCAATCAGCAAGCGCAGATCCGGGCGCAGTTCGCCGAATCGATCGAAGCGGTTCTCACACAAGCTTTGCTCAAGAAAAAGGCCGGCGGACGAGTAGCGGCGCTGGAAATCTTGACCGGAACCACTGCTGTCCGCAATCTCATTCGCGAGGGCAAGATTCATCAGATCCCCGGCACCATGCAGGTGAGTCAAAAGGACGGGATGCAGACTATGGACATGGCACTCACAAATCTGTTCTCGCGGGGTCTGGTCACTCGCGAGGAAGCGCAATCGAAGAGCATGAATCCAAACCTCTTTGGCGCGGCACCCGTAGCGGCCGCACGCGTCTGAGGAGGAGTGAAGCCGATGGAACAGGGGGCGGAAATTCAGAAGTTTTTCAATACCATGGTCGAGACTGAAGCGTCCGACCTCTATCTTACCGTGGCAAAGCCGCCCATGTACCGAATCGACGGGACAATCCGCGCCGTTGGTGATGATGCCTTTTCTCCGCAGGACCTTGTGAATCTCTCAGAGGCGATGATGAACGAGAAGCAGCGTAAGGATTTTGCTGCGACATTGGAAATGAACATGGCCATGTCTTTACCCGGAGTGGCGCGCTTTCGTGTTAATATTTTTCGCCAGCGCGGATCGGTGGGCATGGTCATTCGTCGCATCAAAGCCGAGGTCATGTCCCTGGATGAAATGGGCTTGCCGTCGATTCTCAAAGAGATTGCCATGACAAAACGCGGCTTGGTTCTCGTGGTCGGAGCCACAGGATCGGGCAAATCCACGTCGCTAGCGGCGATGATCGACCATCGAAACTCAAGTGAGGCCGGCCATATCATTACCATCGAGGACCCCATCGAATTCGTGCACCGACATAAGCAATCCATTGTGACTCAGCGCGAAGTTGGATTTGATACTCATTCCTTTCAGTCGGCGTTGAAAAATACTTTGCGCCAAGCGCCGGATGTGATCCTGATCGGTGAAATTCGCGACACAGAAACCATGGAAGCGGCGATCGCCTTTGCCGAAACCGGCCACCTCTGTCTCGGTACTCTGCATTCGAACAATGCCAATCAGGCGATCGAGCGGATCATGAATTTCTTTTCGTCGGAACGGCATGCGCAGATCTATTTGCAGCTTTCTTTGAATCTGCGAGCGATCGTGTCGCAACGCTTAATTCCCGGCGTCGACGGCAAACGGGTGGCGGCGCTTGAGATCCTGATGGATATTCCTCGGGTGAAGGATCTGATCAAGAAAGGTGAGACGGATACTCTGAAAGAGGCGATGGAGCAGGGCGTGCAGGAAGGCTGCCAGACATTCGATCAGGCGCTCTTTGGTCTCTACCAAGCGCGAAAAATTACCTTGGATCAAGCGTTGGCCAACGCGGACAGCGCCAACAACCTACGCTTGAAGATCAAACTTGCCGGATTGTCGGTCGATGAAGAACCACGAGTCGATGCACCGAAGAAAGAATCGATTCAGCCGGCGCTTGGGTTTCGCTTGCGCGACAATTAACCCGGCTGTTCAGCACTAACCCACCACTCACGTTGCAACTCGATTTGGCCGCCCCGCCGGCAATTCGCTCTGTTCATCGGTTGCGGACGGTAATTTTCTTGACAAATTGCCTGGGTCGGCGTAATAACGAAAACACTTGAGGTTTCTACTCTAGTCAATCACGACAACCGCGTGGTCCAAAGCAGTCTCATGACAGGAACGATCGGCTATGCGCAGCCGTTTCGAGCAATCGGTCAGGCTTTGGAGACCTTAAATCTAAAAAGTTTTGAGCTTGAGCCGACCGGAGCAGACTTTCTCGTCCGTGGCCATTTACCCAGACCCGTTATCGACCTAACGAAGGACGCTTTGAGCCCTGCCAACTTGAACACGGTTTGGGGAAACCTCGCGTCATCGAGTTCGGAAAACCGCTCCGAGCAAAACGAGGTGACCGTTCCGCTGCTGTCGTCTATAGAATTGCAATACACCAGCAAAGACATTGACCGTCTCGAGCAGGAAGGACGGGCCAACAGAACGGATCCGAATCGAATCCCCGAACATTCCAGCTTATCACAGGTTCTCCGTTGTGTAGGCGCGTATCTCGTCCAAAGACGCGCCCGTTTAATTAAGTTATGCCGCGGTAGCGACTCGATTACACTCGAATATCAAACCTCTTTAGGAAATATACTCAAGGAAACGCTGGTAGTCGGCGAGCTTTATGATCTCTGGGTCAGAATGTATCTGCAACGAGCGGCACGCTCGACAATATATTGACGCAGCGGCGATTATTCTATCCATTGTGGAACGATTTTATAGATGATTGACGAATTCCGATACACCGCACTGTTGCGGCCCATCGGACAAATGCTGGAGGGACTTCGCATCGAATCTTTTTCTGTGAAGCCCGACAGTCTCGGATTCGTCATTCGAGACAAAACCAGAAATCGCGCGCAGTTGACGCCGCGGGAAAAAGCGTTTCTCGGTGAGCTACACTCGATGCACGGGGCATCGCTAAATAAGGAAGACGCCCTGCGACTGGCGGCCGGTGTCTTTGAATGGCACGTGACCACCGTAGATCTGGAGCGCTTTGAAGCGGCTGGACGGGCGCGTCGCCACCAGGACTCAGGAACTCCGGATTCACATTCAATCTCGCAAATACTACGGGTGGTTGGCAATATACTCGATCAGAAGCGCCACGAACTCTATTGCATCTCTAAAGATGCAGAGGTGGTTGCGGTTGAATATGTATCGGGCGACGGCAAAGTAGCAAACGACGAGTACAGCATTCCGATGCTCTACGACCAGTGGGTGCGGATGTATAAACGGTGCGCCAGCGACGAAGCTGGTGAACAGTCCGCCACTTAGTACAACCTTTCTCGATATCTGCTCGCGTCTTCACCATGCTCTCTAACGTGAATTTTGCTCAATTGCTGCGGCCGGTGGGTCAAATGCTCGAGCCGCTCCAGCTCGAATCGTTTAGTTTAAAAATCGAAGAAGGGAATGTCTCTGTCCAGGCGCAAAAGCGCGAAGAGCAGCGCTCTCAGCGAGCCGCGCAGGTTTCGCTGCGTGTAACCTGGCAACTTTTTCGACGCAAACCATCGGCGTCCACTCCCGAACCGCAACCTTCGTCAGGACTCTTGGAGTTACACTACACGCGGGACGATATTGCGCGAATGGAAATGGAAGCTCAGAGCCGCCGGCAAGCGGCCGGCGGTAGACCGGAGGCCCATGCGCTATCGCAGGTGTTGCGCGCGGTCGGGGCTTTTGTCGATCAGAAACAGGGCCGGCTGACTAGCGTTAAAATGGCGGGGCAGGATATCACGATCGAGTACGAATCTGCCTTGAAGCAGAACCTGACCGAGAAGTTCACGGTCGCGACGTTATACGACTACTGGGTTAAAATGTATCTGAAGCGGCGGCAGCGGAGCTAGCTTTTCAATCGGTTCGATGTCCGAGATCGAACGTTAACAAGGGCCCTACTCAGACCTCACTTGTTCTTCGTCGAGAATAAGCCGAGCAGTTTGGCGATCGGGTCATAATACCGGTCAACGACCCGCTCTTTCAGCGGGATAATTGCATTATCCGTAATGTGAATATGCTCAGGACAAACCTCGGTGCAGCACTTGGTGATGTTGCAATAGCCGATTCCCGCTTTCTGGCGAAGGAGCTCGATGCGATCATTGCTGTCGAGCGGGTGCATCTCCAGAGCCGCTAACCGAACAAACAGGCGCGGACCTGCGAAAGCCGGCTTGTTTTCATTGTGATCACGAATAACGTGGCAAACGTTCTGGCAAAGAAAACACTCGATACACTTGTGAAACTCTTGCACCCGATCGATGTCTTCCTGAAACATGCGACGCGTCCCGTCGGGCTCTTTAGGTTTCGGTTTAAACGCTGGGACCTCACGAGCTTTTCGGAAATTGAAAGACACGTCGGTCACTAGGTCGCGAATCACTGGGAAGGTGCGCATCGGGGAAACCGTTATGGTTTCTCCGGGTTCGAAGATATTCATGCGCGTCATGCACATAAGGCGAGGTTTGCCGTTTACCTCGGCACTGCACGAGCCGCATTTGCCGGCTTTGCAGTTCCAACGAACCGCTAGATCATTGGCTTGCTGTGCTTGTATGGCATGGATCACATCGAGAACCACTTGGCCTTCGCCGACGGCAATTCGATAATCCTTGAACTCGCCTCCGCTGGCGTCGCCGCGCCATACCCGCATATGGACTTGCTGATCAGCCATCAACTTTTCTCCTCGAGCAATGTTTTTAGCTCCGCGGGCATCTCCGGCAGGGGCTCCTGAGCCAGTGTCATTTGCCCATTTCTCTTACGGATCACAACATTGACTTTGGCGAAGTTCGCATCCGTATTCGGGTAATCGTCGCGGGTATGGCCGCCACGACTCTCCTTTCGCTCGATCGCCGCCAAAGTGGCGGCTTCGGCAAAAGTCAGAAGCGAGTGCAAGTCAAGCGCGAGATGCCATCCCGGATTGTATTGCCGGTTGCCCTCGACCTTCACTTGCTGGCCGCGTTGTCGCAGCCTTCGAATAATTTCTAAAGCTTGATTTAACTCGGACTCGACCCGAATAATCCCCACGAGCTCCTGCATGCATTGTTGCAGATCGGAGTGGATGGTATACGGGTTTTCCTTGCCGTTGGTCTCAAAGGGTGCCAGAAGATCGCGCGCGTATTGATCGAGCTGATCGCCATTGATCGAAACCGCGCCGGCGAACGATTTCGCGTATTCCGCCGCGTAGAGTCCCGCACGTCGGCCGAAAACCAAGAGATCCGAAAGCGAGTTACCACCGAGCCGATTGGCGCCGTGCAGCCCAGCGGCGACTTCCCCGGCGGCAAATAGTCCCGGCACCGTCGTTGCGGTGCTATCGGCATCGACTCGGACGCCGCCCATCGCGTAATGACAGGTCGGACCGACTTCCATCGGTTCTTTGGTGATGTCGACGTCGGCCAGTTCCTTGAATTGATCATACATCGAAGGCAGCCTGCGCTGAATGTAGTCGGCCGGGCGGCGTGACGCGATATCGAGAAAAACGCCTCCATGCGCTGTGCCGCGGCCCGCTTTGACCTCCGAATTGATCGCCCGGGCGACTTCGTCGCGCGGCAGCAAATCCGGAGTCCGTCGATTGTTGCGCTTGTCTTCGTACCAAGCGTCGGCTTCCTTTTCGGTGTCGGCTGTCTCGGCTTTAAAAAATTCCGGAATATAGTTAAACATGAAGCGCTTGCCTTCGGTGTTTTTCAACGTGCCGCCGTCGCCGCGGACGGCTTCGGTCACGAGAATACCGCGCACGCTTGGCGGCCAAACCATACCGGTTGGATGGAATTGCATGAATTCCATGTCCATAAGATCGGCGCCGGCATCGAGTGCCATGGTGACGCCGTCTCCGGTGTACTCCCACGAGTTGGAGGTCACTTTCCAGGCTTTGCCGCCACCGCCGGTGGCGAGCACAACGGCCTTGCATTTGAACAAAATGAATTTTCCGCTTTCCCGCCAATAACCAAAAGCGCCGCTGACTCGGCCGCCGTCGGTGAGTAAGCGTTGAAGATTACACTCCATATAAACATCGATGCCTTTGTGAACGGCATGCTGCTGAAGGGTGCGGATCATCTCCAGCCCCGTTCGGTCACCGACGTGAGCCAACCGCGCATAGCGATGGCCGCCGAAATCGCGCTGTAAAATCAATCCTTCTTTGGTGCGGTCGAAAAGCGCTCCCCATTCCTCAAGCTCGAGCACGCGATCGGGCGCCTCCTGAGCATGAATCTGAGCCATGCGCCAATTATTGAGTAGCTTGCCGCCGCGCATGGTATCGCGAAAATGTACCCGCCAGTTGTCCTCAGGGTAGACATTGCCCATGGCCGCTGCGATGCCGCCTTCGGCCATGACGGTATGCGCTTTGCCGAGCAGCGACTTGCAGACAAGCGCTGTTTTAACGCCCTGCGCTGACGCCTCGACCGCAGCGCGTAAACCCGCTCCGCCGGCGCCGATGACGACCACGTCGTATTCGTGGGTCTCGTACTTCTCTTCGGCCATTATAAGAACCTCAAGTCGGAGATCACGCCCATGGAGAGCAAGCGGACGTAAAGGTCGGCCAACGCAACAAAGATCAAACTTATCCAAGCGTATTCCATATGTTTTTCGTTGAGGCGGGTGATGAAGCTCCAGAGCTTGTACTTACTCGGCGCGCGGTGAAAAGAATTCAAATAGCCGCCGCAAACATGACGGCAGGAGTTGCAGGAAAGACTAAAGAGCGACAGCAGCGCGGCATTGACGCACAGCACAATCGTGCCGAGGCCGACACCAAAGCCGTCCGGAAAACGAAAGGCTGCCAACGCATCCCACCAAAGAAAAGCGAGGATCACCAAGGAAAGATAAAAAAAATACCGATGCAGGTTCTGCAGCAGAAAAGGAAACCGGGTCTCACCCGTATAGCTGCGCGAGGCATCGCGCACGGCGCATGCAGGAGGCGAAAGAAAGAAAGATCGATAATAAGCTTTGCGATAGTAGTAGCAGGTCGCGCGAAACCCGCCGGGTATCCAGAGAATCAAAAAAGCCGGTGAAAGATTCCACCATGAACCGACAACCGGCAAGCTGACGTGTGTACAATTACTCGCGAGGCAAGGCGAGTAAAAAGGAGAAAGATAGGGGTCGACAAAATAGTGGGCATTTTGTAGAGCCGCCCAGGTTGCATAGACGGCAAACCCGCCAAGTCCGACAACCACCAGCAATGGTTGAAGCCACCAGTTGTCTTTGCGCAACGTTTTAAACTGATCCAAACTCAATGCTCGGTCTGCCACGACATTTTCCTTTTGCTCTTGGAGCACCGTTCCTGCGTCTGAAATTTGATAAACAGCACCGATAGGAATTCATGGTCAAGGACTCATCCGCTGTTCATCTGTTACCCCTTCCACACACCGCTTTTTCCAGCTTTTAGGGCATGGAAGTATCACCCAGGGAAGACCGAGCGAAATGAATGAAGAGCGAAGCGCGATTATTTTTCTGCGGCTGGCTGCTTTTGCCCGTTGCCTCATGCACGTTCACAAATTTTTTATAGCAGAAACAAAAATCGTTTGCACGTCGCCCAAGCGCTTCAGATAGAGGACGCAAACAGTGTCTCACATGTGCAACGATGCGTGCAGCAGTGTAGCGTTCTTGAGAAGCAAAACAGCGGTTCGTTGGCTCCGGACCATGGCATAGGTCTTGCGCTTCGTCACCGATGTAATCAGCGGATTCTGAATGCAACCAGCGATTCGCAACAATATTTATTGCCTTCTGAGAAAGCTAGCAGCGGCACACGCGATCCCGGTAAGTCGTCCCAGCTCTCAAATTTGTCGACGACCGGTTCGAGCCATTCCTCGCCACGGGAGTGGGCGGTCAAAACCGAACGCGGGGTCATAACATGGAAATCGGCTATTCACTTTCAAGCGAGGAAAGCACCGCCGCAGATTTGGTGCGCTACGCGGTGCGAGCCGAGGAAGCGGGCTTCAGCTTTGCGCTAATTTCCGACCATTTCCATCCGTGGCTAACGCGGCAAGGTCAAAGTCCGTTCGTCTGGACCGTAATCGGTGCTATTGCACACGCTACCAAACGACTCGCGATCGGGACGGGCGTTACTTGTCCGATCGTGCGCATTCATCCGGCGATCATTGCTCAAGCTGCAGCGACTGCGGCACTCCTCATGCCGGGCAGATTTTTTTTGGGCCTCGGCACCGGGGAGAACTTGAACGAGCATATTCTTGGCTTGTACTGGCCGCCAAGCGATATACGGCGAAAGATGCTGCAAGAAGCGGTAATGATCCTGCGCCTCCTCTGGCGCGGTGGAAGTCAAAGCTATCGGGGAGAATACTTCACCGTTGAAAGGGCTCAGGTTTTCAGTCTGCCGGAGAAACCGCCGCCGATCATGATCGCCGCTGCAGGCGGCAGGGCAGCCGAGCTCGCCGGCGAAATCGGTGATGGTTTGATTAGCACTATGCCAAGCGACTCACTGGTGCGGAAATTTCGGATTTCTGACGGCGCCAGCGAGAAGCCACGCTACGGTCAGATGACAGTATGCTGGGCCAAAACAGAAGCCGAGGCAAAAAAAATTGCCAAAGATTGGTGGGCCGTGGCCGCGATCCCTGGCGAATTGATGAGCCAGCTTGCCACCCCGGCCGAGTTTGAAGCCGTCGCCGAGCTGGTGGACGAAGAGGTCGTGGCGGCAAAGATGATCTGCGGACCGGATCCTGAAAGGCACCTCGAAGAGATCGAATCCTATCGCAAGGCAGGGTTCGACCACGTCTACATTCATCAGGTCGGTCCGGATCAGAATGGCTTTTTCGAATTTTATCAACGGGAGATATTGCCGAAATTCAAATAGCGCGACTACGGCGCAAGCAGCGCAGCGCGAACCAGGCGATGAAGTCAGTATGAAAAATCTTGGCGCGAAAAGATGGGCAATCGCAGAGGGTTATATTCCGGCGTACAGCCATGGCGAGGCGCCCGAGCTAACCAGCCATGAGACCGTTTGCATCCTCAATGCTGGCGATACCGACGCCGAAGTCTCCATTACGCTCTTCTATACTGACCGTGAGCCGGGAGGCCCTTACCGCCTGAAGATCCCCGCGCGTCGGACCCAGCACGTGCGCTTCAACAATCTTGATGATCCCGAACCGATCCCGAAAGAAACCGATTTTGCCAGCGTCATCGAAGCGAACGTACCTATCGTTGTCCAGCATACCCGCCTCGATTCTCGTCAGGCTGAGACCGCTTTGCTCAGCACGGTCGCCTATGCCGCCGGTGATTGATTCGCATGTCCAAAGATCCAGAAATCAAACGCATCGAAGTCTCTGTTTACAAAATTCCAACGGACTTTCCGGAATCAGATGGCACGCTCGAGTGGACGGACACCACGATTGTGGTTGTCGAGGCTTACGCAGGAAATAGCTGCGGTATCGGTTACACGTTTGCCGATACCGCGACGGGGCAATTAATTAAAGACAAACTTGCCCCGCTTGTTGTCGGTAGCGATGCGATGGCGGTGCCGGCGTCTTGGCTCGCCATGGTGAGATCCATTCGCAATCTGGGACGCCCGGGAATCGCGTCGATGGCCATTTCCGCCGTCGACGTGGCGCTCTGGGATTTAAAAGCGCGTCTGTTGAATATCTCGCTGCTCGGGCTGCTCGGCAAGATACGTGATCATGTCTCCGTGTATGGCAGCGGCGGGTTCACCTCATATTCGCTGCAACAGCTGCAAAACCAGCTCTCAGGTTGGGCAGCCGCAGGAATGCGCCGGGTAAAAATGAAAATCGGCCGCGACCCCGCGGCAGATCCCGAGCGGGTGCGCGCCGCACGGAGCGCTATCGGGCCCGGTGTCGAGCTTTTCGTTGATGCCAATGGCGCGTACGACCGTAAACAAGCGCTGCTGCAAGCCGAGCGCTTCGCGGCCTATGGAGTAACCTGGTTTGAAGAGCCGGTTTCGTCTGATGATCTCGGCGGCTTGCGGCTGATTCGAGATCGCGCCCCCGCAGGGATGAATATCGCCGCAGGCGAATACGGCTATGATCTGGTTTACTTTCGGCGCATGCTTGACGCCGGCGCAGTGGACGTGCTCCAGGCCGATGCCACGCGTTGTGGCGGCATTAGCGGTTTTATGACGGTTGCCGCGCTCTGCCAAGCCCGCTCCATTTTGCTGTCGGCGCACACCGCGCCGTCCTTGCATGCGCATGTCTGCTGTGCGCTCGCGCCGGTTTGCCACGTCGAATATTTCCACGACCACACGCGGATCGAACAAATGTTCTTTGACGGGGCCCTCACGGCTCAACACGGCAACTTGGAGCCCGATCGGTCGCGGCTCGGTTTAGGAATCGAATTTAAACGCGCCGATGCGCAGCGATACGCGCTATGAACGAAGCACAATCCGAGCATTTCAAAAGCGAGTTTTCCAATCTTATGGGAACAGAAGACAGCACTGACAACAAAACATATACAAAACCCGACCATCATAGCGATGCGGTGGGCTCTTTTGCTATCGATCCTCGAGGTCGAAAGCAGCTCGGGCGAGTCGAACAGGCGCGCACAGAAAAATTCAACAGCTCAGATGTCGACGCGCATGGCTTGGCGGCCGAGCTGCGCCGGCATGTGCGCGGCGAAGTGAGATTTGATGATGGCAGCCGCGCGCTCTATGCGACGGACGGCTCGAATTATCGGCAAGTGCCGATCGGAGTCGTCATCCCACGAGATGCGGACGATATCATCGCCACTGTCGCCGCGGCGCGGCATTATGGCGCCCCGGTTTTGGCACGCGGCGGCGGTACCAGCCTCGCCGGTCAGTGCTGTAATGTTGCGGTAGTCATGGATCTGTCCAAGTACATGCACCGGATTCTCGAGCTCGATCCCTCTCATAACCGGGCGCGTGTCGAGCCGGGCTTAGTGCTTGACGATCTCCGCGATACTGCGGAGCGCTATCATCTCACCTTCGGTCCGGACCCTTCGACACACAATCATTGCACGTTGGGAGGGATGATCGGCAACAATTCATGTGGCGTTCATTCCGTGATGGCAGGCAAAACCGACGACAATGTCGAGGCGCTGGAGATCCTTACTTACGACGGCACTCGGATGCGAGTCGGTGAAACCAGCCATGACGAGCTTGAGAACGAGATGCGCGCGGGCGGCCGGCGCGGCGAGATTTATCGTGGATTGAAAGTATTGCGCGATCGCTACGCCGATCTTATCCGTGGATCTTACCCGGATATTCCACGACGCGTGTCCGGCTACAATTTGCCCTGGCTCCTGCCCGAGAAGGGCTTTCATGTGGCGCGTGCGCTGGTCGGTAGTGAATGCACCTGCGTGACGGTGCTCGAAGCGACGGTACGTCTGGTTGCAAGTCCTCCGGTGCGATCGCTTTTAGTCCTCGGCTATCCGGATGTCTATGCGGCGGGCGATCACATCATGGAAGTGTTGGCGCACAAACCGATCGCCCTGGAAGGTCTGGATGATAATCTTGTCGAAGACATGAAAAAAAAGCGCCTCCACCCGGAGGATGTCAAGCTGCTGCCCGATGGAGCAGGTTGGCTCCTGGTGGAGTTTGGCGGTGAGACTAAAAGCGCCGCGGATGACCAGGCACGTGCATTGATTGATGCGCTGAAAAACACGAAGAAGCCACCGAGCATGAAGCTTTTCGATGATCCCGAGCAGGAGCGGACGATCTGGCTGGTGCGCCGTTCCGGGTTGGGCGCGACGGCTCGAGTTCCCGGCGCGAAGGATACTTGGGAAGGCTGGGAAGATTCCGCCGTGCCGCCCGAAAAACTGGGGGGTTATCTGCGCGATCTCCGAAAGCTTCTCACGGAGTTCGGGTATGCCTGCGCGCTCTACGGCCACTTCGGCCAGGGGTGTGTCCACACACGCATCGATTTCGACCTCGTGACCAAAGCAGGTATCGAAAAATATCGGTCCTTTATCCATCGAGCGGCCGATCTCGTCATTCGCTATGGCGGATCGCTGTCCGGTGAGCATGGCGACGGTCAATCGCGCGGCGAGTTGCTCCCCAAAATGTTTGGCCCGGAACTGATGCGCGCCTTCCACGAGTTCAAGTCGATCTGGGACCCCGATTGGAAGATGAATCCCGGAAAGATCATCGATCCGTACCGGGCAGACGAAAACTTGCGCCTTGGCGTCGATTATCGCCCGCCGCCGTTGCAAACTCACTTCAAGTTTCCCGGTGACGATCGAGGCAGCTTCGCGCGCGCCACGCTGCGCTGCGTCGGAGTTGGCGAATGTCGGCGCGAAAACGTCGGCACGATGTGCCCGAGCTATCGGGTTACACGCGAAGAGATGCATTCGACTCGCGGCCGGGCTCATCTACTCTTTGAAATGCTCCAGGGCGATCCTCTGAAAGACGGCTGGCGCGACCGGCACGTCAAAGAGGCGCTCGATCTCTGTCTCGCATGCAAAGGCTGCAAAGGCGATTGTCCTTTGCAAGTCGATATGGCGACCTACAAAGCGGAATTTCTTTCCCATTACTATGAAGACCGGCTGAGGCCGCGCCATGCTTACGCGATGGGACTGATCTATTGGTGGGCGCGGATCGCGTCGATGCTGCCTGAGATAGCGAATTTTTTAACGCAGAGGCCGATCCTGCGCGATGGCATGAAGCTCCTCGGCGGAATTGCTCGCCAGCGACGGATGCCGGTCTTTGCGCCGCAAACTTTTACCGAGTGGTTTCGCCGACGCGACAAATGTAACGTCGGACAGCCGCGCGTGCTGCTTTGGCCCGACACTTTCAACAATCACTTTTTTCCGGAGGTCGGGCGCGCCGCGGTGACCGTCCTCGAAGCGGCGGGATTTCAAGTCGAAATACCGGCGAAATCGCTCTGCTGCGGTCGGCCATTGTATGACTTCGGCATGCTCGCTGCCGCCAAGCGCTTGCTGCGGCAAATTTTGGATACGCTTCGCCCCGAGATCGAAGCGGGAGTTCCGATCATCGGGCTCGAGCCGAGCTGCATCGCGGTGTTCCGGGATGAAATGACCAATTTATTTCCCGATGATGAAGACGCCAAGCGGCTGCGTGATAGGTCGTTTCTCATCAGTGAATTTTTCGAAACCATGCTCGACGGGTATCAGCCGCCGCAACTCAAGCACAAAGCAATTATTCATGGTCACTGCCACCAAAAAGCGATCGTGGGAATGGCGCATGAGAAATCGATTTTCTCCAAGCTCGGCCTCGATTACGAAATATTGGATTCCGGTTGTTGCGGCATGGCCGGCTCCTTCGGGTTCGAGGCCGGGCACTATGAGGTTTCGATGAATGTCGGCGAACTCGTGTTGCTGCCCGCCGTTCGGCGCGCCTCGAAACAAACGTTAATTATTGCCGATGGCTTCAGTTGTCGCGAACAAATCCGTCAAGGCACTGACCGCGAGGCGCTGCATACGGCTCAAGTACTACAACTCGCGCTGGAGCAGAGCGGCGTGGCGCAAACCAGGACGAACTCAAGAAACTATTCACCCGACGGTAGTCCGTACCCGGAGAAAACTTTTAGCCAGGAAAGAGAGCGGGAGCGGCTTCGAGCTCAGCGACAAGCCGCCTTCAAGTTCGGCGCTGCCGCGGCGCTGGGAGTCTTGCTGTGGGCGAGCAAACGAAAGCGAGTAGCCCTATGAAGGTTCGCATGATCGAGCAAGGGGCGCAGTGCACCTACGCAGTCATTTTTGATAAAGGCGAAGAGTTTATCGCCGGGCTCACTGCCTGGGCCAAAGAAAACAATCTGGGCGGGAGTCATTTTACCGCGATCGGCGCTTTTCGCGAAGTGACACTTGGTTACTTCGATCGAGACAAAAAAGATTACCGAAAAATACCTGTTCGCGAGCAAGTGGAAGTGCTCTCGCTCATCGGCGATATCGCGCTAACCAACGGAATCCCTCAAGTCCACGCTCACGTCGTGGTTGGAAAATTCGACGGCAGTGCTCACGGCGGCCACATTCTGGAGGCGCGCGTCTGGCCGACGCTGGAAGTCATGCTCACCGAGTCGCCCAAGCATCTGCGCCGTAAATACGATCCGGAAACCGGCCTCTCGCTGATCGATCCACTCCAGTAAAAGATGGCGGCGGAATCGACCAGAGTCATTTATGCGGCCATCGTTGCCAACCTCGCCATCG
>Ga0079220_10000183_pt1 | contig 13655 bp, 15 predicted proteins | sample GAAS100_FD_75071 | JGI IMG/M metagenome (GOLD analysis project Ga0079220, IMG submission 75071) | Agricultural soil microbial communities from Georgia to study Nitrogen management - GA AS100 | ecosystem: Environmental > Terrestrial > Soil > Agricultural land | place: USA: Georgia | collected... | reverse complement strand
GCGAACAGCACCAGTGCGGCGAGGCCGGCCGAACCGATCGCGTAACCCTTGGTGACCGCCTTGGTGGTGTTGCCGACGGCGTCGAGCGGATCGGTCACGCCGCGGACGTCGTCCGGCAGGCCGGCCATTTCGGCGATGCCACCGGCGTTGTCGGTGATCGGGCCGTAGGCGTCCAGCGCCACGATCATGCCGGTCATCGAAAGCATCGCGGTGGCCGCGATCGCGATGCCGTACAGACCGGCCATCCAATATGACGCGTAGATCGCCGCGCAAACCGCCAAGACCGGCAGCGCGGTCGCCTTCATCGAAATGCCGAGGCCGGCGATGATGTTGGTGGCATGGCCGGTGGTGGATGCATGCGCCACGTGCCGCACCGGCTTGTATTCCGTGGCGGTGTAGTACTCGGTGATCACCACGATCACGGCGGTCAGCACGAGGCCGGTCAATGCCGCGCCGAACAGGTTCGCGCCACTGATGACCGTGGCGCCGTCTTCGATCGAGAACCCGGCGGGGAACATGTTCTGGGTGATGAACCAGAACGCGAGCGCGGCGAGCAACGCCGAGACGATCACACCCTTGTACAGCGCGTTCATGATCTTGCCGCGGCCGCTGGTACGCACGAAATAGGTGCCGATCACCGAGGCGATGATCGACGCGCCGCCCAGTACCAGCGGATACAGCGTCGCGGTGAGATTGCCCGCGGCCAGCACCCCGCCCATCAGCATGGTCGCGACCAGCGTCACCACGTAGGTTTCGAACAGGTCCGCCGCCATGCCCGCGCAGTCGCCCACGTTGTCGCCCACGTTGTCGGCGATCACCGCGGGGTTGCGCGGATCGTCTTCCGGAATGCCGGCTTCAACCTTGCCCACGAGGTCCGCGCCGACATCGGCGCCCTTGGTGAAGATGCCGCCGCCCAGGCGCGCGAAGATCGAAATCAGCGAGGAGCCGAAAGCGAGACCGACCAGCGCATGCAGGGCGTCTTCCAGCGCGACGCCGAAGCCCATGGTCAGGATGATGAAATACGCGGTGACCCCGAGCAACGCCAGTCCCACGACCAGCATGCCGGTGATCGCGCCGCCGCGGAACGCCACGCCGAGTGCCTTCGAAATGCCGCCGCGCGCAGCTTCGGCGGTACGCACGTTGCTGCGCACCGACACGTTCATGCCGATGTAGCCGGCCGCGCCGGAAAGAATCGCGCCGATAGCGAAGCCGACCGCCGCGGGCCAACTGATCAGGAAGCCGATGAGCAGGAACAGCACGATGCCCGCCAACGCGATGGTGCGGTATTGGCGGTTCAGATAGGCCTTTGCGCCTTCTTGGATTGCGAATGCGATTTCGCGCATGCGCTCGTTGCCGGACGGCTGCTTCATGATCCAGCTCGTCGACAAGACGCCGTAGAGAATCGCGATGACCGCGCAACCCAGCGCGATCCACATACCGTACTGTTCCAGCATTGGACAACCCCTTCAGCGCACACCCACGACGGGCATTCCCGCGAGTATAGCGTGGGTCCCGCGGCTGACCAGTGGTCTCGCCGCGCGCCATCTTGACGATTTGCCGGCCCTACAATGCAGGCCTCGAGCGCGCGAACCGCGGCTCCATGGGACGAGTAAAATGACCGAGCGCCGTTATGCCGCCCGTCGCACCGCGTTTCGCAAGCTGCATGAATCCGGCTGTTTCCTGATTCCGAATCCGTGGGATGTCGGTTCGGCCCAAGCGCTGGAAAAGCTGGGCTTCAAGGCGCTGGCGACCACCAGTTCCGGATTCGCGTGGTCGCGCGGGCGCGCCGACAACGCGATGGACGTGGAAGCGATGCTGGCGCATTGCCGCGAAATCGTCGAGGCCACCGAATTGCCCGTCAACGCCGATTTCGAGGACGGTCATGCGCGTGATATCGACGGCCTGAAGAAGAACGCACGCCGTTGCGTCGAAGCTGGGGTGGCGGGTTTGTCGATCGAGGATTCCACCGGTGATTCCTCACAGCCGTTGTACGATTTCGACGAGGCGGTCGCACGCATGCGCGCAGCGCGTGCGGCGATCGACGCGTCGGGCGAGGATGTGATGCTGATCGGCCGCGCCGAATGTTTCCTCACCGGCCATGCGGCTCCCTTGAACGAATCGATCAAGCGCCTGCGCGCCTACGCCGAAGCCGGCGCCGATTGCCTGTACGCGCCAGGCGCGGGCCAGCCCGAACAGATCCAGGCCATTGTCGCGGCCGTCGCACCCAAGCCGGTCAACGTGCTGGTCGGGCGTCCGGCACCCTACACCCTGGCCGATCTCGCAAAACTCGGCGTGCGTCGCGTCAGCGTCGGCGGCGCGCTTGCGGGTGCCGCGTGGGGCGGTTTCCTGCGCGTCGCGCGGGATCTGGCCGAAGGTCGCTTCGACGGCTTCGCCGACAACGCCAGCCACGGTGAATTGAATGCATTGTTCGGCGGCGTGGCGTAGATTCGCTGCACGCGTTGGCTTCGCCGGATGAAGCCCCGACTCAGCACCAACCTACATGGTGAATGGCGGCAGTTTTTTCCCGACGGCAATGTTCTTCAGCGCAACGTATTCCGGCAGTCCGTTCTTGCCATAAGGCGGCGGCGTTTCGCCACGGATCAGCGGCGAAAGATATTTGCGCGCGGTGGCGGTGATGCCGTAGCCGTCCTTCGTGATGAAGGAGCGCGGCAGTTTCTTTTCGCGATTGGCGATGTGGTCCAGCTTCGCTGTTTCGATCTTCCAGCGATACGGTGAATCGGACGTGCGCCGTATCACCGGCATCACCGCATTTCGACCGGCCAGCGCCAGCTCCACTGCAGCCTTGCCCACGCCGAGCGCCTGATCCACGTCGGTCTTCGACGCGATATGCCGGGCCGAACGCTGCAGGTAATCCGGCAGCGCCCAGTGGGTCTTGAGTTTCAACTTGTCGCGCACCATGCCGGCCAGCGCTGGCGCGACGCCGCCGAGCTGTGTGTGACCGAACGCATCGGTACCCGCGTGTGCGTCGGCGACGAATTTGCCGTCCGGATATTTGATGCCTTCGCTGGCCGCGATCACGCAGCAGCCGACGCGATCCACGATTTCGCGCACGTGCGCTAGGAATTCTTCCTCGTCGAAATCAAGTTCCGGGAACAGGATGATGTGCGGCGCGTCGTCCTTGTGTTCGCCCGCAAGACCCGCGGAGGCCGCGATCCAGCCAGCGTGGCGGCCCATCACCTCCATCACGAACACCTTGGTCGAGGTGCCCATCATCGACATGACGTCGAGCGCACACTCGCGCAAGCTGACGGCGGTGTACTTGGCCACCGACCCGAAACCGGGGCAGCAGTCGGTGACCGCGAGATCGTTGTCGACGGTTTTCGGCACGCCGATGCAACGGATGTCGTAACCCATCGCCTTGCCGAGCCTCGACAGCTTCAGCGCGGTGTCGGCCGAATCGTTGCCCCCGTTGTAGAGGAACCAGCGGATGTCGTGTGCGCGGAAGACTTCGATCAGGCGCTCGTAGCGCGCGCGGTCGTCTTCGAGTGACTTCAGTTTCACCCGGCACGAACCGAATGCGCCGCCCGGCGTGTGCTTGAGTGCGCGAATCGCGGCCGGCGATTCCCGGCTGGTGTCGATCAGATCTTCGCGCAAGGCCCCGAGGATGCCGTTGCGCGCGGCATACGCGGTGACCTTGTGCTTGCGGCAGGTTTCGATCACCGCCGCGGCGGTGGCGTTGATCACGGCGGTGACCCCGCCGGACTGCGCGTACAATAGTTTGCCCGCTGAATTCGGGAGGGTCGTTCTCGGGGTCGCGTTCATGCGGGGTTCCGTTCCTGGTGCGGCGTTGACGGGGTGGTTGCGCAGCCATTAGCGTAACCCGCCATTCGGCAATTTGTAATGAAGGCGCCGCAACTGCTGCGGGCCGACGAAGGAAACGCATGCGCATCGTATTGCTCGGCGCGCCCGGATCGGGCAAGGGCACCCAGGCCAAACGGCTGAAGGTGGATCTCGGCATCGCGCACATCTCCACCGGCGATCTGCTGCGCGCCGCCGTCGCGGCCGGCACGCCGCTGGGCCTGAAGGCGAAGGCCGTGATGGAGGCAGGCCAACTGGTTTCCGACGACATCGTGCTGGGCCTTCTGGAAGAACGTCTCGCGCAACCCGATACCAATCCCGGTTTCATCCTGGACGGCTATCCGCGCAACCTTGCGCAGGCGAACGCGCTGGACGTTTTGCTGGCGCGCATCGGTCAGCCGTTGGACGCAGTGGTGAAATTGAACGTGCCCGACGCCGACATCATCAAGCGTTGCGAAATCCGGTTCGAGCAGGAACACCGCGCCGACGACAATCCGGAAACCGTGCGCAAGCGGCTCGCGGTGTACGCCGAGCAAACCGCGCCGGTCGCGGATTTCTATTCGCAACGCCGATTGCTGACCGAAATCGACGGCGTCGGCGCGATCGAAGCCATCGGCGATCGGGTGCTCGCGGCGCTGCGCGCGCGCGCGTCGGCCAGCGCGTGATCTTGCGCGAGTTTTTTGCCAGCCTGCGCGACGTGTGCCTGTTCCGGCGTGGTCCGGAGGACGTGCCGTATTCGCAGCCATTGCTGATCGCGCTGCTGGTGGCCTGCGGCATATTGCAGGTTGGCTTCAACCTGCACGATGGCGTCCAGCGTGCGCTGATCGCCGGCGGGGTCGTCGGCGGCCTCGCCATGATCTGGCTGGTGTTCCTGTTGCTGCGCGGCACCGGCAAGCCCGAACGTTTCGTGCAGACGACGACTGCGCTGGCGGCGGTGTACCTGTTGTTCGGGCTCGCCAAGAACCTGCTGACGCTGCTGTTGCCGGTGAAGGCGTGGCAGGCGCAGATGATGGCCGAACCGGGGCACCTGCCGGTCGTGACCGGAACTCAGGCGCCGGTGATGTTCGCAATCGCGGCGCTGGTGATCTGGCAGTTCTGCGTGTGGGTAGGCATCCTGCGGCGCGCGCTGGAGATTCCGGTGGCGGGCGGCGTGCTGGTCTTCCTGCTGCTGCTGTTCGTCAACGTGATCGTCGCCGCGCTGACGGCCGGCGTGATCGGCGTAGCCTGAGTCGCGAAACGCCATGCGCATCCACGTCCTCGGCATCTGCGGCACGTTCATGGGCGGCATCGCGGCGCTGGCACGCGAGCTTGGCGTCGAGGTGGAAGGTTCCGACGCCAACGTGTATCCGCCGATGAGCGATCAGTTGCGCGCGCTCGGGATCGCGCTGCAGGAAGGCTGGTCGGCCGAACACCTGCAGTCCAAGCCCGATCTGGTGGTGGTCGGCAACGCGCTGTCGCGCGGCAATCCATCGGTCGAGTACATGCTGGATACCGGATTGCCGTACACCTCCGGTCCGCAATGGCTGGGCGAGAACGTGTTGCGCGGCCGCGAAGTGCTTGCGGTCGCCGGCACCCACGGCAAGACCACCACCACGAGTCTGCTGGCGCACCTGCTGGACCATGCCTCCAAGGAGGAGGCGGGATTGGCGCCGGGCTTCCTGATCGGCGGTGTGCCGGGTAATTTCGGGGTTTCGGCACGATTGGGAAAAGGGAAGGGGGAACAGGGAACAGGCACCGCCCAGGTGGGACCAATCGCTCCCGCATCCTCGCTCCCGGTTCCCGGTTCCCGCTCCTTGTTTGTCATTGAGGCCGACGAATACGACACGGCGTTCTTCGACAAGCGCTCGAAGTTCGTGCATTACCGTCCACGCATCGCGATCCTCAACAACCTGGAATACGACCACGCGGACATTTTCCCCGATGTGGCCGCGATCCAGCGGCAGTTCCATCATCTGGTGCGCACCGTCCCCGGCAACGGTCGCTTGATCGTCAATGCCGAAGACATCCGGCTCGCCGAAGTGCTGGCGATGGGATGCTGGACGCCGATGGAAACCTTCGGCATCGACACCGGCGATTGGCGCGCGCGGATGATCGAACCCGACGGATCGGCATTCCTGGTCACGCACAAGCGCAAAACCATCGGCGAGGTGCGCTGGAGCCTGCTGGGTCGCCACAACGTGATGAACGCACTGGCCGCCCTGGCGGCGGCCGATGCCGCCGGCGTCGATCCGCGTGCGTTGCTTCCCGCGTTCGCGACGTTCGAAAGCGTCAAGCGCCGGATGGAGTCGTTGGGCGAAGTGAACCGCGTGCACGTGTACGACGATTTTGCGCACCATCCGACCGCCATCGCGACCACGCTGGCGGGCCTGCGCGCGAAGGTCGGCAAAGCGCGAATCCTGGTGGCGCTGGAGCCGCGATCCAATTCCATGCGCGCCGGTGCGCACGCCGAGGCACTGGCGCCGTCGCTGGCCGATGCCGACGCGGTTGTGCTGCTGCGGCGTCCCGAATTGCCGTGGGATGCGCAAGCCGCGGTCGATGCGCTGGGAGGGCGCGGGTCCGCCGCCGCGTCGGTTGACGCCTTGCTGGCAGCGCTGCGGCTCGAGGCGCGGCCGGGCGACCATGTCGTATTCATGTCCAACGGCGGCTTCGAGAATGCGCCGCGGCGGTTTCTTGACGTGCTGCGCGCGGGCTAGACTCGGCGTGTGAAGCGCCGCGAAATTCCCCTGTTCCCGCTGAATGCCGTGCTGTTTCCCGGCAGCACGCTGGGCCTGCGGATTTTCGAAGCGCGTTACCTCGACATGGTGCGCGAGTGCGCCCGCGGCGGCCGCGCCTTCGGCGTGTGCCTGATCATGGAAGGGCAGGAGGCCGGCGAACCCGCGCTGCCCGCTGCGGTCGGCACGCTGGCGCGCATCGTCGACTTCGACACGCTGCCCGACGGGCTGCTGGGCATCAGTGTCACGGGCGGCGCGCGGTTCCGCGTGCAGAAATCGCGCATCCGCGGCAACGGCCTGGTGGTCGGCGAGGTACGCGAATGGCCGGACGAACCCGCCGTGCCGGTGCCGGTCGAATTCTCGTTGCTGCCCGCCATCCTGGAACGCCTGGCCGAACAGGCCGGGCTGTCGTGGCGCAACGGTCCGCGTGAGCGTTACGACGACGCAAGTTGGGTCGGCTTCCGGCTGGCGGAATTGCTGCCCCTTGGCGATGCCGAGCGCCAGCATCTGCTGGAAATCACCGACCCGATGGAGCGGCTGACCGCCTTGCGCGATGCGATGCCGCGCTTTCAGAAGCCCTGAGGGTCTCCATGGTCGCGCGAATATAATTACGACATACTTTAGACATATAGGCATTTACTATATGTGTAGAAAGGCGATGATGGCTTGGTCGTGATTGGACGACACCCATCAGGAGACCCACCATGAAACCGCTTTCGACTGCCTGCGCCATTGCCCTCGGGCTCGCCCTGGCCACCACCGCCCCGATCGTTCTGGCCGAACCCGCTCAGCCCGTTGCATCTGCCTCTGCCGCTGCGCCAGCGGCGCCCAAGCTGCACGCCGCGATGCGCGAGCTTTGGCACGGCCATATCGTCACCACACGCGATTACGATGTTGCCGTGCATGAGGGCAGCCAGGCCAACGCCAAGAAGGCGGCCGATGCGGTCGTCGCCAACGCCAAGCAAATTGCCAACGCCGTCGCCGGTTTCTACGGCAAGGCCGCGGGCGATGGATTGCTGAAACTGCTGGCTGGCCATTGGGGCGGCGTCAAGGCGCTGACTGATGCCACCAAGGCCAAGAACACGGCCGGCGAACAGAAGGCCATGAACGATCTGGCCGGCAACGTCACCGCGCTCGCGAAGTTCCTGGCCGGCGCCAACCCGAACTGGTCGGAAGCCACCCTGGAGGGTGCGTTGATGATGCACGTCAACGATCACAAGACCCAGATCGAGGAGATGATGTCGAATGCTCCCGCCGCCCAACAGGCGAAGTCCTGGACCGAAATGCAGCATCACATGGACATGATCGCCGACGTGCTTGCCAGCGGCATTGCCAAGCAGTTCCCGAACAAGGCACATTGACGTGAAATCCGCGAGCGCCCTGCGCCAACTTGGCGGCACCCAGCAAAAGCTGCTGCGCAAGCTGTTGCTGTCGCCGCAGGGCGCGACCGTGGAGGAATTGTGCCGGGCAACCGGCATCACCCACAACGCGGTCAGGCAGCACCTGACCGCGTTGACGGCGCAAGGACTCGTCGCGCGGGGCGAAGCGATCCCCAGCGGCGGCCGTCCGCGTGCGTGCTTCGTTTTGCTGCCGGCCGGCCGCGAATTGTTTCCGCGCAATTACGCACTGATCGCGCGCGGCATGATCGAATACCTGTACGCGCACGCGGGCGTGCAGGCGGTGCAGTCGATGCTTGGGCAGATGGGCGCGAAGTTGGGGCAGGATGCCGCCGAGCGCATCGCGACGGCGTCCGACAATACCGAAGCCACGCGACTGCTGGCCGAGCAACTCGATACCCTGGGCTACGAGGCGCAAACGATCGACGCCGAGGATCACACCGAAGTCGAGGCGTGGAACTGCGTGTTCCACTCGCTGGCCAAAACGCATCCCGATGTGTGTCGATTCGATCTGGCTTTCATGAGTGCTGCGACCGGGCGGCCGGTGCAGCGCACGCAATGCATGCTGCACGGGGCGCCGGCATGTCGATTCCGGGTTGGCGCAGCCCCGAAATAACACGCGGCGCTTTTCGCCCCATCCATGTGGCTCGCCCTGCGGGCCGCCGTAGCCTGCCCGGGCTTGGTCCCGGGACATTCAAATGGCAGTTCCCGCCGATTTGACAGCAATCCTCCTTCCGCACCGCCCGTACCCAGATGCTCAGTTCCCCAACGCTTGGTCCAGGTCAGCGACCAGATCATCAGGGTCCTCGAGCCCCACCGACATCCGTACCAATCCGGGCGGCGCCTGGGTGTGCGGGCCTTCCGCGGATGCGCGATGCTCGATCAGCGACTCGCAGCCGCCCAGCGAGGTCGCGTTGGTGAATATCTTCGTGCCGCGCGCAAGCGCAAGGGCCGCGTTGTAGCCGCCGCGCAATTCCACGCTCAGCATCGCGCCGAAGTCGCGCATCTGGCGTTGGGCGATCGGGTGTCCGGGATGATCCGGAAGGCCCGGCCAATTCACGCGTTCGATGGCCGGGTGCGCTGCAAGGAATTCGGTGATCTTGCGTGCATTCGCGCAGTGCATCGCCATCCGCGCCGGCAGCGAACGGCAGCCGCGCAGCGTCAGCCAGGCGCTGAATGGCGCCAGGATTGCGCCGGTGAGCAGGCGTCGTGCTGCGATGCGTACGGCGAAGTCGTCATTCTTCGCGAATACCAACGCACCGCCCAACACATCGCTGTGCCCGCCGAAATATTTGGTGGTGGAGTGCATCACCACGTCCGCACCGAGTTCTAGTGGACGTTGCAGCACCGGCGTGGCGAACGTGTTGTCGCACGCGAAGCGTGCGCCGGCGGCGTGCGCGATCTTCGCCAGCTCGGCGAGATCGCTGACGCGCAACCGCGGATTGGAGGGCGATTCCGCCCACAGCAACGCAACGCCGCCGTTGCAGGCTGCGCGCGCTGCGTCGAGGTCGGTGGTATCGATCGTGGTCACTTCGACTCCGCGCTCGGGCAACACCTCGGTCACGTAACCGCGCGTGCCGACGTAGCAATCCTCCGGCACCACCATGGTTTGTCCGCGCTGCAGGGTATCCAGCACCGCCGCGACCGCGGCCATGCCGGACGCGAAGGCGAGGGCGCGCTCGCCACCTTCCAGTGCGGCCAGCGCGGTTTCAAGCCGCTGTTGCGTCGGATGATCGTTGCGCTGGTAGCTGAAGGCGCGCGGGTCATCTTCGGCGCCGTGCACGAACGTGGTCGAAAGATGGATCGGCGGCGCGACGGCCCCGGTTTCGGAATCAGGCTCTGCTCCGGCGTGCACCGCCAGCGTGTCGAACTTGTGGACCATGTCGTTGCCTCCAACTTGCGCGCACCGGGTCGATCCCCCCACGATAACCGAATCGCCGGGAGGCGAAGCACGGTCATCCGAGGAGCCAACATGAAATACCTGCACAGCATGGTGCGCGTGCGCGATCTGGCCGCGTCCCTGCGGTTCTGTTGCGAAGGTCTGGGCTTGCGTGAAGTGCGCCGCAAGGAAGTGCCACAGGGCAAATACACGCTGGTGTTCCTGGCTGCGCCGGGCAGCCCCGAGGCCGAAATCGAGCTGACATACAACTGGGACTCGAACGAGGACTACGGTTCGGCCCGCAACTTCGGGCACCTGGCGTTCCGCGTCGAGGACATTTATGCCACCTGCGCGCGCCTGCAGGCGATGGGTGTGACGATCAACCGGCCGCCGCGCGACGGCCACATGGCGTTCGTGCGTTCGCCCGATCTGATCTCGGTCGAGTTGCTGCAGGCGGGCGAGACGAAACCGCCGCAAGAGCCGTGGGTATCGATGCCGAATACCGGTAACTGGTAATCCCGCGCTAACCGCGCGCGGCGGCGGTGAATCCTTTGCGGGCGACATCCAGCGTCGCGTCGATCACGTCGTCGCCGTGTGCGCTCGACATGAAGCCGGCCTCGAAGGCGCTGGGCGCAAAATACACGCCGCGTTCCAGCATCGCATGGAAGAACCGGTTGAAGGCTTCGCGATCACACGCCATGGCCTGCGCGAAGGTTTCTACTTTTTCACTGCTGAAGAACACCCCGAACATTCCGCCCACGCGGTTGGCCGAGAAAGGCACGCCGGCTTCTTGCGCAGCAGCAATCAGACCTTCGGTGAGCATCCGGGTTTTCAACGACAGGCGCTCATGGAATCCGGGTTCGCGGACCAGGTCCAGCATCGCCAGACCGGCCGCCATTGCCACCGGATTGCCCGACAATGTGCCGGCCTGATAGATCCGGCCGACCGGCGCGATCTGTTCCATCAAGTCACGGCGACCGCCGTATGCGCCCACCGGCATGCCGCCGCCGATGATTTTGCCCAGCATGGTGAGGTCGGGTTCGATCGCATACAGCGATTGCGCTCCGCCCGCGGCCACGCGGAAGCCCGTCATCACTTCGTCGAAGATCAGCAGTGCGCCGTCGCGCGTGCACAGTTCGCGCAGGGTATGCAGGAACCCCGGCCGTGGCGGCACGCAGTTCATGTTGCCGGCGACGGGTTCCACGATCACGCAGGCGAGGGTTTTGCCGATGGCGTCGAACAGCGCGCGCGCGGCGTCGATCTCGTTGTAAGGCAGGGTGGTGGTGAGATCGGCCAGCGCCTTCGGCACGCCCGGCGAATCGGGCACGCCCAGCGTCAGCGCGCCGGAACCCGCTTTTACCAGAAACGAATCGCCGTGGCCGTGGTAGCAGCCCTCGAATTTCACGAAGCGTTCGCGGCCGGTCGCGCCGCGCGCCAGTCGCAGCGCCGACATCGTGGCCTCGGTACCGGAGTTGACGAAGCGCACCATCTCGATCGCGGGCATCAGCGCGCGGATCGCGTCGGCCAATTCGACTTCTGCCGCACACGGCGTGCCGAACGACAGCCCATCGCGTACCGCACGCTCGACGGCTTCGCGCACGTGCGGATGATTGTGGCCCGCTATCATCGGTCCCCACGATCCCACGTAGTCGATGTAGCGCTTGCCTTCGACGTCCCAGAGATACGGGCCCTCGGCACGCGCCGCGGTGAAGGGTTCGCCGCCGACCGACTTGAACGCGCGCACCGGTGAATCGACGCCGCCGGGCAGCACCTGTTGCGCGCGCTGGAAGAGTTCGTGGTTGGTGGTCATGCCGAATCTCGTATTTCAAACAGGGTCGCGAACTGCCGTGCCGCGGCGCGCACATCGCTGGCGCCAAACAGCGCAGAAATCACCGCCAGGTAATCCGCGCCCGCCGCGATCAGCGATCCGCCATTTTCGACGGTAATGCCGCCGATCGCCACCAACGGCAAGCTGAATATGCGTGCATCGCGAAGCAGGTCGGCTGTCGCATGGTGCGCGCCTGGTTTGGTGGGGGAAGGAAAGAACGCGCCGAAGGCGAGATAGTCGGCGCCCGCATCGGCTGCATCCCGCGCACGTTGCAGCGAGTCGTAGCACGACAGGCCGATGATGGCGCCGTCGCCCAACGCAAGGCGTGCGTCGGCGATCCGGGGATCGTCTTCGCCCAAATGCACGCCCGCGGCGCCGCATGCAAGCGCGAGTTCCACGTCGTCGTTGACGATCAGCGGTGTCCCGAATTCGGTGCACAACGCAGCCAGCGCACGTGCGTCTCGCAAGCGGCGGTCCGCGTCGCGGGTCTTGTCGCGATATTGCAGCATCGTTGCGCCGCCCTCCAGCGCCGCACGTGCAACCGGCAACAGATCGTCGCGCGGGCCGTCGGTGATGGCGTACAGGCCTGTTCCGGGCATCGTCGCAGGGCCGCGCTGGTGGAAGTGCGATTGCTGTGGCATCGACGGGTTGACTTGCGTCAAGGGTTCGCTTTCATGCAGGCGCGCAACTTGCGACAATAGGGCTTATCGTCCATTGCGTCACCTCATCCGCCCACCCATGAATGCTTACGCCGAAACCGTCGTCGCTTATCGCAAGTTCATGTGCGTGGTGTGCGGCTTCATCTACGACGAGGAAGCCGGCCTGCCGGAAGAGGGCATCGAGCCCGGCACCCGGTGGGAGGACATTCCAGACACCTGGACATGCCCGGACTGCGGCGTCACCAAGGACGATTTCGAGATGATCGAGGTGGAATGAGATCCGGCGTGCCCGTCATCTCTTTGGCCGTCCCGGCCACGGGACGAATGGCCATTTCCTTGCCCCATTCGGGTCATTTCCGGTTCACGCGCCTGTGCTTGGATGGATGCGTGAATTGGGGGCAAGGAGACGCGAGGTGCGCGAATTCGTTCCGTTCGATGACCGCTGGTTCGACCGTGAGTTGCCGGGGCCGTTGGTGCCGCTGCCCAGCAATTTCACGTGCGTGCGCGCGGGCGATGGCGTGTTTCACTGGGTGCCGGAAGGCAAGTTCGAAAACGTGATCACGTCGCCCTTGTGCAAGCCCAATCTCGCCGCCGTTCCGGCGTTGAGTTCCAGCACGTAACGGGCCGGCGCCGTACTGGCGTAGGTTATGCACGGATCCGCCTTGCACGGCGGTACGTCCGCGCGGATCGTCACCAGCCTGTGCGATGCGTCGAAGAACAGCATGTCCAGCGGGATCAGGGTGTCCTTCATCCAGAAGGTCTGCGGCTCCGCGACGGGAAACACGAACAGCATCCCGTGATCGGCGGGCATCGAGGTGCGATCCATCAGCCCGTGTTCCTGTTCCGCGGGCGTCGCGGCGACTTCCACGCTGAAGCTGTGACCGCGCAAGCTCACGCTGGGCGTTCCGGGCGCCATGCCGTGCGTCGTCGTTGCGCAGGCGGAGCATGCCAGCGCGACCGCGAGGACGGACGAAAGCAAGTGGGAAGCGATGCGCATTCGAACACACCTCCATCGCGAAAAACCGCAGTGTAACGCCATTCTTCCGCGATCACTTCCAAACCGGAATCGATCACGCTATCCTTGTCGGCCCGCGGCGGAGGAAATTGATCCGCGTGCGGCAAAAGGGCTCGAAATTTTCCGCGAAGATTGTTGACAGCCCCGGAAGATTCGTTACAATGGGCGGCTCGCGAGACGAAACGTCACGCGACGCGAAACCGGAAGGTTTTGCACCGCAAAGTTCCTTGACAGTGTGCACAGGTGACTTGTGTGGGCGGCTTGCAGGTGGACGAAAGTTCATCGATGCAAGACGTCCAAACCTTTGAACCTTAGTGATTCAGCGATGAATTGCAGTTCAGGGTTCG
>Ga0079220_10000180_pt1 | contig 13750 bp, 10 predicted proteins | sample GAAS100_FD_75071 | JGI IMG/M metagenome (GOLD analysis project Ga0079220, IMG submission 75071) | Agricultural soil microbial communities from Georgia to study Nitrogen management - GA AS100 | ecosystem: Environmental > Terrestrial > Soil > Agricultural land | place: USA: Georgia | collected... | reverse complement strand
GCGGTGAACGTCGTCGACTGCTAGTCACAGTCGTAGAGCGCGGTTTATTCCAGGCTTTTGCAGCGAGGCGCGCCTTGCGCGCCAGGGCGTCCTTCGTCGCCTGGCGATCCCTAGGTACACAGAGGCGCCTGGATCGTTATTCCGATATTTTTTCCCATTCTGCGTTAGCGCTCGCGCATTTCCCGGCCTCGTCTTCATCGGCGATCGCACAGCCGCGACGCTGATTTATTCCGAAGTTTTTTTACTTGATCGCGTGACCGATGGCGCCGTTTTTGCACGACGCGCTCGCGCAAGATCTCCATTTTCTTGCGAATCGCGTGGCGCGCTTTGGCGGTTTCGATTTCGAAATGCTGTGCGCGCCGTCCACTGGTAGAAGTTGCGCGAGCTGCTTGTAGAACTTGCGCATCGCGGAGGAGTTTGCATCATGCGTCCGAAGAACTTTCGTCTCAACACCATCGCGGCGGCGCTCGCCTCGGCCATGGCGCTGCCGGCGGCGGCGCTTGCAGCCACCGTCGCCAATCCGCTGTGTCCCGACAACACCGCGCTCTTCAACCCTGGGAATGGCCAGGACATCACCGTTCCTCCCGGATTCAAGGCATCCGTCTTCGCTGCGGGGCTCAACTTCCCCACCGGAATCGCATTCCTCGGAAACCCGCAGCATTTCGAGGTCTACGTGCTGGAGTCGGGTCATGGGTTGCCCAGCAAATGCAACGATCAATCGGCGTTCGGGAGCGGCGACTTCGATCCGAACAACCCGTTCACTCCGGACATTCTCGTCTTCGACCAGACGGGGAAGCTCATCCGCGGCCCGCTCGCCAAGCCCACCGGCTCGAACGGCGTGCAGACCGGCGGTCTCCAGTCGGAGGGTCCAGCGGTCGACATCGGTTTCACGAACGGCTTCCAGGGCGGAACGCTGTTCGCCACGGATTCCAATCAAGCGACCCACCAGCACAACGGGCAGAACAACAGCTCGCGCATCGTGACGGTGGATCCAACGACCGGGAAGGTGACGCCGTTCATCACGCAGCTCCCCACGGGTGACCATCCGACCGAGCAACTCGCGTTCAAGAACGGCTGGATCTACTGGTCGCAGGGTTCGACCACCAACAGCGGCGTGGTCGGAAGGGACAACGGCGGCGGCGAGAACCAGCCCGATATTCCATGCCAGGACATCGTGCTCAGCGACAACGTGTTCGACTCCGGTGGCGGCGTGCTCACCAGCGGTTACATGCCGTTCGGGGTGACCAATCCGGGGGGCACGGTCAAGGCGTTCACGAACACGCAGACGGGCGTCGTCAGGCAAGGCGTGTGCGACGGGTCAATCCTGCGCGCCCAGATCAACAATCCCAACCATGTCGAGCCGTTCTCCTGGGGATACCGCAACGGCTACGCGATCCGCTTCGCTCCGCAGAACCATCCCCTGCGCGGCGCGATGCTCGTCGGCGAAGACGGTCCCGACGAGCGTGGCGCGCGTCCGGCGAACGGCGCACCCGACGCCCTGCACATCGCGCAGCAGAATGCCGACGGCACGCCGGACTATCACGGCTGGCCCGATCGGTTCGCGTTCCTCCCATCGGGCCAGGCCGTGTTCAATCCCATCGGCGGACCGAGCGACGACCTCTGCGTGTTCGATCCGACGAATCCACCGAGCCTGTGCACGCCTGCGAGCCTCGCGGCCATCCTGAGCGAGGATCTGCCGGTGCGGGACGTGCTGAAGTTTCCTCCGCAGACGATCACCTCGCCTCTCGCGATCGAAGCGGCCGACTCGTCGTTCACCGGACTCGATTTCGCGCCCAAGTCCTTCGTGGGGGGCCCCGTTCAGGCGGGTGCGGTTCTCTACAGTCTCGAGGGCGACTTCGGCTTCTCCCCGCCGAACGCGACCGATCCGGCGCCGGAAGTGGGACACGAGATCCGGCTGATCAATTTCGGCGGCCATGGGAGCTCGGACCAAGGCAATTCGGATGAGCAAGGCGACGAACAGGGCCAGCCGTCGGGGCAGGCGCTCACGCTCAAGATCCAGAATTTTGCGCGCAACAACAGCGGCGATCAGGCATTCCTCGTGGGCAGTGCCGGGTTCAACCGGCCGACCAACATCCGGTTTGGTCCGGATGGATGCGCGTACATCGCGGACTACGGAGCCGTGCGCGACAACGGTGAAGACACCCACTTCGTGGGGGCCGATAACGGTCCTCTGCTGCAGATTCCGGGCACCGGCGTGATCTGGAAGATCTGCAGGCAATCGTAAGCGTCCAGAGACGCCGTGTCGCGATTCGTCAGGGACGGCGTTCTCGCCGTCCCTGACGGTTCATCGCGTTCGCATTGTCTCTGCGCCTCCGGTTCCGAAGGGTCAGTCCACCAGCAGGCGATATCCTACGCCGACCTCCGTTCTGAGGAAGCGCGGATTGGTCGAATCCGCTTCGAGCTTCTGCCTGAGCTGCGCCATGTAGATCCGCAGGTAGTGCCCGTGCTCGACGTACGAAGGGCCCCAAACCTCGGCGAGCAGCTGCCGGTGCGTGCAGACCTTGCCGGCGTGCCGGATCAGGGTGGTCAGCAGCCGATATTCGTTCGGCGTGAGATGCACTCCGGCGTCGTTGCGAAAAACGCGCCTGGCACCCAGGTCGACGCGGACATCGCCGAACGTGAAGACCGACTCGGTGCCGCCGTCTTCCCTCGCCGTCCGTCGCAAGGCGACGCGAATCCGCGCCATCAGCTCGCCGACGCCGAAGGGCTTGGTCAAGTAATCGTCGGCACCGGCGTCGAGCGCCTTGATCTTCTCCTGCTCGTTACTGCGCGCGGACAGGATGATTATGGGCCGCGTATACCACTCGCGCAGCCGCGCGACCACGTCGACGCCGTCGATATCCGGCAAACCGAGATCGAGAATCACGAGGTCGGGCTTGCGCGTCGCGGCTTCGACCAGACCCGCCTGCCCCGTCTCGGCTTCGAAGATGCGGAACGGCTCCGCGGACAGGCCCGTGCGCAGGAAGCGGCGAATCTGCGGATCGTCCTCGATCACGACGACCGTCGTCGCGGCGCCGGTCACGACACAACCCGGGTCGGCGCGGCAGGCTCGGATTCGGGTTCGGCCTCGACCGGAGGCGGTTCGCCCGCGGGCAGCTCGAAGCGAAACACCGCGCCGCCGCCGGGCCGATTCGCCGCCGAAATCGTGCCGCCGTGCGCGGCGATGATCGCCTTGCAGATCGCCAGCCCGAGCCCCACGCCGCTCTGCGCCGCTTCGCGCTGCAGCCGGTAGAACTTGTCGAAGAGCTTGCCTTCCTCGCCGGACGGAATCCCCGGCCCCGAATCGGCGACGTCGACCGAGATCCGGCCGGGAAGCCTCTGCGCCGAGATCTCGATCGCCGTGCCGGCGGGCGTGTACTTGACCGCGTTCTCGAGCAAGTTGGCGAAGACCTGCGCGAGGAGGACCGGATCCACGTTCACCATGGGCAGACCGTGCGGCAGCCGCACCGTCACGGGATGCGCCGAGAACATCGGCGCCAGACGAGCTAGCACGCCGCCGACGATCTCTTCGAGCGGCGTCCACTGGCGAGCGAGCTCGACCGCTCCGGATTCGAGTCGGGCCATGTCGAGGAGATTGCCGACCAGCGTCGACATGCGCTTGGATTCCTCGTGGATCGTGACGATGAGCTCCCGCTTCGCCGCGTCGGAGAGCCTCTCGTTGTCCGTCGCGAGACTCGAGGAGGCGCCGACGAGCACCGCGAGCGGCGTGCGCAGGTCGTGCGAAATGGCATTCAGCAGCGAGTTGCGCATGCTCTCGGTCTCCGCCTTGCGCGCGAGCTCTACCGCCTCTCCCGCGAGTTGAACGCGCTCGATTGCGACCGCGATCTGACCGGCGAAGGTCTCGGCGAGGTGTCGCTGCTCGGGCATGAGCAGGCCGTCCCGGCTCGCGGGGAGAATGGCGAGCACGCCGACGAGCTTGTGCGCCGCGAGCAGCGGCAGATGCAGCGCCTCGGCGCCGGAGAGCGTGTGCGTGCCGAGGCCCGCCGGGACGCGGTTGGCGTAGACCCAGCGCGCCACGCCCAGATCGGCGCCATGGTACGAGCCGTAGATGCCTTGGGCTTCGGGGTAGCCGATGGTGCCGCCGGATCCGGGGACAAGCACGACGGCCTGCGCCTCGAATACCGTGGAGACGTGCTGGACCGCGATCGTCATCACCTCGTCGAGACTGTTTGCGCGCGAGAGCTCGCGCGTCATCTTGTACAGCGCCTCGGTGCGCGCCTGGCGATACTGGGCGATGCGCGCCTGGAGCCGGATGCCGGCGGTGAGATTGCTGATCACCAGGCCAACGATCAGCAGCACCACGAACGTGAGGATGTATTGCGTGTCGGTGACGGCGAACGTGTAGTACGGCTCGACGAAGAGGAAGTCGAACAGAGCGACCGAGAGCACCGACGTGACGATCGCCGGCCCACGTCCGTAGCGATATGCGGTGACCAGCACGCCGCAGAGGTACACCATGACCAGGTTGGCAGGAGAAAACCGGCCGAACAGGAGCCATGCCAACGCCGTCGCGGCCGCCGTCACCGCAACCGCGGCTGCGTAACCGCGCCAGCGAGGCTTGCGCGAAGCGGGCTTGCTCTCGTCGATCCCCAGGTAGGACTTGGTGCGCAGGAGCTGATCGGCGAAGGCGCTGCCGATGTGGCGCTCCGGTGCGGCCTCGCCGACGAGCTGCAGCTCGATCCCGCGCAACCCATCCGTCACCGTATCCACGACCGAGCCGAGCAGCCATCGCCGCAAGCCCCGATAGCGCGGCTTGCCCATGATGAGCCGGCTCATGTTGTTCTCGCGCGCGTAGTCGAGGAGCTCGTCAGCGACACAAGAGCCGGCCAGCACGGCGGTCTTGGCGCCCAACTGCTCAGCGGGGCGCAGATAGCCGAGCACCCGGTTGCGCTCGGACTGGGGCAGCCTGAGAAGCGATGCCGTCTCGACATAAACCGCGTGCCACTCCGCGTCCAGCGCGTCGGCCAGCCGCTTGGCCGAGCGCACGAGACGCTCGCCGTCCTTGTTGGGTCCCACCGAGACGAGGATGCGCTCGCCTGCCGCCCACACCGGCCGGATCGCTTTCTCCTCCCGATACTCGCGCATCTGCGCGTCCACGCGATCGGCGGTTTGGCGAAGAGCGAGCTCTCGCAGCGCGATGAGGTTGCCTTTCTTGAAGAAGTTGTCGAGCGCGCGCTCGATCTGCTGCGGAATGTAGACCTTGCCTTCCTTGAGGCGCTTCAGGAGCTCCTCGGCGGAAAGGTCGATCAGCTCGACTTCGTCGGCACTGTCGAAGAAAGTGTCGGGCAGGGTCTCGCTGACGCGGACGCCCGTGATCTGGCCGACGACGTCATTGAGGCTCTCGATGTGCTGGACGTTGAGCGTCGTATATACGCTGATGCCGGCACCCAGCAGTTCGTCGACATCCTGCCAGCGCTTCGGATGGCGCGCGCCGGGTGCGTTGGTGTGCGCGAGCTCGTCGACCAGGATCAAGGCGGGTCGGCGCTCGAGCGCGCCGTCGAGATCGAATTCCTTGATCGGCGCGCCCTGGACGTCGAGCATCAGGGGCGGAAGCTGCTCGAGGCCTTCGAGCATCGCCGCCGTCTCGGCGCGCCCGTGAGTCTCGAGCAAGCCGACCACGATGTCGGTCCCGGTACGGCGCAGCGCCTGGGCCGCCGCGAGCATGGCGAAGGTCTTGCCGACGCCGGCCGAGGCACCGAAGAAGACCTTTAGCTTGCCGCGCTGCTCGCGTGCTGCCGCCGCCTGAATTTCGGCGAGAAGCGCTTCCGGGTCGGGACGCTCATTGTCCAAGGGCGATGGGCATCGAGCACGTCGTCCCCGCGCACGCGGGGACCCAGCGTCTTGACGCCCAACGACACTGGATTCCCGATTTCGCGGGAATGACGCGCCTTATGCCGCCTGCGCGAACTTCGCTAGTGTAACTTACCATCAAGCGCGAGATTGAGGCGCAGTACGTTGACTCGCGGCTCACCCAGGACACCGAATGTTCTGCCCTCGGTATTCGCTTCCACCAGGCCTTTCACGTTTTCGGCCGACAGACCGCGCGCCTTAGCTACGCGGGCGGCCTGGTACTCGGCGGCAGCGACGCTGATGTGCGGATCGAGCCCGCTTCCCGACGCAGTAACGAGGTCGACCGGCACTGACGCCTTGTTGTCCGGATCGGCATCACGCAGCGCCCTGATGCGATCCTTCACGGCGTCGGCGAGCACGGGGTTGAGCACGCCCTGGTTCGAGGCGCCGGAGGATGCGCCGTTGTAAGGCTGCGGCGAGGTCGCCGAAGGCCGGCTCCAGAAATATTTCGGATCGTCGAAGGGCTGGCCGATCAGCTCCGAGCCCACGATCTTGCCATCGACGACGATGAGACTGCCGTTCGCGGCGTGCGGGAACGCCACTTGTGCGACGCCCGTGATCACCAGGGGATAGGCGATGCCCGTGAGCACGGTGAGCACCACGAGCATCCGCAGCGCCGGAACGATTTCAGAAAAGGCGAACATCCGATGTTCTCCGAATCAGGCGAGATGGGCTGCAGCGAGCAACATGTCGATGATCTTGATCCCGATGAACGGCAGCAGGATGCCGCCGACCCCGTAGACGAGCATGTTGCGCCTCAGAACGGCTCCGGCTCCGAGCGGACGGTATTTCACGCCCCGCAGCGCCAGCGGAATCAGCGCGGGAATGATGAGAGCATTGAAGATCACCGCCGACAGGATGGCGCTGTTGGGCGTGGCGAGATGCATCACGTTCAAGGCGCCGAGCACGGGATACGTACTCGCGAATGCCGCAGGGATGATCGCGAAGTACTTGGCTACGTCGTTGGCGATCGAGAACGTCGTGAGCGCCCCTCGCGTCATCAGGAGTTGCTTGCCGATCTCGACGATCTCGATCAGCTTGGTCGGGCTGGAATCGAGATCGACCATGTTGCCGGCCTCTTTCGCCGCCTGCGTCCCGCTGTTCATCACGACCGCGACGTCTGCCTGCGCCAGCGCCGGCGCGTCGTTCGTGCCGTCGCCGGTCATCGCCACGAGCTTGCCATCCGCCTGAATGCTGCGGATCAGCTTTAGCTTCGCCTCGGGATTGACCTCGGCCACAAAGTCGTCCACGCCGGCTTCGGCGGCGATCGATGCCGCGGTGAGCTTGTTGTCGCCTGTGATCATGATCGTGCGGATGCCCATCTTGCGCAGTTCCGCGAAGCGCTCTCTGATGTGCGTCTTGACGATATCCTTCAGCTCGATCACGCCGAGAATGTGCCGGCCCTCGGCCACGGCGAGCGGCGTCGAGCCCCGGCGGGCGATCTCCTCGACACGGGTGGTGACCTCGGCGTCGACGATCCCTCCCTGCGTGCCGATCCAGCTCCTCACCGCGTCGAGCGCGCCCTTGCGGATCTCGCGTCCCTGGTAATTGACGCCGCTCATTCGCGTCTGCGCGGAGAACGGCACGATCGTGAATTGACCCGGTTGCAGCGCGGGGGCGACGACGCCCCATGAGCGTTTGAGGTAGCCCAGGACGCTCTTGCCTTCCGGCGTTTCGTCGCCGAGGGAGGCGAGCAGGGTCGCCTCGGCGAGCTGCTGCGCCGAGATCCCGGCCACCGGATAGATCGCGGAGGCCTGCCGATTGCCGAAGGTGATCGTGCCGGTCTTGTCGAGTAGCAGCACGTCGCAGTCGCCCGCGGCCTCGACGGCGCGGCCGGACGTGGCGACGACGTTCGCCCTCATCATGCGTCCCATTCCCGCAACCCCGATCGCGGACAGCAGCCCGCCGATGGTCGTGGGAATCAGACACACCAGAAGCGCCACGAGCACCGTGATGGTCACCGGCGTTCCAGCCTTGGCCACCTCTACGCTGTAGATCGAATAGGGCAGGAGTGTCACGGTCGCGAGGAGGAACACCAGCGTCATCACGACCAGCAGGATGGTGAGCGCGATCTCGTTCGGGGTCTTCTGCCGCTTCGCGCCTTCGACCATCCCGATCATCCGATCGAGGAAGGCCTCGCCCGGATTGACATTGATGCGCACAACGATCCAGTCGGACAGAACGCGCGTGCCGCCGGTCACGGTGTCGAAGTCGCTCCCTGCGGCGCGGATCACCGGCGCGCTCTCACCTGTGATCGCCGATTCGTCGATCGAGGCGGCGCCTTCGATCACTTCCCCGTCTCCGGGGACGAGGTCACCCTGGACCACCAGGACCACGTCGCCCTTGCGAAGGCTGGCGGACGGCACCTGCGTTTGCGTGGCGTTGCGCTCAGGCTTGGCGAGCTTCTTCGCGGTCGTCTCACGGCGCGCGCTCTTGAGCGAGGCGGCTTGCGCCTTGCTCCGGCCTTCGGCGATCGCTTCTGCGAAGTTCGCAAACAGCAGCGTGACCCAGAGCCACAGCGTGACCGCGAGGATGAATCCGGCAGGCGCCTCGCCCTGACCGAAGAGCGCCTGCAGCCACAGGATTGTCGTCAAAATGCTTCCGATATAGACGACGAACATCACCGGGTTGCGCCACTGATAGCGCGGCGTGAGGCGGCGGAAGCTGTCGACGAAAGCTGTTCTAACCAGCTCTCCGCTCAGGAACCAAGACAGCGCGGATTGCCTCGCGGTAACGGCCGACATGATCGATTTCTTTAGTGTTTTGGTTGGGCGTTATTGAGCGGAATAGAGCAGGAGGTGCTCGACCACCGGCCCCAGCGCGAGTGCCGGTACGAAGGTGAGCGCGCCGACCGTGATCACCGTGCCGATCAAGACGAAGACGAACAGGGGCGTATGCGTCGGCAGAGTCCCCGAGGACGCTGGCACGCGCTTGGCGGCGGCGAGCGCCCCGGCGAGCGCGAGCACCGGAATCGCCAGCCAGTAGCGCGCGAAGAGCATGCAAATGCCGAGTGCGGTGTTGTAGAACGGCGTGTTGGCGGAAATGCCTCCGAACGCACTGCCGTTGTTGTTGCTGGCGGACGAGAAGGCGTAAAGGATTTCGGAGAATCCGTGCTCGCCGGGATTCGACGCTCCCGCCCTGCCGGCATCGAGCAGCACAGTGACCGCCGTGCCGCAGAGAACCAACAGCGGGGGCATGAGGATCGCGATCGAAGCCATCTTGATCTCGAAGGCGCCGATCTTCTTGCCGAGATACTCCGGCGTTCGGCCGATCATGAGACCGGCGATGAACACCGCGATAACGGCGAACATGATCATTCCGTACAACCCCGAGCCCACGCCCCCGAAGATGACTTCGCCAAGCTGGATGAGCCACATCGGGAACAACCCGCCGAGCGGCGTGAACGAGTCATGCATCGAATTGACCGAGCCGTTGGATGCGGCGGTCGTCGCCGTGGCCCAGAGCGCCGAGTTGGCAACGCCGAAGCGCACTTCCTTGCCTTCCATGTTGCCGCCGGGGTTGGTCATCGTCTGGACCTGGTCGGCACCCAACCTGGCCAAGACCGGGTTGCCGTTCTGCTCGAAGAAATAAGTCAACGGCAGTAATGCGACGAAGGTGATCGTCATCGCTGCGAGAAGTGCCCAGCCTTCGCGGGTGCTGCCGATCATGCGTCCGAATGTGTAGCAGAGCGCCGCAGGGATCAGCAGGATCGCCAGCATCTCCAGGAAGTCGGTGAGCGGCGTGGAATTCTCCAGTGGATGGGCCGAGTTCGCGTTGTAATAGCCCCCGCCGTTGGTGCCGAGCTGCTTGATCGCGATCTGCGAAGCGACGGGTCCGAGCGGAATCGTCTGCTCGGTCGCGGTCGCATTCTCTGTGGCGGGATTGCCCTTCTCGTCCTTCAGCGGCTGTCCGTCCGGACCGTGCTTGGGATTGTCGTAGGTGACGGGCTGAGTCAGCGTCGCGGTGGCGTACTTGTCGAAGGTCTGCGGCACACCCTGCCAGACGAGCACCAGCGCGAAGACCATCGACAGCGGCAGGAGGATGTAGACGACGCTCCGCGTCAGATCGACCCAGAAGCTGCCGACACCCTTGGCCTCCTTCCGTGCGAAGCCGCGCACGAGCGCGACCAGCACCGCCATGCCCGTCGCGGCCGACACGAAATTCTGCACCGCCAGGGCGAACATCTGGGTGAAATAGCTCATCGTGCTCTCGCCGCCGTAGCCCTGCCAGTTGGTATTGGTGATGAAGCTCGTCGCAGTGTTGAACGAGGAGTCCGGACTTACCGCGGTCATGGCCTGCGGATTGAGCGGCAGCCACTGCTGCAGGCGCTGGACGAGGTAGACCACGAGCCCGCCGGCGAGATTGAACCAGAGCATCGCCAGCGCGTAGCGCGTCCAGTGCATGTCTTCACTGGGATCGACGCCGGCGCCACGATAGATCAGTCGCTCGAGCGGAGAGCCGATCCGCTGCGCGACGATGGCGCGACCCTCGTAGACCGCGGCCATGTACGCACCCAGCGGCTTCGCGAGCAGCAGCAGTACGACGACGTACAAACCGAGCTGCCACCAACCGGACATGTTCATTCGAACATCTCCGGCTTGAACATCGCGATCAGCAGATAGATGAAGATCCCGAACGAGGCGGCCCCGGCCAACCAGTAAGCCCAGTTCATGAGCGCCCTCCCCTGTCTCCGCGCAGGTTCGCGCAGAACCAAACCAGCCATGCCGACGCGCCGAACATTGCCAGCGTCAGCGCGAGGTAGGCGACATCGATCAGGACGTCCATAGCATTTCCTTCGACCCGGGACTGCGGCCAGGGTACCCGGGGGCACGGAAAAACTGCGTCAATTCGGAGCCCCTGCGCGTAAAGACGGCGTAACCGCGCGATTGGCGCGCTTCAGAGCGTGGGCAATCATCGGCGCGGGAACCGAGCGATGCCGCGCGCACAGTCGTGCCGCTCGCCGGTCTTGCGGGCCAAGACGCCCGAAGCCGATCGCGGTATGCTACGTACCTGAATCGCACCGTCGGGTGCGATCCTGGAGGGGCGCGCGGTGCGGTCAGTGCTTCATACGAGCACGTTGCGGTGCGGGCAGGTCGCTGCGCTGGTGTTCGCCACTGGCCTTGTCGCGCCCGCGGCGGCCCTGACTCCGCTCGCCGAATTCAACGTCAGCCGCTATCAGGGGCGCTGGTACGAGATCGCCGCGATGCCCGGCGCCTTCCGCAACCAGTGCCAGCGCGACGTACAGGTCGAGTACCTGCCGGAGGATGGCGGTGCGCTGATCGTCCGCAATCACTGCCGGCGCCCGGACGGGAGCCTTCTCGAAAGCGAAGGCCGAGGCCGCGCCCTCGATCCGGACGTGCAGTCGGTGCTCAAAGTGACCTTCGTGCAGGCGCTGGGCATCTGGTGGTACCCCTTCGGGCGCAACCAGACCGTAATCGCGGCGGATCCGGGGGATCGCTGGCTGGTGATCGGCGATCCGACGCTGCGCTACGGGCGCGTGATCGCGCGCGAGCCGGTGCTCGGCGCGAAGGACTTGCGCGCAGTCGACGCGGCCCTCGCGGCCGAAGGCTACGATCGGTGCGCTTTCCTGATCAGGCCGCAGGCGAGCGGCGCGGGGCAGACCAAGCGCTTGTGCGAAGAGATCCAGACGCCTTGAAGCGCTCTGCCTCACCCCGGCGACGACGCCATCTTCCCGCCGCGGATCGCCGCGCGTCCGGGACATTGCCGATGCGCGTGGCTCAGGTCGTCGTCATCGCCGCCGCGCTCGCGGGCTGCGCCGACCAGGCGAAAAAGGACGAGCAGGAAGCGGCGAAGAATACCTACGTCTGCCTGCTCGACGGCGAGCGGCTGGTGATCAAATTCGACATGGGCATGGCCCGGATGCTCATGCCGTCCGGCGATCGCATCGACCTCTACCAGATTCCCGGGGGCTCCGGCGTGCGCTTTTCCAACGGCAACCTGGAGCTCCGGGGCAAGGGCATCGAGCTCGTGCTCTCGGACGCTGCCGCAGGCACTCAGGTCACGCTCACCCAGTGCACGCCGTATAGCCCGCCGAAGCAGTAGGCGGTGGCCTGGTCCCGAACCGCGAGCGTCCGCGAGCGGCGTATGGAGCGAACGCGAGCGAGTTGAGCGCGTCCCGCCGATCAGTGCGGCCGCTTCGCCATGTCGATGTCGAGGTACTTCCAGATGTCGGCGCGGATGGGGTGCGGCTTGTAGCCGACGACCCACCCGTGCAGGACGTGATCCTCGAGCAGGTGGTGCGTGAGCTTCCACGGGGCGTAGGCGATGACCAGGTCCGTCATCCGATCGAACAGCCTGGTGCGCTCCGGTGAATCGGGCAGCTTGCGCGACTGCTCGTAGAGCTGATTGAACTCGGGCAGGTTGAACCGCGAGTCGTTGGCCTGGCCGATGTTCGGGCCGTAGAGGAGCTGCATGAAATTGTCGGCGTCGGGATAATCCGCGTTCCAGCCGTCCTGGCGCATCTGGATCTTGCCCGCCCGCGCCATCTTTCTGAGCTCCGGCAGCTTGTCCTTCTTGAACGCCATGCGGATGCCGATGGCGTCCATGTTCTTCTTCCACAGCTCGTCGATCTGGCGCTCGCGCGACGTGGGCGTCGACCAGTGGTCGATGACCAGCGGCTTGCCGTCGGGCAGCTCGCGATAGCCGTCGCCGTCTCGGTCCTTGTAGCCGAAGCGATCCAGCAGCGCGCGCGCAGCCGCGGGATCGTAGACCTGCGCCTGCGTCTTGTGCGCCGGATCGAAGCCCGCGATATCGGGCGGAATGGGCCCCTGGGCCGGAACGGCGCGGTCGTGGAACAGGACCTTGATGAACTCGGCGGTGTTGAACGCCATGCCGATCGCCCGCCGCAGCGCGATCTTCTCCGGCGTGTAGCCGCCGACCACCGGATCTTCCATGTTGAAGTACGCCCACCAGCTGTTCGGCCGCAGCAGCAGCTCGTGGCGGATGCCTTTGGCGGCGAGCTCGGGCCGGAGCTTACCGTTGGCGAGGAGCTCGTCGACGAAATCGAGGGGGAACGGCTGCAGGTAATCCACTTCTCCTCTGAGGAAGGCGAGCCAGCGCGGCTGCCCCTCTTCGATCACCGAGATCTCGATGCGCCCGATCGCCGGAATCTGCCGTCCGCGCAAGTCGCGCGCGATTGCCGCGTCGTCACGGTTGGACGGAACCGCTTCGTCGAAGATCACCTTGCGGAAACCGCGGTTCGCCTCGAGCACGATGCGGTTGCTGCGCTGGTACTCCTTGAGCAGATACGGTCCGGTGCCCACCGGATGCGCGCCGAAGTCGTTGCCGTAGGCTTCGACGGTCTCGCGCGCGACCGCGGCCGTCGCCGGCATCGCGAGGAGATAGGCGAAGGTGTAGTCGGGCCGGGTCAGGCGGATCCGCAGCGTGTACCTGTCGACGACCTGCAGGCCGGCGAGCGGCGCGTCGTAGTCGAGCTTGCCGCGCTTCTTCGCGGCCGCCTGAAGCTCGTCGCCGCCGACGAGCTTGCCTTCCAGGATCCATGTCCAGGGCGAGTGCAGCGCCGGGTCGAGCAGGCGCTTTAGGGAATACGCGTAGTCCGCCGCCATGAGCTCCCGGGGCTTGCCCTTGAAAGCGGGATCCGGGGCGAAGAAAATGCCCTTGCGCAGGCGGCAGAGATAAGTCGCGCCCTGATCCGAGACCTCCGGCAGCCGCTCGAGCGTGAGCGGCGCCAGCTTCACCGGCCGCGCCAGGTATTCGTACTCCAGCATCGGCTCGGAGATCTCCTCGATGACCGAGATGGATGCCGCGTCCCAGCCGAGAATCGGATCGAAGCTCGTCTCCGCGCTGCTGAACGCCGCGCGCAGAACCTTGCCCGAATCGGCGGCGACGGCCGAGAGGG
>Ga0079220_10000178_pt1 | contig 13767 bp, 8 predicted proteins | sample GAAS100_FD_75071 | JGI IMG/M metagenome (GOLD analysis project Ga0079220, IMG submission 75071) | Agricultural soil microbial communities from Georgia to study Nitrogen management - GA AS100 | ecosystem: Environmental > Terrestrial > Soil > Agricultural land | place: USA: Georgia | collected... | reverse complement strand
GTCCTTGATCTTGGTTGCGACGAGATCTCTTGTCCCCCTGTCCGCGAGCAGGGCGTTATGCGCGACTCCCACCATCGCGACGTTCTCCGCATGACCGAGCACCGAGCTCGCCTGCGGTGCGACCATGCTGTCGTGCCGCGACCAGATCGACGTGATCGGCGCCGGCGCGGCGCCGTCCTCGCCTCGATTGAGCTCGGCGAGCCAGGCGTTGCCCGGCCGAAGCTGGGCGAGGCTGCGGCCGGGGAAAAGGTAGGCGAGGACGCTGCCATGGTGCGGCGTCCCGAGCGTGATCAGGCGCGCGACGCGAGCGCCGCCGGAACGGCGCAGGTACGCCCGCGCGACGAGCCCACCCATGCTGTGCCCCACGAGAACAATCCGATCCGCGCCGGTCGCGGCACAGATCGCCTCGATCTTCGCGTCGAGCTGTCGGGCGAAGAGCTCGATATCGGCGAGCGGCGGCCCGTAGTTGACCGTATAGACCGGGCCGATGCCGTTATTCCGAAGATATCTCCGGAAGGCGAGCCATACGCCGTCGTTCACCAGGACACCATGGATCAGCAGGACCGGACGGCTGGCCGGCGCGGGCTCGGGGTCGCGTACCAGCCAGCGGTGCAGCGCCATCAACGGCCAGGAGATCGCGACGACCCATACCTCGGCGCTGTAGAGCCGGACCGTCGCTCGGAGGCCGATGCGCGCCTCGGGAGGCCGCGGCGTGCGCCATATCCACGCGATACCGAACCACAGAGTGACGAGCACGAGCGCGGGCGTGAAGTAGGCGAGCGGAGCGCCCAGCACGAACCACCAGCTCGCTGCGCCCTCGCTGACCCAGTGCGCGGCCCAGCGCAGGTACGCTCCGGTGCCGAGCACCAGCGCGAGCATGAGCACGAACGCGGTCATCGCGAGCTTTCGCGCTCTAGCGCGCGGCGCCGGGATCGGCGCGCCAGCCCTGAAGCGCCGGAAGCACTTCCGCGATCTCCGCCAGCAGTCGCACGCCCGCCGGCGTCTTCCGAAGCCGGCGCGTGACCTCTCCACCTGCCCAAAGCGCCACGGGGGCCGGGAGCGCCCGGCGCAGCGTGGCAATGGCATCGCCGACCTGGCGCAGTGGGAACGCCATCGAGAACGAAATCGCCACGACGTGCGCCTTGTAGGCGAGCGCGGCGCCACGGATGTCCTCGAAAGGCGTCTGCGTTCCCAGACAAATGCAGTACGCGCCCTCGGACGAGAGCAGTGCCTGGGTCATGAGCAGGCCGATCCCGTGCTGCTCGCCGGGCACCGTGGTCAGCAGCACTCTCGGCACGCCGGCGCCGCGCGGGACGGCGTTGATGGCGATGCGCAAAAGAAGCTGGAGCTGCTCGCTGTACAGGTGCTCTTCGAATACCTGCAGGTCGCCGCGCATCCATGCTTCGCCGACGGCGCGATTGAGCGGAGCGACGGTGTCGAGCACGAAGCGCTGCATGCCGTTTCGCAACATCTGCCCAGCCAGCGTCGCGTGCAGCGCGGCCGCGTCGTGCCCCTTCAGCAACGCCAGCACATCGCTCTCGGCCGCAGCGACTGTCTCGCGCCGCGGACGGATGCGTTTTTCCGCGAGCGCGTTCAATTCCTCGAGCGATTGCCGGATGAGCTTGCCCGGCCTCAAGCCGGTGTCCATCAGGCGCTTGATGGTGCGCAATCGCGCGAGCTCTTCAGCGGTGTATTGCCTTTCCGCGTTTTCGTCGCGATCGGGCCTCGGAAATCCGTAACGCCGCTCCCAGATGCGCAGGACGTCCTTCGACAATCCGGTCTCGCGCTCGACGGCGCTGATGTTGAAGCGTGTCTGGTTGCCTTCCATTTCAGCCGGTTCGTCCTGGACAGTGGGCAACATTAACACAGCGGACCTGCCTTGCGGCCGGCCTGTCCAAGACAAAGAGGGATGCTATACTTTGATTGTTCAAGGAGCCGACGATGGTATCGCACCGAAACGCTTCCATCCTCGCGGCGACGCTGCTTGCGATAGCGCTCTTGGCGGCCGCTCCCCCCACTCTCGCCGATCCCGGGCAGGCCGCTGCCACGAACGCCTGTCCCGCGTTGCTCGATCGCGAATTCAGTCGGCTGCAGACGGGCAAGTCCGAGTCGCTTTGTCAGTATCGCGGCAAAGTGCTCCTCATCGTGAATACGGCGAGCTACTGCGGTTACACCCACCAGTACGAAGGCCTCGAGGCGCTGTATCGCAAGTACAAGGATCGCGGCCTGGTCGTGCTGGGCTTTCCTTCCAACGACTTCGAGCAGGAGCCGGGCAGCAACAAAGACATCGCCGAATTCTGTCGGCTCACCTACGGCGTGCAGTTTCCGATGTTCGAGAAGTCGAGCGTCAAGAGCCTCTCGACCAATCCGCTCTATGCGGACCTCGTCGCCCGGACCGGCCAGGGGCCGAAGTGGAATTTCCATAAATACGTCGTCGACCGTGACGGCAATCCGGTAGCCGCGTTCGCGAGCCGTGTCGAACCCGACAACCGCGAGCTCATCGCGCTGCTCGAGAGGCTTCTCGCCGATAAACCCGGCGCGCCGAAGGGTTGAACCTGCCGTCTTCCGCCGGCATATGGTTCGGCGGAACGCAGGCGCCCGCCGATGCATCTGATGACCTCGCAGCGGATTGCGCCCCAGCCTGAGGAGCCTGCTTGAACGCCCCCGAATACCTGCCCCTCCCCGATACCCAGTCGCTGCCCGACGCGCGGGAGCTCCCCATCGAGCGCGTGGGCGTGAAAGGTCTGCGCTATCCGCTCGCGCTTCGCGCCGCCGACGGCGGCGTCCAGCATACGATCGCCGAGATCGGGATGTACGTCGGGCTCGCGCACGACGTGAAGGGCACGCACATGTCGCGGTTCATCGAGATTCTCGAAGAGCGCCGCGAGCCGCTCGATCTGGCGGGGCTTCGCGCCATGCATGCCCGCATGCTCGATCGGCTGGGCGCAGGCACCGGTCGCATCGAGCTGCACTTTCCGTACTTTGTGCGCAAGGCCGCGCCCGTCTCGGGCGTCGAGAGCCTGCTCGACTACGACGGCCGGTGGGCGATCGAGACTGGAGCCGACGGCCGGACCCGGGTCGCGATCGAGCTCGTCGCTCCGGTCACGAGCCTGTGTCCGTGCTCCAAGAAGATCGCCGACTACGGCGCGCACAACCAGCGCTCGCACATCACCGTGCGCGTCGAGCTTGCCGGCGGGGAGCTCTCGCTCGAGGAGCTCGCGCGCATCGCCGAAGAGGAGGCCTCGTCGGAGCTCTACGGGCTCCTCAAGCGCTCGGACGAGAAGTTCGTGACCGAGCGCGCCTACGACAATCCCAAGTTCGTCGAGGATCTCGTGCGCGACGTCGCCCTGCGGCTCCGCCGCGACCCTCGCATCGGTCGGTTCCGGGTCGCCTCCGAGAACTTCGAGTCGATCCACAACCATTCCGCGTACGCCGAGATCGCCGGCACCGGCGCGGCGCAGCCGTAACCGTTTGCGAGCGCTGCGGCACCCCAACGCACCGGCTCAAAATACTCTTGAGCGCTTTTGACAGCCTCGCTGCCGATCGCCGATAATCGTGCCCCTTTTGGCGAGGTAGCTCAGCTGGTTAGAGCAGAGGAATCATAATCCTTTGGTCGGGGGTTCGAGTCCCTCCCTCGCTACCACTTACCACGGGTCCATTCCGGTCACATAGGTAACGGTTCACCATAGACATAGGTAACACTCGCAGCAAACAGGTTCCTGGCGGCGCAGATGCGTCCGGTCTCGGGATCCAAGAACCCGGGTCGTAGTAGATTTGGAGCGCCCACGCCGCGGCGCTTCGGAAGTACGATGTGCCTTGAGCGCCAGCGGATCATCGAATGTGGGTGGCCGATCGAGGAGCTGCTGCGCGGCGCGATTTCGAAAGCCCGTGGTGACCCCATTGCGGAGGCTCACTTAGAACGCGGTCGTGCTAAGCCCGAGCGGCCAGATCCGCGAGGTCAGTCATGGCGCAGTTGACACCGCAACTCTCGCACTGGAACAAGCATGCGCAGCACTGGCGTTATGTCAGGGCGCCGTTGCGGCCGTGCGCCGAGGATATGGCTCTGTTCGGACAGGTATTGGCCGAATGCTTCCCGACGCAGACGATGCTGGACGCGCTCATGCTGGGCGTGACGCCGGAATTGGCCAGCGCTCGCTGGGCGCCGTCTCTGAATCTGATTGCCGTCGACAACACCCTCGCCATGATTCAAAGCGTCTGGCCGGGAAACGACGCGCGCCGCGCGGTCGTATGTGGCAACTGGCTGCGACTGCCCATGGCGGATGCGTCCCGGAGCGTGACGATGATCGACGGTGGCCGGCCGGCGATCTCGTTTCCGGACTCCCATCGAAAACTGGCTCTGGAGCTGCGTCGCATTCTGAAGCCCGGCGGCGTGTTCATGGCGCGAATTTTTGCACGGCCACTCGATACAGAGTCCGTTGACGACGTGCTCTCCGCGGTCCAGGCTCGACAGATCCGGAGCTTCGCCGTCTTCAAATGGCGACTGGCCATGGCGATACAGGGCGATGACGCTGAGAAAGGCGTCCGCCTCGACGATGCATGGCGAACCTGCGACAAACACTTCGGTGACCGCGCCCGCCTGGCCGATCTGACGGGCTGGCCGATCAATGAGATCAGCACGATAGATGCGTATCGAGGGAGTTTGGCGTCGTATCATTTTCCGAGCGTCCGCGAAATGATCGACGTATTCGAAGACGGTTTCGAATGCGCAGACGAAAAGCGCGCCTCGTATGAACTGGCGGAGCGCTGTCCGGTGCTGGTCTTCAGGCGAGCGGGGGCGCGCTGAGCATCAGCTCAACATGGCCGGTCTTCAAGACCACCGTTCCGGACGTCGTCTGGCCGTCAATGCCGTCCACGAACGCGGCGGCCCTGCTCGGGCAGCTCTTCCAGCTCGAACAGACTCAGTGGCTTAGCGGGCCGGCTCTGCTTGAGCGACAGTTGCCGCAGTTCCGAAATCTGGCGACCCACGCGCATCGCCATTCGCCCTTCTATCGCGACATTTTCGATCGATGCGCGATTCGAGCTGACGAGCCCTGGTCAGAGGAGAAGCTGAGAAGCGTTCCGCTGCTGACAAGACAGACTCTCGTCGAGCAGGCCGCGACGATACATTCCAGCGTCGTTCCGCAGGCACACGAACCTTCGCAGATGGTTCAGACGTCCGGATCGACCGGACAGATCGTCCAGGTCAAGCGCACCGCGATCAGCAATCTCATGTGGATGGCACTGACGTTGCGGGATCATCTGTGGCATCGACGGGACTTTTCGCAAAGCACGGCTTTCATCCGCGCCAACTTGAAGGCACAGGACGATGACGCCATTGCCCGGAAGGAGGGTTGGGGAATACCGGTATCGCTCGTGTTCGAATCCGGACCGGGGTATCGGCAATCGTTTTCGATGAGCGCGAGCGATCAGGCGGCATGGCTGCTCCGACGCAATCCCCGATACCTTTTGACCTACCCTACTAATCTGAGCGCGCTGCTGGACGAGTTCGAACGAATGGGTCGCTTCCCATCGCAGCTGAAGGAGGTGCGCACCATCGGAGAGACTTTTTCGGCCAGCCTCAAGGCGCGCTGCGAACAGGATTTCGCGCTGAAGACAGTGGACGCATACAGCGCACAGGAAGTCGGTGCGATCGCGCTGCAATGCCCGGTGAGCAGCCTCTACCATGTGCAGGCGGAAAGCCTGATCGTGGAAGTGCTGGATGAGGACGGCGTGCCATGCAAGGAAGGCGAAGTGGGTCGCGTCGTGATCACCGACCTACACAACTTCGCTACGCCGATTGTTCGCTACGAAATTCGCGATTACGCGGAGGTGGGCGGTGCGTGCCCCTGCGGCCGCGGCCTGCCCACGTTGAAGCGCATCCTGGGCCGGAGGCGCAATATGGTCACGCTGCCCGATGGTTCCAGGCATTGGCCCTCGGTAGGGTTCCACGCTTTCCGTGGAATCGCGCCAATCCGGCAGTACCAGGGCGTCCAACACACTGTCGATACCGTTGAGATGAAGCTTGTCGTCGACGCACCTCTGTCAGCTCAGCAGGAAGAGTTGTTGCGTACAGTGATACTGGATGCTCTCGGCTATCCGTTCACGCTGCGGTTCAGCTACCACGACGCGGAGTTGCCAAAGACTCGGGGCGGCAAGTTCGAAGAGTTCATTTCGCTGCTCTAGCCGCCTGAGCTTCGCTCTGGCCGTTGTCGATGGATTTGACAGTGCGTTGGCTTCTGCCGCGGCAAACATCGAAGTTCGCTCGCAAACTTAGTGGGTTAGGCGTCCGGGAATGAAGCTTGCTATCCACTTCTTCCTCGGGGTGATGACGGGACGCGCTGGCTCGCGAGGCCTGGTTCGCAATCGGGCGAGTACAGCCGTACCCTGACGAAAAATGCTTGTAGTGTATTCAGGGGGTTTGCTATCTTTCGGGGTCGGATGTGGAGTGCCGCGCGCACGTCCCGATCGGTTCAGAGTGAATAAAGAATCCGTAACTGGGCAAGAGACCAATCGGCAACTCTTAGAGCAGGGATAAGGAGGCATCATGTTAAGTCCGACTCGCACCGCCCTATGCGTCGCTATTTGCGCAACGCTGGGCTTGGCGGCCAACGAAGCGAGCGCAGGATGCAAGTTGATCAACGGCGCGAAGTTCTGCGCCTCGTGGATAACGGGGAGCGAGATCTGCCAAGTGGCGGTCGACTCGAACCAGATCACTAACCCTGAGACGGCGACCTGCTTCGTGAGAGGGTTTGATTCAGGCGATGGGACTGAGTCCAACCCGTTTGTCTGCAACGATGGCAGCCTGACTGGCGAGCAAACGTGCGGCCCGGCACCTACGTTCACCGCGTCAACGACCGCAAGCGCCGGCAGTAACGGCAACGGATGGGCGGGCAACAACCCCGCTCGCCAAGGCCCGAAATGCGACCATGACAAGAAGAATAAGAATCCAGCATGCGTCCAGGGCACGCCCGAGCTTGGAGGGGATATTCTTAGCAGTCCGACTGTACCGCTGAACTGCAACGGCGACGGCATCTGCACCGCTACCGCCGAAGTGGAGGTTCCGCCGGACGCAACGTGCAGCACCGGTGGCTCTCTCATCGATTTCACGGCCGACAGCTTCGTTGGCGTCGTCGAAATCGATACTTCGGATGGGACTCTGTTCTTTGCCCAGCTCTGCACTCTGGATCAAAATGGACACAGCTACACGTGCACCGATCCATCGGAGAATGTCGATTCGAGCTGCGAGCCGTTTTCCGATTGACAAGCGGTTGGCAGTGGGTTGAGGGTGGCATCGCCAGGCATCCCTTGCGAGCCGCCCTCATCAGGCCCCGATAGCAGTCGCCATTACCCATCGAACGTAACTTGATTGTTCGGGCGCTGGCCTGCGGCCCGGCGGAAGCCTGGAAGACTGCCGGTGCGGTGAATCGCAAGGCCGATTGTTGCGGCCGGAACTTCCTTCCGTCGAGCCGCGAGTCCGATCTTCCTCCAGGGCTACGCGACCGCCTGTATTCGGTGTGGGTTAGAATCGAGACCCCTTACTTTCCGCAAAGCCATGGCAGCTAACGCGAATGAACGTCGGCCTTGTCGTGCGGCAGCCGCTGGCGATGCGACGTTCGGCGTCTTGGCAAGTCGAAGCGTCATGCGGGACCGGGTATCGGCCACGCTCGGCGCCCTGGTCATGGCAGTCGCGCTAGCCCTTCCAGAGGCCCGCGCCCAAGCCACTGCCAACGAGCCCGTCGCCGAAGTCAACGGCGAGACGATCACCGCGAAGGATCTCCAGACCAAGGCCGGGGCCAAGCTCAGTTCGCTCGAGGAGCAGATCTACGCGCTCAAGCGAGCTGAGCTCGACGCCCTCATCGCGCAGCACTTGCTGGCTCAGGAAGCCGCGAAGCGGGGTATCCCGGTGGCGGCCCTGATGGACGCCGAAATCACGTCCAAGGTGGCGCTCGTCACCGAGCAGGAGATCGATGAATACTACAACAGCAACAAAGCCCGGATGCGCGGAGACGAGGCCGCCGCCCGTCCCCGGATCCGCCAGCTCCTCCAGCAGCAGAAGCTGAACGCCCGCCAGGATGCGTTCCTCACGTCACTGCGCTCGAACGCCAAGATCGTCGATCGCCTGGAACCTCCGCTTGCGGCCCGCGTCGATGTGCCGGTGGCGGGAGCGCCCGCACGCGGCGCACCGGACGCTCGCGTGACGGTCGTCGAATTTTCCGATTTCGAGTGTCCGTTCTGCAAACGGGCCAATGGCACCATGGCAAGCCTGCTGGAGAAGTACTCGGGCAAGGTCAAGCTTGTCTACCGCGATTTTCCGCTCGAGACCATTCACCCTTTGGCGCGGAAGGCCGCCGAGGCTGCACGGTGCGCCCGAGACGGCGGGAAGTTCTGGGAGTACCACGACGTGCTGTTCGCCCAGTCGCCCAAGCTCGCGCCGGAGGACCTGAAGCGCTATGCGGTCCAGGTCGGGCTGGACGCCGAGAAATTCGACGCCTGCCTCGCGAGCGGCGCCAATAGCGCCGGTGTGCAAAGCGATATCGACGAGGGTCAGCGCCTCGGTATCACGGCGACACCCGTGTTCTTTATCAACGGACGTTCCGTGAAAGGTGCACAGCCGGCGGACACGTTCGCTCGGGTGATCGACGACGAACTGACACGAACCGCTCGCGTTGCCACCAAGACCCCATAGCCGGCTCAGGCCGCAGCCTAGGCTTTAACCAGGTGCTCGAAAGCACCGTCCCAGTTCTCGGGCAGGGGCCTGTCTCGCATCGTCCGGCACCGCTCTCCCATGACGCGCGATGGGCCATCGTCCGGGGATAAGTCCAGGCATTGCCTGAAGATCTCGGAAGCCTCATCCCAGCGCCGGCTTCGATAGGCCTTCAGCGCAGCCGCATAGCGTGCGAGCATCTGCTCCTGAATCGGCGGCAGCACCGCGTCGGCCACTCCGAGAAGCTCGTAAATCCGCAGCGCCTGTGTGCGTCCTACTACCTGCACCTTGTCGAGCTCGCGCAGCCGGAAGGCGTTTCCGATCAGATCGGCGGTCTGCTCGCCGATCATGATATCGGTCCGATAGGCCTTGTTCAGCTGCTCGAGGCGCGACGCGAGGTTCACCGAGTCGCCGAGCACGCTGTAGTTGAAGCGATACTTCGAGCCGTAGTTTCCGACGAGCATCGCGCCCGAGTTGATGCCGGTGCGAGCCGACAGCGGCGGTCGGCCGAGTTTCGCCCACTCGCGTGCGAGGAGGTGGCGCGCATCGCGCATCGCGAGCGCCGCGGCACAGGCCAGCTTGGCGTGGTCCGGCTGCTCGACCGGCGCCCCGAAGATCGCCATAAGCTCGTCGCCCACGTACGTGGCGATCGTGCCGCGGCTGGCGAAGACGAGCTCGGTCATCCTGTCGTAGTACTCGGTGAGCACTCCGATGACCTGAGTCGGCGTGTAATGCTCGGAGTACCTCGTGAAGCCGGCGAGGTCGGTGAAGAGCACCGAAAGCACTCTTTCGTCGCCGCCGAGCTTCAATCGCTCGGGGTCCCTCAGAACCTGCTCGATCACCTCGGGCGACACGTACTGCTGAAAGGTTTTGGTGATCCGCCGGCGCTCGCGCTCTTCGGTGAGGTAGCGGTGGACGGTCAGCATGAGATAGGTCGCGAAGATAGCGAAGACCGGATAGACCATGTTCAACCACACATGGGCGCTGACGAACAGCTCGTAGGCGGCGCCCACGAAAAGGGCGAAGAGTCCCGCGACCAACGCGAGACCGCCGAGCGCGCTGACGCGCGGCACGACGGCCCACACCAGCAAGGACAGGATAACGATCGCCAGCAGATCGAAGACCTGCGACCAGCGCGGCCGCGCGATGAAGTCTCCGGCGAGAATATTGTCGATGACCGTGGCGTGGATTTCAGGGCCCGAGTACACCGGGGCGAAGGGCGTGCTCCGGATGTCGCCGATGCCGATCGCGGTCGCCCCGACTACGACGATCTTATCCATGAAGGTGCCGCTCGGCAGCCTGCCTCCCAGAATGTCGCTGATGGAGTAGTGGGCGAAGGTCTTCGGCGGCCCACGGTAGTTGATCAGCATCCGGCCGGCCTCGTCGGTCGGGACGAAGCGATCGCCGATCCGAACCCCCTCGACGCCTTCCGGCCCCACGCGGACCGAGAGCTGAGGCTTGCCCAGGTAGTGCCAGACGCTCAGTATCGACAACGGAGGAAACAGGTCCTCTCCGTCCTGGATCACCAAAGGCATCCAGCGCACGACTCCGTCGGGATCGCTGGCCACGGTGAAATAGCCTGACGACGCCGCTTTGGCGGTGAAGATTTCGAGGTTGCCCTGCGGCGAGTAGGCCTGCATGAGGGGCACTGACGTGGCGCTTTGAGTCGTGTAGAAAACGACGGGATACTTGGAATCGAGGATTCCCTTCAGCTGGCGTTCCATGCCAGCTTCCTTGAGCTTGTAGCCGACCTCGGCCTCGCTCATGTGGAAGAAATAGCCGAGCACGACCGCCGCCTTCGATCGCTCGAGTGCACGGGCCAGAACGCGATCGTTGTCCGCGTCGATCCGGCTCTCCCGGATGAAATCGGCAAGCTGCGGAGTCGCTATGTGCAGCGAGTCGACCTTTCGAGCGAGCTGATCGACCAGCTGCAGCCGGGAGTTCTCGTCAGGCTCGGAAAAGGTGACATCGAACGCGATGACCCTGGCGCCGTCACGCGAGAGCGCGTCGATGAGCGCAGCAATCTTCGACCTCGGCCAGGGCCAACGTCCCTCGGCCTCGACGCTTTTTTCGTCGATCGCCGCCAGCACCACGGTCGGCTGAGGCCCGATCGGGCCGCGGGTGCGAAAACGCAAGTCGAGCCAGTTCAGCTCGATCCGGTCGAGAACCGGCGCTCCGGCCGCGAAAAGAGACACGACGACAGCGATCGTCCCCAGCGTCAGCCATATGGGATTGTGCAGCAGCGACTTGAGCAGCGACTTGAGCAGCAACGGCGTGATGCGGAGACGGTCGAGCAGATCCTTCATGGGGCGATGATGCTATGCGTCGCCTATCGATTCGGCACGGGACTTATCCCGCGATGCGCAGCTCGCGGGCAAGTTCTCGAGCCTGAAGGCGGCAGCCGACGACTACGGCAGCGACACCGACACTCGTGCGAACAGCATGCGGGTCGGCTGCAGCGTCGGGTTGCGAACGTCCGTGTCGAAGAAATTGAACTTCTTGTCCGTCAGATTCGCGCCGCCGATCGCCACGAATCCGTAGCGCTTGGGCAGCCGGTAGGTCAGCATCGCATCGACGACGGTAAATGACGAGCTGACCTCGGTTCCGTCGACCAATGCCCCGTTCTGATGGACGTAGGTCGCCGTCACGTTCGCACCAAATCCGGATGGATGGAAGAATTTCGCCGCCAGCGGAACCCGGTTCGTCTTCAGGTCGATCGGCACATCGGTCAAGCCATCGGACTTCACGCGCTCGTACAGATACTGCGCGCTCAGTGCCCACCATGGGTGCGGCGTCCAGAACGCATACGCGCGCCCGAAATGTTCTTTTTCTTTCTCGCTATCGAGAAACGGGTTTTCGGGGTCCTCGCCATTGATAAATGGGGACTCGAGGTCTCGCTTGGAGACCTCCGCACCGACGAACAGGTTGCTCGCGAATTTCTGATCGATTCCCACCCCGTAACGCCACGACGACGCGCCGTTGACGTCGTCGAAGAACTGTTCGAAGCCGGCAACCTGGGTCGGCTCGAGCGTCTGGTCGGTGACGAGCGTGCGTTTCAACACTCTGAACGCCGCGGCGCGGATCGTCGTGGCCGGGACAGGGTTCCACATCACGCCGAATTTCGGGTTGACCTGGTTCTTGTTTGGAATCTCTATGCTATCGCCGTGCACAAAATCGCCACTGACGCCGGCCGTAAAGGTCACCGTGCTCACGGGCTTGAAGTAGCCGTACGCGTACAGGTTGAAGTGCCGGATCCCAGTGCTCGAGGTGTCCATGGACTCGAAGTCACCCGGACCATCGGGCGGCGGAATGAAGAAGTCCACCGTCGTGTCGAGATGCCCATCGACATGGGCATAACCGAGCCCGCTCACCAGATTGAACCGGGAGGAGCGGAAGAGATACTGCAACTCGCTGCTCAGCGATCGTGTGGGGTTGCTCAACTTGAAGAACGTGACCGGCTCGCCCAGCGAATCGTCGGTGACCGTCGCCCTCGTGTTTTGATAGATCACCGACGCCAGAACGATGGACGATGGTGAGAAGATGTACCGGAAGCCCACGCGGCCGGTGTCGGTCTCGGTCTTGTCCCTTTCTCCCGGGGAGAAGGCGTCCTCGAAGAAGCGCAAGGCTACGTCGCCCGTCTTCAGGTCGCGATGCCTGTATTCCGCCTGGACGCTCGCCTGCGGCGTGAGGTCGTACTGGCCGAAGAGATCGAAGAGCTGGTCGTTCTGGTCGGCGTTCTGCCGGAACCCGTCCGTCTTGAAGCCCGAGTAGCCGACGCTGAAGGCGCCCTTGCCGGCGATCCCGGCCGCGATGGCGTCGCCGGCGTACGTGCCATGCTCGCCGCCCATGCCGTTCAACTGCACGGTGTATCCGTCGCTGGTGAACAGCGGATTGAATTCGCTGAAGGATGCGGTGCCGGGGCCGCCCGAGCTGATCAGGAGCAAGTTGCTTACCGCGGCGCGCGGCTGCAGCGGCGTCATGTTGATCGGCTGCAGGAGCTGCGACTGGAGAAGCTCGCTTACCCGTCCGATCTCGTGCCGCGGCAGCACCGAGTAGCTGTCGGACAGGAACCGATGGGCCGAGAAGTTGGTCGGGTCGGCGTCGACCGACTTGAAGCCTTCGTTCAAAGCGAGCTGCTGGAAGCCCAGATCGGTGTAGATGCGCGCGAGACTCGCGCTGCGCGCTGCATTGTCCGAGTCGAGCAGAAGTTCCGACCGGTAAACCGCCCGGTTGTCGTTGAGCGCGATGGCTTTCTCCATTTCCTGGAGCGCCTCGACCGGACGGTTCGTCGTCTGCTTTTGGATCGCGTCGTAGAAGTACGGCGTGGGATCGTTGGGGTCGAGCTCCTTCGCCACCTTGAATTCGCGCTCGTCGCGGGGATAGAGCTTTTCCTCGTAGTAGGCCTTGCCCAGGTAGCTGCGCACGAGAGCGTTGCTCGGGTCGAGGCTGGCGGCGATCTCGAGGTCGCGGGCCCCTTCGCCGAGCCTGCCGTCCCGGATCTTCGACAGTCCCAGCCCAAGCCGTGGCAGCGGATCGGCCTGATCGAGCACGATCGCCTTGTCGAAGGCCTGACGAGCCTCCGCCGTCCTCATCTGAGTGAGGTAGGCGAAGCCGAGCACGGTCTGAGTCCGCGCGAGGTTCGGATCGAGCTCGACGGCCTTCTGCGCCGCGGCGAAGGCCTTGTCGAGCTCGCCGAACGACGAGTCGAGCTCCGCGCGCCGCGCAAACGCCAACGCACTCTGCGGATCCAGCTCGACGGCCTTCTCGACGCTCGCCCGGGCCCCCGGCAGGTCGAACCGGGCCTGCTGCGCGTACGACAGCGCGATCCATGCGGTGGGCGAGCCGGGATTGGCGGCGACGTTCTTCTGCGCGATCTCGAAGCCCTTGTCCTTTTCGTTCTGGACCAGCGCGATCACCGCCTGGAGGCTCAACGCGTTGGCGTCGTTGGGGCCGAGCTGCAGCGCACGATCGATGTCGGCGCGGGCCGTGTCCACGCGGCCGACCGCAAGCAGAAGATGCGCGCGATAGGCGAAGAAGCGCGGGTCCCGAACGTCGGCCGGAGC